>Ga0182016_10002934_pt1 | contig 19691 bp, 19 predicted proteins | sample 712S2MmetaG_FD_120491 | JGI IMG/M metagenome (GOLD analysis project Ga0182016, IMG submission 120491) | Permafrost microbial communities from Stordalen Mire, Sweden - 712S2M metaG | ecosystem: Environmental > Terrestrial > Soil > Wetlands > Permafrost | place: Sweden: Stordalen | collected... | reverse complement strand
TGGGTCCGTGCTGGGCCGCCGAAATCGACTGGGGCTGGCCGCCGGACAGCGGCGGCAGAGTCTCGGCCGGCAGGGGTTGGCCCACCAGGGCGGCGGGATTGACGTGCGGATCGTGATGCAGGCCGTAGCCGGCGAAGAGTAGGATCAGAAGGCCGCACACGGCCAGGGGGATCAGCGGCAAGAGGCGCTTCACGGCGCGTCGGGCTCCCGGCCCAGCAACTGTTCACGCTTTTTCACCTCGGCCCGCCAGCGCCGAGCGCGCGCCAGGCTGTCGGCGGCCAGGGCGCCGATCACCAGGGCGCTGATGACATAGGCCGGGATCACATAGCCTGCATATTTGCCCAGCATCAGCGCGCCGCCTGCACGGCCAGGGCGCCGGCCCGCCTGCGCCACACCTCGGCGCGGATCCGCACCAGCCACAGGGCCCCGAAGCCCAGGGTATAGGCCAGTCCCATCAAGGCCAGGGGCCACAGGTACACGGCCGCCAGCAGCGGCCCGCCCTTGACGAAGATCGATTCGCCCTGATGCAGGCTGTTCCACCACACCACTGAATAGTGGACGATCGGTAGATTGACCGCGCCCACCAGGGCCAGGATCGAGGCGGCGCGGTCGGCCTTGGCCTCGTCGTCGATGGCCGCCCGCAGGGCCAGATAGCCCACATAGAACAGAAACAGGATCAGCTCGGAGGTCAGGCGCGCGTCCCACACCCACCAGGCGCCCCACATGGGCCGGCCCCACAGGGAGCCTGTGATCAGGGCCAGGAGGGTAAAGCCGGCGCCCAGCGGGGCGGCGGCGCGGGCGGCGGCGTCGGCCAGGGAATGGCGGAACACCAGGCCGAAGAAGGCCGAGCCCGCCAGGCAGGCATAGGCGAACATGCCCAGCCACGCGGCCGGCACATGCACGAACATGATCAGCACAGTGGCGCCTTGCTGATAATCGGGCGGCGCGTTCAGGCCCATGCCGAGCCCCACGCTGCCCAGGGCCACGGCGGCCGCGCCCAATACCGGCGCCAGCCAGCGCGACAGGGCCATGAACCTCTGCGGATTGGCGAGGGCCGTGATCATGCCAGGGGACATAGAGCGGCCCGGCGCTTGGAGCAAGACGGGGCGTACGAAGCCCACTTACCCTACAAAAAGCTATAGGGGTCCATGTCGATGGTCACCCGCACCGAGCTGGGGATCTTCACCCGCGCGCGCCAGGCGCTCATGAAGGCCTGCAGGTCGACGTTGCGGTCGGCCCGCACCAGGAAACGCTTACGCCGACGCCCGCGCACCAGGGCCAGGGGCGCATCGGCCGGGCCGTAGACCTCAACACCCTCGCCATTGGGCGTGGCGGCGGCCAGGGCCCGCACATAGGCCTCCAGCGCCTCCGGATCGGGGCCCGAGGCGATCACCGCAGCCAATCTTCCGTAGGGAGGCAGCCCCGCCAGCTTGCGCTCGGCCATTTCCACCGCCACGAAGCCATCGCGGTCCTGGGCCTTGAGCGCCTGCATCACCGCATGTTCGGGGGCATAGGTCTGCAGCAGCGCCCGCCCAGGACGCTCGGCCCGCCCGGCCCGTCCGGTGGCCTGGGCCAGGAGCTGATAGGTGCGTTCGGCCGCGCGCAGGTCGCCGCCGCGCAGGCCGAGGTCCGCGTCCACCACCCCGACCAGGGTCAGATTGGGAAAGTTGTGCCCCTTGGCCGCGGCCTGGGTGGCCACCAGTATGTCGATCTCGCCCCGCTCCATTCGGCCCACCAGCTCGCGCGCGGCCCCGGGGTCCATCACCGTGTCGGAGGAGAACACCGCCACCTCCGCCTCGGGAAACAGCGCGCGCGCCTCCTCCTCCACCCGCTCCACCCCCGGTCCGATGGACACCAGGCTGTCCACCGCGCCGCAGTGGGGACAGGCCTTGGGCTTGGGCATGGAAAAGCCGGTGAGGTGGCACACCAGACGGCCGGTATAGCGATGCTCCACCAGCCAGGAATCGGTGTCGGGGGCGGTCATCTTCTGGCCGCAGGCGCGGCACAGCACCAGGGGGGCATAGCCCCGTCGGTTGAGGAACAGCAGCGCCTGCTCGCCCCGCTCCAGGGTCTGGGCCACCGCCTGAACCAAGGGCGGCGACAGCCAACGATCCGGTTCGGGCGGGGTGAGGCGCATGTCGATCAGATCCACGTCCGGCATCACCGCAGCCCCGTGGCGCGCCTCCAGCTTCAGCCAGTGGTAGCGGCCGGTCTCGGCGTTCCACAGGCTTTCCAGCGACGGGGTGGCCGAGGCCAGCACCACCGCCGCGCCCTCGATCTTGGCCCGCGCCACCGCCAGGTCGCGCGCGTGATAGACAAAGCCCTCCCCCTGTTTGAACGAGCCGTCGTGCTCCTCGTCCACCACGATCAGCGCCAACTTGCGGAACGGCAGGAACAGGGCCGAGCGGGCGCCTGCCACAATGCGGCAGCGGCCTGCCAGCACCTCATCCCAAACCCGGCGGCGGGCGGGCAGCGCTATCGCCGAGTGCCATTCGGCAGGCGCGGCGCCGAACCGTTCGGCAAAGCGGGCGATCACCGCCTGGGTCAGGGCGATTTCGGGCAGCAGCACCAGAACCTGGGCCTCAGGGTCGCGGCGCAGGACATCGGCGACGGCCTCCAGATAGACCTCTGTCTTGCCCGAGCCGGTCACCCCATCCAAAAGCGCCGGCTGGAAGCCGCCCTGGGCGATCAGGGCGTTCAGCGCCGCGGCTGCGGCGGCCTGGCTGGCGTTGAGAGGCGTGGACGGCCGCTCCGGGTCGGGGGCGGCGAAGGCCTGGTCCGGCGTTTCCAGCACCTGTTCCAGCACGCCCTCCAGGACCAGGGCCTTGACCACCCCGGCCGACGCCCCTGCCCGGCGCGCCAGCTCCACCCCGCTGGCCGCGCCCTGCGTTAAAGCGTCGAGCACCCGCTGGCGCGCGGGAGTCAGCTTGTGCGGGGCCTGGCCGGTGGCGATCAGCCGCCGTTCGGGCCGGGGCCGGGGCGCTCTTGAGCCGCGCAGGGCCATATGTAGGGGCAGACCGGGTGAATCCACCGCATAGCGCGCGGCCCAGTCGATGAAACCCAGCAATCCCGCCGGTAAGGTCGGCAGGTCACAGCGGCTGATGAGAGCCTTGAGCGGCCGGTTGACGCCCGCCGCCTCGCGCAGGCCCACAACCACGCCGGCCACCTCGCGCGGCCCCAGCGGCGCCAGCACCACATCGCCGACGCCCAGCGCCATGCCCTCGGGCTCGAGATAATCGAACGCCTCGGGCAGGGGCAGAGGCAGGAGGACCTGGGCGATGCGGCTCATGTTCGCGCCACGGGATCGAAAGCACTCTCCACCGACGACGTTGGGGAAGCGTCGAGGGGGTTTTCAGGGTCAAGCGCATGGTGTCGCCGAACCGGGCAGGCTAAAAGACGCCTTCTCTCCCGACCGCGGACCGCTTCCATGCAACTGTTCCTGGACACCACCGACACCGCCGAGCTGAAGGCCTTGGCCGCAGGGGGCCTGGTCGACGGCGTCACCACCAATCCCACGCTGATCGCCAAGTCGGGCCGTCCCATGCTGGAGGTCATCGCCGAGATTTGCGCCATCGTCGAGGGCCCCGTGAGCGCCGAGGTCGCCGCTGTGCAGACCGAGGCCATGCTGGCGGAGGGCCGGCGCCTGGCCGCCGTCGCCTCCAATGTGGTGGTCAAGGTCCCCCTGACAAGCGAGGGCCTGGCCGCCGTACAGGTGTTCGCGCAGGAAGGCATCGCCACCAACGTCACCCTTTGCTTCTCCGCCGTACAGGCCCTGATGGCCGCGAAGGCCGGCGCCACCTACATTTCCCCCTTTATCGGACGCCTTGACGACTATGGCTCGGACGGCGTGTCCCTGATCCACGACATCCGCACCATTTACGACAATTACGGCTTCGACACCGAAATCCTGTCCGCCTCGATTCGGACGGTGGAGCATGTGAAGGCGGTCGCCATCGCCGGTTCTGACTGCGCCACGCTGCCGCCGGCGGTTTTTAAGGCCCTCTTCAAGCACCCGTTAACCGAAAAGGGTCTTGAACAGTTCATGAGCGACTGGGCCAAGACGGGGCAGTCGATCCTCTAGGGCGCGTTAGGCGAAAGTGTAGGCGGTTTCGCCGCTCGAACGCGCTCACAACCTAGATTCTGGAGCCGCAGGGCTCCAGATGGAGGACCACGTGACGGACGGGAGCGCCAAGCGGAGCAGCCAAGAGCCGGACTGGCGCGATGTGCGCGCCTTCGTGAAGGCCCATCCCGCCCTGGTGCGCGAGGACGCCGAGCTTCTGTCGGACCTGGGCCTGCGTATCAACGCGGCCAATGTGGTGGAGTTCGGTCCGGCCGCCCTGGCGCGCCATGTCGCCGCGCACCGGCGCGAAAGCACCGCCCGCCTTCAGCTCGAAGCCACGGCCCGGGCCAATTTCGCCGCCCAGGCCCAGTGCCACGCCGGCGTGGTCGATCTGCTCGAAGCGCGCAACAACGCCGACCTGGCCCGCAGGCTGGACGAGACCGCGCGCACGCGCTTTGGCCTGCTCGGCGGCGTGATCGCGGTGGAGGGAACCGCCCCCGCCGGCTGGCGTCCCCTGGGCGAGGGCCTGACGGACCGCATGCTGGGAGCCGAGGGCCAGGCCTGGATGGGCCCCAATCCCTTCGCCGGCCAACTGTTCGGCAATCTTGAGGAACCCCTGCAAAGCTGCGCCCTGATCCGCCTCGCTCTGTGGCGATCGGGCCGGCCCGGCGTCCTGGCCTTCGCCTCGGCCGAGGCCGACGGCTTCACCCCCGATATGGGCGTGGAACTGATCGCTCTGCTCGCCCGCGTTGTGGAGCGCACAGCGGAGCGATGGCCGGTCCTGTAAGGAAATTCTTGGCGACGGAAACCCTTTCCCCCAGCAAAGTCGGGGGAGAGATCGTGACGGCCCAGGCCGCCCTGGGCGACTGGCTCGCCTATCTGGCGCAGGAGCGGCGGGCCTCGCCGCGCACGGTGCGCGCCTATGGCGACAACGTGCAAAGCTACCTCATCTTCCTGCAGGGCCATCGCGGCGGACCGCTATCGGCGCAGGATCTCGGGCAGACCGGGGCTCAGGAACTGCGCGCCTATCTGGCGCACCGGCGCCAGGGAAACGGTGGACGGGGCGACCATGCCCTCTCGCCGCGCAGCCTGTCCCAGGCGCTGTCGTCGATCCGCAGCTTCCATCGGTGGCTGGACCGCCGCTGCGGCATCGCGGCGCCCGAGCTTGCCCTGGTTCGCGGCCCGAGGGTCAAACCTGGCCTCCCGCGCCCGGTCAGCGAGGACCAAGCCTTCGAGCTGATCGCCGCGGCCGGCTGCGACACGGACCTGCAGGATTGGGAAATGGCCCGCGACGAGGCGGTTCTCACCTTGCTCTACGGCTGCGGCCTGCGCATCTCCGAGGCCCTATCCCTCACGCGCGCCGACGCGCCGCTCGGTGAAAGCCTGCGCATCACCGGCAAGGGCGGCAAGACCCGCCTGGCGCCGGTGCTGCCGGCGGTGCGCCAAGCGGTGGACGCCTACCTGGCCGCCCTGCCCTTCGCTCTTGGACCAGCCGAGCCGTTGTTTCGCGCGAAGAGAGGCGGCGCGCTGGGCCCCCGTCCGGTGCAGGCCCTGATGGAGCGCCTTCGCGGGCGCCTGGGCCTTCCCGCCAGCGCCACCCCCCACGCCCTGCGCCACGCCTTCGCCACGCATCTGCTCGGCGCCGGCGCGGATCTGCGCGTCATTCAGGAACTGCTCGGTCACGCCTCGCTGTCGACCACCCAGCGCTACACCGCGGTGGATGCGGCGGGGCTGCTGGCGACCTACGCGAAGGCACACCCGAGGGCGTGAGAGCGGGAGGACGTCAATGACGCGCGACCATCAATCTAACTCGGCGATCTGCCGATGTGGCGAGACGACAATCGAGCTGACCGGTGACCCGATCCAAAGCGTGATCTGCTATTGCGAGAGCTGCCGAAACGCCGGGCGCGGGTTCGAGCGCGACCTGGGCTCGCCGCAGACCGTCAATGCCGATGGCGGCGTTGGCTACTGCCTATACCGGAAGGACCGGGTGAGGATCGCGCATGGCGCCCACCATCTGCGCGAATATCGTCTCAAGCCGACATCGCCGACTCGCCGCGTGGTGACGAGCTGCTGCGGCTCGCCGATGTTCCTCGACTTCACGCCCGGCCATTGGCTGACGATTTTCCGGGACCGCCTGTCGGGACGAGCGCCAGAGCCGCAGATGTGCATCATGACCAAGGACAGACCCGAAGGATCGGAGCTGCCGAACGCAATCCCCGCCTACGATACGCAACCGCCTCGTCTCATGATCAAGCTACTCGCCGCCTGGGCGGCGATGGGGTTCCGTCGTCTGAAGGTCGCTTGGCGATAGCGGATTAGGCTTACGTGTCGGTCGTCGCTTTAGAGCCGGATGGCTTCTCTCGAAGTCTGAATCCGGCTCTACATATTTGAATCTCGAGCACGATTCAGCGTTTAGGCGATTCCACCTAAACCCATCGCGCTCTAGACGGCGCGGCCGGCCGATTCTTCTTCCGCGACCATGGCGAGTTGGGCATGGACGATCGAAACCAGCGTGCCGGGATTGCCATGGGCGAGCTGTACATGGGCGTCCAGCTGCCTCGCCAGAGCCTCGACGATGTTGGAGCCCAGGCCGGGTTTGGCGGTTTCCGGGCCCGATGGCATGCCGATGCCGTTGTCGCCGACCGATAGGGTCCAGTTGGGCCCATGCGCCCGGTATTCGACCGTGATCTTGCCGTTTCGTCCGTCGGGGAAGGCGTGCTTCAGGGCATTGATCACCAGTTCGGTGACGATGAGGCCCAGGCTGACCGAGACGTCGGCGCCGACGACGCTATCGTCGCAGACGACCGCTATGGATAGCTGGTCGTGATCGCGGATCATCGACGCGCCGATGCTGTCGCAAAGTTTGGGGAAATAGGCGTGCAGCGCAACATCCCCCACGCGCGACGCGGCGAGTTGCTGTTGCAGGGCCGCGACGGACATTACCCGGCTGTGGGCGTCCTGCAGGTGTTCGCGCGTTTCGGCGGACTGAACTCTGCGGGCGCTTTGCAGCAGCACGCTGGCGATGATCTGCAGGCTGTTGGCGACCCGGTGCTGAACTTCCTGAAGCAGGATCGCCTTTTCCCGAAGAAGATCGTCCTTCTGCTTCTCGGCGGCGCGGGCGTCGGTGACGTCGGTCACCGCGACCAGCAAGCGGACATGGTCCGTGTCGGCGTAATCAAGCTTCTGGACATTCAGAACCAGACGGCGGGTTGCCTTGCCATCGCGCTTCAGGTCCATCTCATAGGCGGCGACGGCGGCGTCTCCCGACGCCGTGGCGACGAGCAAACCCCGAAGCTGACGGCGATTCCATTCGCCCGCGCCAAGCTCGAACAGCTTGCGACCCGGCGCGGCCGGCGCGTCGATCTCAAACGCCTGGTAAAACGATGCGCTGGCCGCAATAACGACCAGCTCGCCGTCAAGCAGCAAGAGGGGCGTGCTGGAGGACCCGACGACCGCCAACGCCAAGCTAAGGTCGCTATCGCGGTTTGTGGGGGTGTGGGCAGCCATTGGCTGTCCCTTCATGTAACCGGAGGCTCGCAAAGCGAAAGCCATACCCGTCGGAAGTCGGCGTGGTTACAAGAATTAGCCGCCACTCGGCTCTAGCTCTAGCTCTGGAACCAGGATGATTTCTCTCGAGAGTCTGAATCTGGCTCGAGAGAGACAGTATCACGTTCTGCCCCCTTAGTTATTTAATCGACATCGAGGTCGCAGCATCTAGAGATTGCGACGCCGTCGCCGACGATGTCATCCAGAACGCGTTTCTGGTGAAAACTTTTTTCTCGGCTGTCCAATTCCATATGTCCGCTTGTCTGCTCCCCCAATGGGCGGCTGAACATAAACACGCAAGTCGAGCTGGGGTTCACGGAAAGCGGACGCACATTGAACGGCTATGGCCTCCAGGCGGACAACCTGTCGATCAACTCCATCCAGGTCAGGAACCGGCGTTTTCCAGAATGAGATGACCGACGGCCGTGTTGGACGCGGGCACATGGTAGAAGCGGTGGACCTGCTTGACTTGGTCGTCCAGCGCCCCGCGCATGATCAGCCACATCACCAATTCGATTCCCTCCGATCCGGCCTCGCGGACATAGTCCAAGTGAGGGACTTTCGACTGGGCGACGGGATCCGAAATCAACGTATCGAGGAAAGCCTGGTCGAACGCCGTGTTGATCAGGCCGGCGCGCGGGCCTTGCAATTGGTGGCTCATGCCGCCGGTGCCGAACACGACGACCTTCAGATCTTCCGGGTAGGACTCGACCGCCCGCCGGATCGCCTTGCCCAGCATATAGCAGCGATGCCCCGTCGGCGGCGGATATTGGACCACGTTAACCGCCAGCGGGATCACTTGGCAGGGCCATTCATCCGGCTGGCCGAACATCAGCGACAGCGGCACGGTAAGCCCGTGATCCACGTCCAGCTTGTTGACGATGGTCATGTCGAATTCGTCGAGGATCAGTTGCTCCGCCATGTGCCAGGCCAGGGACGAATGGCCTTTCACCGTCGGCACCGGGCGTGGTCCCCACCCCTCGTCGGCGGGCGCGAAGGAGTCGGCGCAGCCGATCGCGAAGGTCGGGATCATCTCCAGCGAAAAGGCCGAGGCATGATCGTTGTAGACCAGGATGATGACGTCCGGCTTTTCCTCGGCGATCCATTGTTTGGAGCGCTCATAGCCGGCGAACACCGGCTGCCAATAGGGCTCGCCGGCCTTGCCGCTGTCGAGGGCCGCGCCAATCGCCGGAACATGGCTGGTGGCGACGCCCGCTGTGATCCTAGCCATGCGGCTGCTCCTTCTTCGATCGGACACCTTCGACCGAGCGGCCGCCGTCCAGCATCATCCGGGCGTATTGGGCCTGGGTGACGCCGCTCATCATGGCTGCGATCTGCTGAAACGACAGGCCGTCGGTCGCGGCGATCTTCGAGGTGAAATAGATGTTGCCGCCCAGCGCGATCATGCCGTTCCAGTCGCGGTCCAGCACCGATTGCTTCTGCGCTTCGGTCATCGGCCAGCGGTCCAGATAGCCGCGCTCGTCGGCCTTGAAGGCTTCCCGGTTCTCCGCCTTCATCAGCGACATGCAGAACATGTTCAGGTGATAGCCGAGCCTGGATTGTTCCGCGTCGAACAGGGTGGTGCCGGGGATGTCGTGGTAGGGCTTTTCGCTCATCGCTCAGTGATCCCAGTAGAGGCGCATGGGGTTGTCGACCAGCAGGGCCTGGCGCAGCGCCTCGGTCACCGCGATCTTGGGGATGTGATCCACCAACACCCCGTCGTCCGGCATTATGGTCTTGATATTCGGATGCGGCCAGTCCGTGCCCCAGAGCACGCGGTCCGGGAAACGTTCGACGAGCGTGCGGGCGAAGGGAACAACGTCGTCGTAAGGCGGACCGGCGACCGTCAGCCGCTCGGGGCAAGTCACCTTCGACCAGATGTTTTCGTGGTCCGCCAAAAGGTTCACGAAGCTCTGGAACTGCGGGTGATCCACGCCCAGCTTTACGTCCGGCCGGCCCATGTGGTCGACGATGACCTTGGTCGGCAGTGAGGTGAACAGCGGCCTCAGCTCGGCCAGGTCTGGCGCTTCGAAATAGACCACAACATGCCAGCCGAACGGCGCGACCTTGTCGGCGATGCGGCGCAGGACGTCGTGGGGGGTGAAGTCCGCCAGCCTCCGCAGGAAGTTGAAGCGCACGCCGCGCACGCCGGCGGCGTCCAACTCGGCAAGCTCCTTTTCCGTGATGTCTTCGCCCACCGTCGCCACGCCGCGCGCACGATCACCGGCGGCCTTCAGCGCGTCGACCACGGCCCGATTGTCCTTGCCGTGGCAGGTAGCCTGTACGATCACATTGCGGTCGAAGCCCAGGAAATCGCGCAGGGCGAACAGCTTTTCCTTGCCTGCGTCGCACGGGGTGTATTTGCGCTCGGGCGCATAGGGAAAGACCGCCGCCGGCCCGAACACATGGCAGTGGGCGTCGACCGCCCCCGGTGGCGGCGCATAGCGCGGCTTGGATGGATTGGGGTCAAAGACCATCCAGTCGGGGTCCATTACCTGCGGCTTGTCCAGGATCATGCGGCGGCTCGCGTTATGGCGGGTTGCGGGCGGCGAAGCCCGAAGGTTTCAGCTAGGCGATCGGCGTTGGGGGCGCCCTCCCAGCGGCATACCACGATAGCGGCAAGCGCATTGCCGATCAGGTTCACGAAGGTCAGCGCCTCGGCCATCAACCGGTGAATGCCGAGCACCAGGGCGACCGACGCGACCGGGATGGCGCCGACGGTCCCCAGCGTGGCGGCCAGAACGACGAAGGCCGCGCCCGGCACCCCGGCGGCGCCCTTGGAGGTCAGCAGCAAGACCGCGACCAGAGCGACCTGCTTGCCAACATCGAGCGGCGTGTTGGTAGCCTGGGCCAGGAACACGGCGACGGTGGCAAGGTACAGGCAAGTGCCGTCGAGATTGAAGGAATAGCCGGTCGGGACCACCAGGCCGACGATGGACTCGTCGCATCCAGCCGCCTTCAGTTTTTCCATCAGCCGGGGCAGCACGGTCTCGGTCGAGGTGGTGGCGAAGACGATGACGATCTCGTCGCGCAGATAGGCGAGCAGACGCCATAGGCTGACGCCCGACAGGCCGGCGACCGTCCCGAACACGACCGCCACGAACACGGCAGAGACGCCGTAGAACTCCAGGATCAGCCCGGCCAGCTTGATCAGGGGCGCAAGACCGAAGGTGGCGACCGTGAAGGCTAGCGCCCCGAAGGCGCCGATCGGCGAGGCCCACATCACATAGCCGACGATGCGGGAAAAGACCGCGTTCAACGACTCGATCAGCCTGAACGCCGGCGCGCCGCGCTCGCCGCTCGCGCCCAATGCAAAGGCGAACAGCAGCGAAACCAGCAGCACCTGCAGCACGTTCGGCTGGACCAAGGCCGAGGCGAAGGTGGTGGGGATGATTCCGAGCAGAAAGGCGCTGACGCCCTGATTCGCCGCCTCGGCGGTGTAGCTCGCGACCGCGTTGGCGTTGGCCGGCGTCAGGTGAATGTTCATTCCCGCGCCCGGCTGGACCAGGTTGACAGCAACCAGGGCGAAGACGAGTGCGATCGATGTAATGGCCAGAAAGTAGAGCAGCGCCTTGCCCGCCACGCGCCCGACCCGGCCAGCGTTGTTCATGCCCGCCACGCCATGAACAACGGTGCAGAAGATCACCGGCGCGATCATCATCCGCATCAGGGCCACGAAGCCGTCGCCGAGCGGCTTCATCTGGGTTCCGACGCTGGGGTCCAGCCGCCCGACCGCGATCCCCGCCGCCATCGCGACCAGGACCAGGAACCAGAGCTGGCGGAAGAGCGCCATGATCCCGGTCAGGCTTTCGCCGTCTTGGCCAGGCGCTTGGCGAGACGCGGGAAGACTCGCAGGGCGTTGCCCTCGAACACCCGGGCCTTGTCGGCGTCGGACAGGGCCGAGCGCTGGATGTAGCGTTTGGTGTCGTCGTAGTTGAAGCCGCTGCGCGGATCGATCCCACGCACCGCGCCGACCATCTCCGAACCGAACAGGATGTTTTCGACGGGGACCACGTTGAGCAAAAGGTCGATGCCCGGCTGGTGGTAGACGCAGGTGTCGAAGAAGACGTTGTTCAACAAGCCTTCTTCCAGCGTCGGCCGCTTCATGTCCTGCGCCAGCCCGCGATAACGGCCCCAGTGATAGGGAACCGCCCCGCCGCCGTGAGGAATGATGATCCGTAAGGTCGGGAAGTCCTTGAACAGGTCGCCCTGGATGAACTGCATGAAGGCGGTGGTGTCGGCATTGATGTAGTGGGCGCCGGTGGCGTGGAACACCGGGTTGCAGGAGGCCGAGACGTGCACCATCGCCGGCACGTCAAGCTCGACCATCTTCTCGTAGATCGGGTACCAGGCCCGATCGATCAGCGGGGGAGCGTTCCACAGGCCGCCCGAAGGATCGGGGTTGAGGTTGCAGCCGATGAAGCCGAGCTCGGTTACGCAGCGCTCCAACTCCGCGACGCTGTGGGCTGGAGGCACCCCCGGCGATTGCGGCAGTTGGCAGACGCCGACGAAGTTGTCCGGGTAGAGGTCGACCACGCGGGCGATCAGATCGTTACAAACCTGGCTCCATTGCAGCGAGGTCGCCTCGTCGCCAATGTGATGGCCCATGGCCGAGGCGCGGGGGCTGAAGACGGTCAGGTCTGTGCCTCGCTCGCGCTGCAGTTTCAACTGGGCGCCTTCAAGGCTGTCGCGGATCTCATCGTCGGAGATGTGGGGGCGGGTCAGCCGGGCGAGCTTGTGGGCGTCGCAGTTGCAACCGATCTGGCGCTCGCGAAACTCCTGCAGCGAGGCGGGGGCGGTGGTGTAGTGGCCGTGGCAATCGATGATCATGAGCGGTCCGTCGCAGCGAGAATGGCGTCGAGCATTGGGATGAGCGTGGGATCGGACAGAGCCTGCGGAAAATCGGCGGCCCAGCCCTGGCGCTCGGCGATGGCGCGGCTCATCAACGGTTCAATCCCCGCTTCGGCGACCGTGCGGGCGGCCTCCAGCATCTCTTCGGCGCGGCGCACGCCATGCTCGACGGAGCGGGACACCATATAGCCGGCGAGCCGATCCCAGTCGGGTATGGGCAGCAGGTCCGAGAGGGAGGCGAGCACCGTCGCCTCGACCCCGTAATGGCGCGCGGACAGGAGCGATTCCGTCAGCAGCGCCTCGACCCCCTTAATCATCACGCTGCGGCAGAGTTTGGCGGCCGCGGCCCTGCCCACCTGGTCGGAGAAGAGCCTGATGTTGCTGAACCCGACAGCGGCGAGGTCGGCGATGACGGCCTCGGCGTGGGGACCGCCGAGCAGCATCGGCGAGCCCATGCCCTTGGGCGGAAAAGGGCTCATGACGGCGGCCTCGACATAGCGCCCCCCGGCCCCATCGATGACTTCAGCCGAAGCGATCTTCTGGCCGGGCGAGGCGGAATTCAGGTCGAGGAAGACGGCGCCGGGCTTCAGACCGCCGGGTATCGAACGGGCGGCTTCGAGGTCCTGGGCCGCCGTCACGGCGCTGACGATCAGATCGGCGTCCTTCACCGCATCGGCCGCGGTGGTTCCGCGGCGGATGGCGTGGCCGGCGATAGCCTGGCTAGGACGGCTGGCCGGGTCGCCGAACAGGATGTCGTAGGCGCTAAGGGTCGGCGCCGCGCCGGCCGCCAGCTCGCGCGCCAAGATCTGGCCGACCTCGCCGAAGCCGATCAGGGCGACCGTCGCAAAGCCGCTCACTTGCCGCTCCAGATGCTGGCTGGAACATAGACCTCGCCCCTCATGAGGCGACGCGCGGTGCGCAGGAGGGCCGAGCGGCGCACCTGGACAGCGCCGTCGGTGAGGGCGATGTCCATTTCGACGGTAAAGAAGCCGGTGGGGTGCTCCACATCCAGGCTCTTGACCGACGCCGGGTCGGCGATGCCGGCGACCTCGGCGGCGATGGAGCCGGGGATGACGCAAGCGGTGGCGACGCTGACCGCGCCGAACACGCCGATCGCCTCATGCACCCGATGGGGGATGAAATTGCGGGTGCAGATGACGCCGCCGTGCTGAGCGGGGGCGACCAGGCACATCTTCGGCACGGTCTTCTTCGTGACATTGCCCAGATTCATCAGTGGCCCGACCGCCAGTCGCACCGCCTCGACACGGGCCTTCAGCGCGGTGTCCGCCTCCAGCTCTTCAGGACTCTCATAGCCGGTCTTGCCGAAGTCGGCGGCGCGCATGACCACCACCGGCATGCCGTTGTCGATGCAGGTGACTTCCACGCCCTCGACGATGTCTCGGGCATGGCCGGTAGGCAGCAAGCTGCCGCAGCTTGAGCCCGCCACGTCCAGAAAATCGATCGGGATCGGGGCCGCGGTTCCAGGCACGCCGTCGATACGCGCGGCGCCGTCGTAGCGGACCCGTCCGCCCGGGGTCTGGATCGCGGCGATCGCCAGGCTCTGGGTGTTGAGCATGTTGATGCGGACGTGGGTGACATCGCCGGTGGCCGCGACCAGGCCCTCCTCGATCGCGAAGGGACCGACCCCGGCCAGCAGGTTGCCGCAGTTCTGCGATGTGTCGATCCTGGCCTCGTCCACGACGGCTTGCAGGAACAGATAGTCCACGTCGGCATCGGGCCGGCTGGGAGGGGAGACGATGGCGATCTTGCTGGTCAAGGGATGAGCGCCGCCCATGCCGTCGATCTGACGCGGGTCGGGCGAGCCCATCGCCGCCAGCAGCACCGCATCTCGCGTGGGTATGTCCGCCGGAAGATCAGCCAGCTTGAAGTACAGCCCCTTGGAGGTGCCGCCGCGCATCACGGTGCAAGGGACGGCTGTCTGCATGGCGCTCAGATTTCGTCTTCGCTGTCGACCCAGCGCAGACCCTTCTGCTCCAGCCGCTCGCGCATCTTGTAGATGTCCAGGCCCAACTCGCCGGCAGCCAGGCGCGCCCGTTTGTCGGTCTCATTGGCCTCCCGCTGACGGCTTTTCTCGGCGACGGAGCTGGCATCGGCGCGGCGCACCACCACCACGCCATCATCGTCGGCCACGATCACGTCGCCGGGCCTGATGAACGCGCCGGCGCAGACCAGCGGCCGGTTCACATTGCCCAGTGTTTCCTTGACCGTGCCTTGGGCGAAGATCGCTTTGGACCAGACCGGAAAGCCCATCTCCTGCAGCACGGCGGCGTCGCGCACGCCGGCGTCCATAATTAGACCGCGCACGCCGCGCGCCATCAGCGAGGTCGCCAAGAGATCGCCGAAATAGCCGTCCTCGCAGGGGCTGGTCGGCGCGACGACCAGCACGTCTCCTGGCCGGCATTGCTCGACGGCGACATGCAGCATCCAGTTGTCCCCCGGCGCGACCTCACAGGTCACCGCCGAGCCGGCGATCTTCACCGGACGCCAGATCGGGCGCAGATACGAGGCCAGCAAGCCGATCCGCCCCTGGGCTTCGTGCACCGTGGCGACGCCGTACTCCGCCAGGGCATCGATGATGGCGCTGTCGGCGCGTTGGATGTTACGGACGACCACGTTCATTGCCGAGCTCCGATCTTAGTTCAGCGGGCGTTTGCGGGCGAAGATGACGTTGGTCACTTCAGGCTCTTCTCCAGCCGATCGAGGGTCTGGTAGGCGGGCAGCACCTGGGCCACCGAGGCGTTGGGCTCACGACCCTCGGCGATGGCGGCGAAGAACTCCCGGTCCTGCAGCTCGATGCCGTTCATGGAGACATCCACCTTGGAGACGTCGATCGGCGTCTCCTTGCCATCCACCAAGTCGTCGTAGCGGGCGATGTAGGTGCCGTTGTCGCAGATATAACGGAAGAAGGTGCCCAGCGGGCCGTCGTTGTTGAACGACAGCGACAGGGTGCAGATCGCCCCGGACGGGACCTTCATCTGGATCGACATGTCCATGGCGATGCCCAGCGTCGGGTGGATCGGCCCCTCGATCGCGCGGGCGACCGAGGCGGTCTCCCCCGTCTGATACTGGAACAGGTCGACCGTGTGGCAGGCGTGGTGCCAGAGCAGGTGGTCGGTCCAGCTCCGCGGTTTGCCCAGGGCGTTCATGTTGCTGCGGCGGAAGAAGTAGGTCTGCACATCCATCTGCTGGACCGCCAGTTCGCCGGCCTTGATCTTCTTGTGCACCCACTGATGGCTCGGATTGAAGCGGCGGGTGTGTCCAGCCATGGCGACCAGGCCCGAGCGCTTGGCGACATCCGCCAGCCGTTCAGCGTCGGCCAGACAGTCGGCCATCGGGATCTCCACCTGCACATGCTTGCCGGCCTCCAGGCACTGAATCGCCTGGCTGGTGTGCATGTGGGTGGGGGTGGCGAGGATGGCCGCCTCGACGCCCGGCTGTTTCAGCGCCTCGCCCAGGTCGGTGGTCCAGTGCGGGATAGCGTACTTCTCGGCCACCTCGCGGGTCGAATTCGGCGAGCCGCCGGCGAGCGAGACGATCTCGATCCCCGGAATATTGCCGATGGCCTCAATGTGCTTGACGCCAAAGGCGCCCTGGCCGGCAACGACAATCTTCATGCAAGCTCCGTAGGCGAAGGTGCGCGGACCGGCAAAAGCGGCAGGCCGACGTAGTTCTCGGCCAGGGTGGTCTGGGCCGCGCGCGAGGTTCGAATATAATCCAGTTCCGCGGTTTGCAACCGCCGCTCCAACGGTCCCGTCTCCGGAAAGCGGTGGGTCAGGCCGGTCAGCCACCAGGAGAAGCGCTCGGCCTTCCACACACGAGCCAGGGCCCGGGCCGAATAGCCGTCGATTCCGGCGGCGCTATGGTCGCGGTAGAATTCCTCAAGCGCCTCCGACAGCATGATGATGTCCGAAACGGCCAGGTTCAGCCCCTTGGCGCCCGTGGGCGGCACGATGTGCGCGGCGTCTCCCGCCAGGAACAGGCGGCCGTGCCGCATCGGCTCGGCGACGAAGGTGCGCAAGGGCGCGATGCTCTTCTCGAACGACGGCCCGCGAACCACCTGGGCGCCAGCCTCGGGACCCAGACGCGTACAGAGCTCGTCCCAGAACCGGTCGTCCGACCAGTCCTCGATCCGCTCGTCCAGGGCGCATTGCAGATAGTAGCGGCTTCGGGTCGGCGACCGCATGCTGGCCAGGGCGAAACCGCGCTCATGGTTGCAGTAGATCAGCTCGTGATTGGCCGGCGGCACTTCAGCCAGGACCCCAAGCCAGCCGAAGGGATAGACCCGTTCGAACACCTTGAGCACGGACGGGGGAATGCAGGTGCGACTGACCCCGTGATAACCGTCGCAGCCCACCACGAAGTCGCAATCGAGGCGGAAATCGGCGCCGCCAACACGCCAGGTGACGAACGGCCGGTCGGTTTCAATGTCATGCGGGGTAACGCCCTCGGCATTGAAGATGATCTTAGGACCGGTCTTTTCGGCGGCGTCGAACAGGTCTTTCATCACCTCCTGCTGGCCGTAGACCATGATGCTCGAGCCGGTCAGGGCGTGCATGTCGATGCGAAACATCTCGCCGTCGTGCGCGATGTTGGTCCCCGTGTGGACCAGACCCTCCCGGCGCATTCGCGCGCCCAGGCCAAGGCGCTCCAGCAGGTCGACGGTGATCTGCTCCAGCACGCCGGCGCGAACGCGGCCCTCGACGTAAGGGCGGTCGTGACGTTCGAGGATGACGGCGTCGATGCCCGCGGCGCGCAGCAGATGGCCCAGGAACATGCCCGCCGGACCCGCACCAACGATGGCGACTTGACTGCGCATGCCCACTCCCCATGGTTGCCGACGGGCGAATGCCCGCAGCTTGCCGCAACTCTACGCTCGCGGGCGGCGGTGGCGATGGATCAAACGCACAGAAACTTGGACATATTGCCCTGGCTCGCTTGCCCGCCGCAGTCGCGCCGGAGCATAATCGGCGCATGCCGACCAAGATCATTCCCAGCTTTTTTCTCTATGGCGAAGCGCCGATAGCCGTCGGCGACCGGTTCTTGCATCTGGAAAGCCTGGACGATCGCAGCCGTCCCAGCCATTGGAATATCCGCCCCCACGCCCACGCCGATCTGAACCATATCTTCTTCATCGCCCAGGGCGGCGGGGAGATGCGGGCCGATGCGGCCGTCATTGCGTTTTCCGCACCCTGCCTGCTGCTCCTGCCCGCTCGCGTGGTGCATGGCTTCAGCTTTGAAACCGACACCGCCGGATCGGTGCTGACGGTGTCGGAGGCCTATCTGCGCGACCTGATCGGCCGCGAGCTGGAGTTCGCGCCCCTGTTCGCCGCGCCATCCGCTGTCCCGTCCGTGGCGGCAAAAACCATCGAGAGCCACCTACGCGATCTGGCCCGGGAACTGGCGTGGACCGCGCCGGGCCATGCAGCGGCGGTTGAGGCGCTGCTGGTGCGGCTGTTGGTGGAGGTTCTGCGCACCGCGCGGCGGCTGAATGCGGAACGGCCAACGGCCCAGGGCGCTCATGCCGAACTGGTCGCGAGGTTCCGCGAACTGGTCGAAGAACGTTATCGCACTCAGGCCGATATCGAGGCCTATGCCGCCGCCCTGGCGGTGACCCCCAAGCAGCTACGCTCCGCCTGCGAGCGTGTGGCGCACGTGAGCCCACTGCGGATCCTGCAGGAGCGGCGGCTGTTGGAGGCCAAGCGGTTGATGCTCTACTCCAACATGAGCGTGGCCGAAGCCGGTTATTATCTCGGCTTCGGCGACCCGGCCTATTTCTCACGCTTCTTCGCCCGGGGCGTCGGACGTTCGCCCCGGTCTTTCAGGTCGCAGCCCTACGCGGCTGCGTGAACGGTTGGCGGAGTTGCTAGAAGGGGTAGCGGGCCGGCTGACCACCAATGGTCATCCACTGCCACTCCGTGAATTCGTCCCAGTTGGTGGTGCTGCCGAAGCGAGAGCCGTTGCCCGAGGCGCCGGATCCGCCGAACGGAATTCCGGCATAGTCGGCGATCGTCTGGTCGTTGATGTGCACCAAGCCCGACCGGATCTGGCGCGCCACACGCAGGCCGCGCTCCAGCGAAGCCGTCTGCACCGCGCCGGACAGGCCATATTCGGTGTCGTTGGCGACGCGGATGGCCTCTTCCTCGTCATCGACGATCACCACCGGCGCCACCGGGCCGAAGATCTCAAGATCATAGGCCGGCATGCCCCGGGTGACCTGGGCCAGGACTGTGGGGCGGTAGAAGCGGCCTTCGTGCGTGCCGCCAGCCAGCAGGGATGCGCCGGCGCTCACCGTATCGTCGACGATCTGCTGGACCCGCGCCACCTGGCGGTCGTTGATGATCGGGCCGAGCGCCACCTGCTCGCGGAAGGGATCGCCGACGGGGAGCGCATTCGCCTTTTTACTGAGGATTTCGAGATACTGAGCGGCAACCTTCCGGTGCACGATATGGCGTCCGCTCGCCATACAGATCTGGCCCTGGTGGAGGAACGACCCCCAGGCGCCGGCTGAGGCTGCAAGCTCGATATCTGCGTCCTCCAGGACGATGAACGGGCTCTTGCCCCCGAGTTCCAGTGCGACCTTTTTCAGATTCTTGCCGGCCAGCTCTCCGACGCGGCGACCCACCGCCGTCGAACCGGTGAAGGTGATCATCCGCACACCCGGCGCGGTGACGAGCGCTTCGCCGACGTCAGCTGCGCCGTTGACGACGCTGAACACGCCCTCGGGAAGTCCGGCCAGTTCGAACGTGCGCGCCAGCACCGCGCCGCCGACGATCGGAGTCTGGGGATCGGGTTTCAGGATCACCGCATTGCCGAGCGCGATAGCCGGGGCCACCGAGCGCATCGCCAGCAGCATCGGGAAGTTCCAAGGTGCAATCACGCCAACGATGCCGATCGGCACGCGGCGCGCCAAGCTCAGGCGCGACGGGTCGCCGCTCGGCAGGATCTGGCCCTCCGGTTCGATCAGAATCGCAGCGGAATGGATCAACTCGTTGATCGTCCCCTGCAGCTCGGTCTCCCCCTTTCCGCGGATGCCGCCGGTCTCGCGAACGATCAGATCGATGATGGCGTCCCGTTCGCGTTCCATGATGTCGGCGGCGCGGCGGAACAGCGCCGCGCGCTTGTCCGCGGGCCAGGAAGCCCATTCCGCCTGCGCCTTGGACGCCTTGGCCACGGTCGCAGGAAGATCGGACGGCGAGGAAGCGCCGACAGC
>Ga0182016_10002933_pt1 | contig 19700 bp, 12 predicted proteins | sample 712S2MmetaG_FD_120491 | JGI IMG/M metagenome (GOLD analysis project Ga0182016, IMG submission 120491) | Permafrost microbial communities from Stordalen Mire, Sweden - 712S2M metaG | ecosystem: Environmental > Terrestrial > Soil > Wetlands > Permafrost | place: Sweden: Stordalen | collected... | reverse complement strand
CAGTCCCAGTGCGGCGGCGAGCACGGCGGTTGCGACGAGCGCGACCTGCGTGCCGTCCAGGCTCGAAAGGCCGCCGTCCAGCGACGGGCCGCTACCGGCGATCACGATGAGCAGCGCCGGCGATGCGAGCACGACGTTGCGGGCGAGAGTGGCCGGCCCAGCCGGCTCGGAGTGGATCTGGCCGAAGCAATGGCAGTCCGGCGCCCGGCCCTGCGCCATCGCGCGCGCCACGCCGGCGACGAACACGATCAGCAGCAGCAACCCCCCGGCGGCACCCGCGACCGCGATCGGCCGGATCAGCAGTGCCACCGCGACGGCCATCTCGCCGATCGGCAGCGCCGGACCGGCGAGCGCGGCCACTCTCGCTGGCACGCCAAACTCCTCGAGTGCCTTGCGCGAGCCGGGGAGATCGAGCAGCTTCCCGGCGGCGGCGACGAGGAAGACGGCCGCCAACACGCAGCGGGCACAAAGCAGCAGCGCGCTCACCGCACCATCGTAGAGTGCGTCCGCATCCGTGGGGAGGGCGAAGGGGCCCCGTATGATCGCGGCCGATGAGAGTGAGACGACGCGCCGCGGGGTCGATCGCCTTCGAAGCCTTCGGCGTCGCGGCCGAGGTGGCGTTTAGTGACCCCGAGCTCGAGGTGCTGGTGCGCGAGATACTCCCGCCCGGATGGCGAGCCATCGATCCGGCGGGAGTCCGGAGCCGCTTTTCGCTCGAACGGGCGGATGCCGACAGCTACAACGTCACGATCAACCGCCACCTCGCGATCGAGCATGCCAGTCTGGAGGTCGCCCTGGGTTTAATTGACGCCGACATCCGGATGCTGATCGCGACGAGCACGCCCGATTGGATCTTCGTGCACGCCGGTGTCGTCGCGTTCGATGGCCGAGCACTCGTCATTCCGGGTGAGAGCTTCTCCGGCAAGACCACGCTGGTGCGGGCTCTCGTTGAGGTCGGAGCGACCTACTACTCCGACGAGTACGCCGTGCTTGACGAAGACGGAATGGTCCACCCCTACCCGCGGCGTCTTTCGATTCGAAGCGCCGACGGTTCGACGACCGCGGAGCACAGGATCGGGGAGCTTGGCGGCGTTGCCGGCGAGGCTAGCGCCATCGTCGACACGGTCGCGCTCACACGCTACCGGCCCGGCGCAGAGTGGCGGCCGACGACGATCTCGGCCGGCGAGGGCACCGTTGCGATGCTCGCCAACACGGTGCCGGCCCAACAGCGGCCGGGACAGTCCCTGCGAACGCTGGCACGCGCGCTGCGCAACAGCAGCGTCCTCGTGGGTGACCGCGGCGAAGCGTCGGAGGCCGCCCACGCCCTGTTCGCGCGGCTTGCATCTGCGACGAGCTGACTAACCAGCGAGCCCTCACAAGTCGCGGGCCGTTGCGCTTACGCTGCCTCGCGCGAAGCTCCGACTGACCCTCACAGTCGCACGAATCTACCCTGTACTCGGGTGGCTGGCTCCGCTACGGTGCCCGACATGAAAGAGCTCCCGCAGGCGCGAACCACCGGCGTTCTGACCGAGAGCCTGGGCGACGAGGTTGTCGTTTATGACTCCGTCACGCGCAGCGCGCACTGCCTGTCAGCGGACGCCGCCGGGGTATGGGCGCTGTGCGACGGTCAGCGCTCGCCAGAGGACATGGCCCGTGAGCTCGGTGTGGTTGCGGAGCAGGTGCGCTGCGCGCTGCAGGAGCTCGGCGACGCGGGGCTGCTCGAGAGCGTTCCCCTCGCTCCGCATCGCCTCTCGCGACGCGATGCCGCGAAGCGTTTCGCGACGATTGGGGCGGCCGCGATCAGCGCACCGCTGATCTACTCCGTCGCGATCCCCCGCGCTGCCGCAGCCGCGTCGGGAACCGGCGGACCAACGGATCTTTGCGCGGGCAAGAACTGCAACGACGAGAATGTCTGCACGGTCGACGAGTGCGACCCGCTTACCGGCAACTGCACCAACACGCCGATCACCTGCGACGACGGCAACCCCTGCACCACCGACAGTTGTGACGTGGAGTTGGGTTGTGTCTACACAGCCGTCCCAAACGGCACGTCGTGCGGTGACGGCAGAGAGTGCCAGCAAGGCGCCTGCGTCGCCGCGCCGTGATCGGACGGGCGCGCTGAGCCCCGCTCCGCCCGCCCCCGAGCTCAAGAGGCGAATTCTGAGCGCGCCGTGACGCCATGAGCCGGGCTAGCGTGAGGCAAGGGCGGCGGTGAGTTCTGCTCGGGAACTCACACCCGCTTCGAGCCGTTGACGAACGGCAACCGTTGATCTGCTGTGGGAGCTTTCGGGGAGAGGTATAGGCACAGTTGCGGTCCGCGTCGCAGCGCACGGACGAGCTGCGCTACTTCGGTGTGGCGTTTTTCTCCCGCCAGAGCAGGCTGATGTGCGAGTTGTGGACCGACACGAGCTTTTGGTGCTTCTCAAATGCGGTCCCGCCGGGGTAGTCGTCGGCGTAGAAGGTCCCGTGCGGCCCGAACGCGAAATGGATGAGCGGGAAGCCAATCCTAAATGTCGGAACCAAACGCAGGCTCTCGATGCGGGCGATCGTGGATTCGTCTTCCGCGTAGACGACGCCGTTGGGGTCGCGCTCGAGCGTCGCGAAATCCCCGCCGGTCTGCCGCGCGAAGCCGACCTCCCGCGCGGCACCGCTCGGGGCAATCTGCCAGATCGACCAGCCAGTGAACGATCCGGCGAGATCGATGTTGCCTTGCCCGTCGATCGCGATCGGCCCGAAGTCGCGAAGACTGCCGCGGACCAGACCCGAGGTAGCCACTGCGCGAACGGTGGCGAGCGTTCCAGCGTTGGTGAGCCGCAGGACCTGCGATCCGGTCGAGATGTAGAGCTGTCCGCGGGGGCTAAACGCGATCGACAGCCCATCGCCTCTGACAGCCATCGAATTCGTTGACCCGAGCGGCCCCGAGAGCGCCGGAGTGCCATTGGCGACTGCCTTCGACTGGCGCCCGTCGCCCGCGATCGTGCGGATCACGCCGTTGCGGCCGATAACGCGGACACGTCCGCCGTCGGCGACGTAGAGTGCCCCGTCGGGCGCGAATGAGAGATCAGACACGCTCGAAAGCTCCGCACGCACCGCCGGGCCACCGTCGCCCGAGAAGCCGACCTTCCCATCGCCCGCGACGACGCGGAAGCGACCATCGGGCAGGCGAACCAGGATGCGGTCGCCGCCAACGTCCGCGACGTACAGTGCGCCGTTGGGGCCGACTGCGAGCTTTCCGGCAACGTGCAGCGTCGCTAGGGTCCCTGTCGGCAGGCCAGCGGCACTCAGACCGCCGCCGGTGGTGGTCGGTGAGCCTCTCCCTGAGATCACGAGCGCCGCTATAGCTGCGACACCTCCGAGCGATGCGAGCACGACCAGTCCGATCATGCCGCGCCGTCGCTGGTGACGCTGGCGCTCGCGCGCATCATCGATCACGCCCGCATCGGGGACTCCGACGGGTGGCGGTTGGACGGTAGTGGTCACGACCTACAGCTGGTTGAACGTCTTGATGATGTGGCCGTTGGCGGCGCGCCAGGTCATTTCGTTCCAGCTCGCTGTTGACTTGCGTGGGACGTCGGGGAAGACCGCAACATTCCCGGTGACCGTGGCCTTGATCGTCAGTGCGTGGCGTGGGGTCGGGCCAGCAGCGTAGTGCAGCGTGACGGATGCCACGCGATCCGGAACCAAGCCCCATACCGTCGAAGTGCCCCGACCCCTGCCACTGCCGCCGCTAATGAACTCGCCTCGTCGCTCGATGATCGCCGCGGTTGCGCCCACCGCACCGAGGCCAAGCCCTGCTCCGTCGGCCGATAGCTTCTTGAAGGTGACGGCTTGATATGACGGACCAGGCTCACAGGTCGTGAAGAGGGCGGGAACGACGTAGTACGCGCTGCCTGCGACTACGCGCGCTCGCCTGATGTATCGAACAAAAACTTCTTCGTTGAAGGACAGGTACCTCAATGGCGCCAGAGAGTCGCCGGGCTCGCGAGGCCGCCGCAACACCCCGAGGATCGAGAGCAGCGTCTTGTCCGGTGTGCCCTGACTGGCATTGCGCGGCGGGCGCGGCAACACGCACCTGGCCGCCGTTGTGGTCGGCGCAGGCTTCGCCGACAGCGACGGACTGTTACCGGCGCTTCCTGACTGCCGTCCCGCGTTCGGGCCGCCACTCCACCCGCCAGATGCGATCAGGATCGCCGCCACCCCGGCCACCGCTACGGCTGCCTCCGCAGCGATGCGTCGGTGGCGGCGCTGGCGGGCTCTGGCGTCGTCGATCACGCCCGCGTCGACGTCTTCGGCCGGCGGCGGCGCCACGGTCGTACTCATCGGGTGCGTAGGTCGGCGCGAACCACTTCTGCGCTAATATGACTGGCACAATGTTAGATGTCAAGATCAACCGCGACGACCCCGCCCTCCTCCACGAGCAGGTAGCCGCGCAAATCCGCCGCGCGATCGCCGACGGCGAAGCCAAGCCTGGCGACCGCCTGCCCCCAGCACGTCATCTCGCCGCCGTCATGGGGGTGAACACCAACACCGTGCTCCGGGCGGTTCGGCTCCTGCGCGATGAGGGGCTGCTGGAACTCCGGCAAGGGCACGGGATCAGGGTGGTCGGAACGCCCGAGCGCAGTGCGTTGCTCGGCAGGGTCGCGGAGCTGGTTCAACTCGGTCGCCAGAGCGGCATTACGCGTGCTGAGCTGGCGGTGATGATCGAGAGCGTGCCGTAGCGGTGTCGGCGATACCTCTCGGCGTGATCAACGATGCGCGCCGGCGTCAGACTCGCCTTCGCTTGCTGGTTGCGATGGTTGGGGTGGTGTTCGTGGTCGCAGGGTTCGGCGCGCTGGGCAAAGCGAGCCTTTTTGTTGGCGCGACGCAGCCACGAAGCGCGCTCGTGCATCGCCCGCGCGAGCGGGCCGGAATCGGATGCGCATCGCGCCGGGCCTTGATAGGAAAGCGGGTAATGACGCCCAACCTGATGCCATGCGCGATCCCTATAGGCGGACGTGATGACCCACGGCCTGTGACGCGCAGCAGTCCGTAAGCCTCCCGCGCCGCTGAACTGCCTGGCCAGCGTTGCGCTTACCGCCGCGCGCCGATCTGGCGCTGATGATCGAGTGCGTGCCGGAGCAGAGCGGTGCGACCGCAAGCTGCCTCCGCGGTCATCGGTCATGTGCCCTGGCCGCGACCTTTCCTTCGGACACGGCGTCTGATAGGTATGTCCTATGGGGGGATGTTGAGGCGATCGTTCGGCGTCGCTGTTGCCACGGTCGCCTTTGTCGCGATCCTCGTTGCGGCAGCCGCAGCGGGACCCGTGGCTCTGCTGCTTGGTAAGTCGTTCACGTTGGTCGCTGGGCCTCAGGAGAACCTGGGGGTTGGTGCTTCAGTGTTGGGAGCGGATGGAACGGTCTGGCTGGCCGAGCCGATCTCGCAGCCCCGCTCGTTCGAGATCGTTGCGCGGGCGGCAAACGGCCGGAGGCTGGGTCCAGTGATCGTTTCCGCCCAGGCAGGATTCGAGAACGCAGAGCCCACGATCAGCGTTTCCGGCGCTACCGCAACGTTCGCCTGGTTCGCGAGCGGTGACAGCACCTCGACCGGCGATGCCGTCGCTGTCGAAACCCGGCGTTGCACCCCGGCCGGCTGTCAGCCAACGCAGACTCTTACGAGGTGGACCTCCGGGAACTACTCGCCGGGACAGCCGGTTCTGGCTGAATCGAAAGGGCGAACGGTCGTCGTCTTCAACCAGGGCGACGCGAACGGATCAGAAGTGATGTGGGCGCAATCCGACGGCGGAGCCTTCGGGCCAGTGCGCCCGATCGCACAGGCGCCCGCGATCGGCGTCGTGCCGAATGCGTGGCTGTTTGACGATCCGGTGCTCGTCACCGAAGCGAGCGGACGGATTCTCGCGGCCTGGCCTAACTTCGGAGGCGCGAGCTTTGCCGTGAGCTGGTCGTCGTGGTCCGCGAAAGGCGGCTTCACACCGCCGAGGACCCTGCCCGGCGGGGCCGGCACTTACGCTGGCGATCTCGTGGCCGCACCCGACGGGAGCGGAGCGGCGCTGGCATGGATTCAGGGAAGCAACGTCACCGACCCCGGCCTGATCGCGGAGCCGGTATGGGTGGCCCGCCAGAACGCGCAAGGTTTCGCCAAACCGACGCGGGTGTTTGGCGGCTATGCGTTCTCCCTATCGCTCGCCGGCGGTGGTGACGTGACGGCGCTCGCGTTCAACACCGCAAAGGCGGCGGGACTTGACGGCGACAGCGACGGCCCCGTGCTGGTCGCGCGAAGCGTTGACGACGCGCCTTTCAGGACGATGACTCTTACGGCAAACGCCGCGCCATATCCAACCGCGTCCGTCAACAGCGTCGGCGAAACGCTCGTGACCTGGAACCGCCAGACGCTCTATCCGCAAACGCCGACGAGCACGGCCGAAATCGCGATTGCAGCCCCGCATGGCACATTTAGCTCGCCGGAAACGCTCGGCTCCGAGCTCTTCGACGACTCGCCGAACGTCCACACCGTCAGCAGCCGGTCACTCGTCGTCTGGCAGGCGGCGCCCGGAATCGCGCAGGCCACACTAGTCACGCCGTAGCCGTGCGTTTGCTTGGTAGGGTCGCGGAACTGGTGCAAGCCGGGCGCCAGTGCGGCGTTGCCCGCGTGAGATTGCGCTGAGGTCGAGAGCGATGGGCAGCGCATGGGCAGCTCACGTTGCCGCGACGTGTCGTGCGGCGTGGCGTAGCCCAGACGAGCGACACGCCCAGACTGATTTCCTACGACGGCTGGCAACGGGAGGCAACCGCCTGCACTCTCTGATAACGAAGAGGTCCCAGGTTCGAGTCCTGGATCGCCCAGTCGCTGGACGCGCGAAGGGCCCGGCGAAGTGCCGCCCGCCCGCGTGCGTGGCTGCTAGCATGCGCGGCCGCCAGGGCGGCCAGGCCGAGTACGGCAGGGGCGAGAACGACGTTTCGGGAAGCGAGGGGACCGTTGCGCGCTGATGTTCGCCAATATCGCCGTGCCCGCTCAGGTGCGTTCCTGCTCATCGTGGGCGCCGTTGCGCTCCTCGTCCTCGCGTCCCAACCCGGCCGCTCACTCGGGGCCACGCCGTCGCTCACCGACAACGGCGCGACAACGATCTACTACGACGGCGCCGGGGTCACGGGCTCGCTCAACAGCGGTGGCGACCCCTACCTCGTGACGCTGTCCTACGGAGTCACGGGCGGCACTCAGACGATGCCGAACTACTGGAGCCAGCCTGATGCCAAGGGGAATGTCAGCGTGGGGCTCACACAGCTGGCTCCCGCCACCCAGTACAGCTATCAATGGGTCCTGTGGGACCAGACGACCCAAGCGATGACCATGGGTCCGTCCGGGGTCTTTACCACCGGCACCCTCTCCACCGCCGCGGCGGCACCGATCATCCCGCCGACGGAGCCGGCGAGCGACGGAGCCATTCCCTTCTGTAGCACCGACGCCGACTGCCTCTCGGCCATCAATGGCGTGCGCAATGCGCAGGAGCACCTGGCGCCGCTGGCGCTGCCGACCAACTGGAGCAGCCTGACCGGCGCAGAGCAGATCTTCGTCTTCACGAACATGGAGCGGGTCTCGCGCGGCGAAACACCGATCACCGCCCTGGTCAACACCTACGACTCCTTCGTCCAGACCGGAATGACCACCGACACTGATCCGAACCTCCCTATTGGTAGCCTCGCAATCGAGGACTCCGGCCCCCCGACACCACTGGGGGCGATGTACGTCTGGATGTACTACGACGGGTACGGCAGCGCCAACCCCGACTGCCAGTCGGCTGCGGCCGGCGGCTGCTGGTCACACCGCCGCAATCTCCTCGCCACCAGCGCGACGACCATCGATCCGGACGAGATCGACGTCGTCGCGGGGACCGACGCCCGCGGTGTTCCGGCGGCGGCGGCGGCGCTGTGGAGCGACAACGGGACGGCGCCCGCGGCGAACAATGTCGTCATGACCTGGGCGTCCGAGCAGCAGTACCTCACCGCGGCGCCGGCCAATGGCACGCAGCCACCGCCGCCTCCGGGCCCGCCGCTCGTCTCGACTCAGAACTGCCAGAACTGCAAGCCCCCGCTGACGAACGGCGGCGGTCCGGTCCTCGACGTCGACGGCACACCGCTCACCGTGACCCCAATCTGGTGGATTCCCGGCGGCTACGCGCTGCCGACGACCACCTACCAGAGCCTGATCGACAAGTACCTCACGGATGTCGCACAGGACTCTGGGCGCATCACCAACGTCTTCTCGGTCGCCACAGAGTACGGCCAGATCAATTACAACATCGCCTACACGGGTGACCAGACCGATACCGATGCCTACCCCGGCGTGGGGAGTTGCACCGTCCCCGCAGGCTTCACCGCGTGCCTCACCAATACGCAGATGCAGGCCGAGCTGACGTCCTATCTGGCCGCCACCAAGCTCCCCGAGGACAGCGATCACGTGTATGTCCTGATGCTGCCCGGCGGCGTGGCAACCGCATCCCTGACTCCGACGGCTGCGTTCCCGGCCAACTACTGCGCGACCCACTCCTACGTCCAGACCGCTACCAACACGTATCTATGGACCAGCGAGCCTGCACCGACCGCAACCGCCTGCAACAGCGGCCAGGCGCCCAACGGCGACGCCATCGCCGACAGCGAGATCAGCATCCTCAGCGGCGAACTGATCGACACGATCACCGATCCCATGGCAAACGCCTGGCTCGACAGCGGCATGCATGAGATCGCCGACGAGTGCGCGTCGACCTTCGGGACCCCGCTCGGATCCACCAACGCGGCCTCGCCCGGAACGTCCGAGTACAACCAGGTGATCAACGGCGACAACTACTACGTCCAGGAGATGTTCAGCAACGCCGACTATGCCACCGGTCCGAACCGCGGCTGCGTCCAGAGCGAGGTGCTGGCGCAGGCCGATGTGACGGCGGCAGGGGCCACGCCGACGCACGGACTGCGTCGGCGCTCCACGCGCCTGGCTGCGACCGCGGCCGCAGCGTCGCAGGCGAAGGCCGACGTCGTCTCCGTGACCTCACAGCACTATGCGCTCAACGGCTCGCAGGTGAGTGTGGAGACGGTCCACGTGGACGCTCCGTCTGGAGCGCCGGTGAAGCACGACCACGTCATTGTCGACCTCACTGCAAACACGGATGAGACAAATCCATGCGGAAGGCTTTCCGTCGACCGGGGCTTCACCAACGCCGCGGGTAACTTCGTCACCTCCTACACCGCCGCGGCCGAGAACACCGAATGCACGCTGATCGCGATCGAGGGGAACACCGGGCAGCACGGCATGGGAACGCTGTACCTCGGCAAGGATTCGAGCCTCTGCCCGCTGACGAGCTACTCGGCGCCGGCGTCGCTGACGCAACGCCGTAGCGTCGCCTTCGCCGCGCAGGTGCGCAATCCGAGCGACGCGATCCCGGACGCCGTCACGCAGGTCGTGATCGCCGGAGACGACACGGCTCGCACAGGCGCCCGAGCCTCTGCGGTCTCACTCAGTTGGCGCGTCGGCACAGGGCGTTGGGCCAAGGTTCGGCTGAGCGGCACGACGCGCAACGGCGGAGCCATCACGGGCGACCTCGAGGCGCTGCCCGCCACGCTCCCAGCGAAGTCCGTCGAGCGCCTCCACTTCAGGCTGGAGGTGTCCGGGGTACCCGCGGCCGGCGCGCTCTCCTTCGGGCTGTCGGTCAACCAGGTGAACGAGGCGAGTGGTGACTGTGACGGCATGTACGTCAAGACCACGCAGTTCAGGCTGCTGCGTTAGCGGACCGAGATAGGCGGAGAGCGCCGAGACCGTTCAGCCGGGGGTTGCCGAGACCGGCTGGCGCGGGACCGGGCGCCCCTGGATCGCCCACTTACACAAGCGCGGCGATTTGGGCAATTGGCTAGTCGGCTGTCCGGCCTTACGATGCGGCGCTTCGGGCGCGCGTCGGCCGCTATGGTTGGCGGGCACATCGCGTCGAGGTGGCGATGAGCGGTCTGTCTGGGAAAGGTGGATGCTCGCTCGCTTGCATAGCAGCGCCGGCCGCCGGCCGGTTTGGACGACCGCCGTGGCACTGGGTGCCGGCGCGCTGTTGGCGGCCGTGGGGTGGAACTGGCAGGGCGGCGACGCCAAGGCCGCGGTCTCCCGCGCCGCTGCGGCCGCGCTGCCAAAACCGCTCGCCTGCCTGCAGACCAGCGCGGCAGCCGAACCTAAGCCGGTGGGGCTTATCGCCCTCGTGCGCATCACCGATACCGACCCCGCGACACCGGTCGTCCCGAGCGCCGTGTTCGCAAACGAGGCGATCTCCGGTGTGCAGGTCTACATCGGCTGGAACGACCTACAGCCAGCCTCATTCGACAGCTTGGATGCGTCGGTCATTCATGCCGTCGATGAGATCTTCTGCGAGGCCGACGCCCAGCACAAGTTCGTCGTTCTTACACCGCAGCCCGGGTTCTACACACCGGTCTGGGCGCTGTGCCCTGGTGCCTCGGGTGACTGGGCGCCCAAGCTGAACTGCCCGGCCAAGCCGTCGCCGAGCGGATCCTGTAGCGGACGCGTCGCCTCTGGCCAGTTCACCTACTCCTACGGAGGGGCTGCCGGGCCTCGGCAGCTGCCGCTGCCCTGGGATCCGACCTACCTGTGCCGCTGGTTCGCGCTGCTTCACCTGCTGGACGCCCGTTATGGGGCCAATCCGGCGTTCTCGATGATTTCGGCCGACGGCCCGACATCGGTCTCCGAGGAGATGTCCCTGCCGGACAACCCCTCAGGCGACAGCGGCCTGCCGGCGTCCTACCCCTTGCCCCCGGCCGCGGGGACGCCGATCGGCGGTGACGACTTGACGATGTGGGGCGCCCTGGGGTACACGCCGGCGGTCTACGAGGCGGCCTGGCAGAAGGTCTTTGAGCAGTACGCCAACAGCTTCGCCCGTCAGTACGTCTCGTTCTCGCTCTTCGACGGCCTGCCGATCCCAACGTCCTCCTGCGACGCCGCATGCCAGACCTCGGCGACACTGGACGCCGTCTTCGGCGAGGGAGCGCAGGACCTCGACAAGGACGCCGTCAAGCGATTCGTGTTCCAGGGCGACGGGTTGAAGGCGAACAACACAAGTCAGCACTACCAGTACGTCGAATCGAAGGACGGCACGATCGGCGCGACCGGCTTTCAGACCACCAACAACACAAAACTCGGTGGCTCGGTCGATGACCTCGCCGGGGCACTCGAGCGCGGCATCGCGGCGGGCGTGAACTTCATCGAGTTCTACGAGAGCGACGTCTACAACGGCGACACCGAGAATCCCGGCTTCCAGTGCGCACTCGAGGCGGCTGCCATCCACTGGAAGACCGGTCCAGTATGCCCGCTCGGCGTTTCCAAGCCGCCCAAGCCTTGCGGCGACACATGCACCTGAGCCCTCGCTGACCGCCCCGATCCCGATGCGCTCGTGCTCGGGCCTACCAGCGGTTGGTGGTTGACGCGGTCGCGGCGTGCGGGGAGACTATGTCGATGGGGGCGGGGATGGTTCGTGGCACCGGTGTTGCGGCGGTGGTTGGGGTTGTGGTTCTTGTGTGCGCGGTGGCCGGCGCCAGCGCCAGTGCCGGTAAGAGCCCCACGCCGGTGAGGAAGCTGGCGCCGTGCACGTTGCAGGCTGGTAGTGACACGACGCTCGGCCCGCGGCCGAGCGGGTTGATCGCCTACCTGGACGGTGCGACGGACGGTCTCACGACAGCGTCCGGCGCGACGGGGGCGACTGGCCCGTTCAGCGAGCGCGTGTTCAAGGACTATCGGATCAGCGGTGTTGATCTGGCGATCGGGTGGGACATTCTGCAGCCAACTGACGGGCCGATCGACTGGGCACCCTTGGACTGCACTTTCGCGCAGGCGGATGCCCACCAAAAGTTCGTGGTTCTCACGCTGCTGCCTGGGTGGCACACGCCGGCTTGGGCGCTGGCTACGACCACGAGCACGACGCCGGCCGCGGACCCGATCACTGCCTGTCCGGGGAGCGTGACGGCGACACCGTTCGCGTGGACCTACCACGGGAGCGATCCGCCGGCCAAGACGGTCCCCGACCCGTGGAACTCCGTGTACCTGTGCCGCTGGTTCAACTTCCTGAAAGCGGTCGAGCAGCGCTACGGGCGAAACCCCGAGTTCAGGATGATCTCGGTCGCCGGGCCGACGTCGATCTCCGACGAGATGACGCTGCCCAGAAACCCGGGCTCGCCTCCGCCGGGGTCTGACCTGTGCGCTGTGACCCACCCGGTACTCGTCAAGATCGACCCGCCGTGCGACACCGCGGTTCCCCCTGTTGCCAAGAGCGCCAACGGCACGCCGGTGGACACCTACGGCTCAGACATCAACATGTGGCGCGCGCTCGGCTACACCCCGGCCGCCTACACCGGCGCGTGGGCGAGGGCATTCCGGCACTACGGTGCGATGTTCACCAACCAGTACCTCTCGCTGGCCTTGGGCGACGGGCTTCCGATCGGCAAGCAGCCCTCGACCGGCGCGCCGTCAGTATCGGACCCGAGCCAGACGAGCGCGACGCCGCTCACGGTCATCCGCACCGCGTTGGGCTACGGGCCCCGCTTCGTTCTGCAGGAGGATGCCCTCAGCGGGGCGGGCGGGACCCAGCGGCGGCCGTATGCGTATGTGCAGGCAAACTGCGCCGACGCGAATACGGGCTTCCAGACGGAGGCACCCAGCCAGCCGGGCGTCAGTCCGAGCGAGCTCGCTGCGGCGCTCCAAAAGGGAGTCGCCGCCGGCGGGCGTTTCATCGAGGTATACGAGCAGGACGTGCTCGACACGGCCGGCAAGGGCGGACAGCAGGCGCAGGCAGCGCTCAACTACGCCTACCAGGCACTCCAGAACCCGGTCACGTGCGCGCCGCTCACGCTCACCGCAACACCACCGAGCGCGACGATCGGCACGGCGATCACGATCACCGTCAACAGCACCCTGTCACCCGACGAGCTCGACTACAACGAGGGCGTCCCACCCACGGTGCCTGCGACAGCCGCGATCGATGTGTACCTCGGATCCTCGACATCGCCCGTGATCAGTTGCACGACATGGCCGTGCACCAGGACGATCGGCTCGACGCTCGCGGGGACGACGACGCTGACGGCTGACCTCGGCTACCCCGCCGGACCCGGGGACAGCGCCCCACCGCCGATCGTCACAGCAAAGACCGCCGTTGTCCGCACCGGCCCCGGCGGCAGCGGCAAGCCGTGCTCGACCACGGTGTGCAACAAGACCTAGCCTTTCAAGGGCGCAAAGCGGCCGCCCGGCGGGTGCTTCAGCGGATCGTGAACTGTCGGGTCACCGGCGCTGACAACTCGCCGTCGGCCAGCGCCGCCCGGACATACACGCGGTAGATGCCGCGGGCGAGGTGCCGATAGGTCTTGACCGTCCCGCAGGCCCCGTAGCTGGGCGCGGGCGCTCGAGCGTGCTTGCGCTTCGGGAGTCGCACCAGCGCGCATTGGAGCAGCGCGCCGGCGGTTGGCGAGGCAAACCTGAGACGCACGCTCCGCGCGGATCCTGTTGTGACCTTCTCGATCAGCGGCGCGAGAAGCTCGGGCGGCGCCGTTGTCACGGTCGCCACGGCCTTCATGAAGATCGCGGTCACATGGTGTCCTGCCGCGAAGAGGCACGCACCGGTCCCTGAGCAGTCCCCGCTCCAGCCGTGGAACGTCCAACCGCTGGCGGGCGACGCGGTGAGCAGCCCGATGGATCCCCCGGCGGTATTCAGCGAGCAGACCCCCGGACAGGTGACGATCGCAACGCCGCCGGCGACGATCGAGCCAGACCCGATTATGGAGAGCGCCGGACCCGGAGTGGGGCCCGGCGTGGCGGGGTTGGTGGGTGTCGTCGCCGGGACCGGCTCGAAGTCGGCGGCCACCAGCTGATCCGAGTTCATCGTCACCGTGCAGGTGGCGGTCGCGCCGCAGCCGCCCCCGTCCCAGCCGGCGAACTGCGACCCCGCAGCGGGTGTGGCGGTGAGCGTGACGGAGGACCCGGGTGCGAAGGTGGCCAGACAGTAGAGGGGGCATCCGATGCCGGGCCCGTAGTACCCGCTCACGGTGCCGGTCACGGTTCCGGTCCCGGCGCCCGTCAGGCTGACGTCCAGCGAGCCCGCGGAGGCGGCAGGCGGGGTGCCGGTAATCACGTTCCCGTCGTCGTCTACGGCGACGCAAAGGCTGGATGTGCACGACACGCCGAGCAGCGAGGGTACGGGGGAGCCCGCGCCGGAGCCTTCGGCACCGTCGCTCGGGACCCATTCGGTGGTTCCGAACGGGCTCAGGGAGAACTCCGCGGAGCCGCTGTCGCCGACCGCGACACAGAGCGAGATGGACGCGCACGACACCCAGTCGAGTGCTCTGTCGGTGATCGGCGCGCTCGCCATCCAGCCAGCGGATCCAGCGGCTGGGTCGCTCGTCGCGATCGCGCCGCCGGTCGCCGGGGCGGTCACGCACAACGTCGTCCCCGGTGCGCAGGACACGGCGTTGAGTGGAACGCTCCCGTCTATGTTGGCGAGCGTCCACGCCGACGGGCCGGCGGCCGGGTCGGAGCTGGTCGCAACGTTCCCGTCGTCGTCGACCGCCACGCACAGGTCCTGCGACGCACAGGACACGCTGAGGAACGCGTTGCCCGAATCGACCGATGCCGCGTTCCAGTGCCCGGCGCCCGCGTTTGGGTCGGCCGAGGTGAGCACGTTCCCGGCGGCGTCGACGGCGACGCAAAACGCCGCCGTCGGGCACGACACGCCGGTGAGAACATTCGTCCCGTCGACGCTCGCCACCGACCAGGCGCCGGCACCTCCTGTGGGGTTGGTCGTGCTGAGCGCGTTGCCGGCGGCGTCGACCGCCACGCACTCGGCCGCGGACGCGCACGATACGTCGAAGATCGTGTTCGTCCCATCGACGTTCGCGAGGTGCCAGTTGCTCGCTCCGCCGGCAGGATCTGTCGTGGTGATGACGTTGCCTCCGGCGTCGACCGCCACGCACTGCGGCGCCGAGACGCAGGACACGGCGTCGATCGTGCCGCCCGTGCCATCGACGCTGTCCACGTTCCAGGCGCTGGCGGCTCCCGTCGGGCTGGTGGTGGCGAGCACGTCGCCGTCGCTGTCGCCGGCAATGCAGAACGCTGCCGAGACGCAGGCGATCCCGAGGATCGTCGCGCCGGCGTCAACGCCGGGCGTCGTCGCCCACGCGGAGGCCCCGCCGGCGGGGTTCGAACTCGTCAGCACGCCTCCCGCGCTGTCGAAGGCGAAGCACAGGGAGGCCGACGCGCACGAAACGGCGGCAACGATATTGCCGGAGTCCACGTTTGCGGCGGTCCAGGTGGGCGCGGCCGCTCCCGGGTCGGTCGACGTCACCACGTCGGACTGGGGATCGCCGTCGTAGTGGTTCAGGCCCCCGTACACGCAGAGCGAGGCGGTCGGGCATGAGATTGTCGCCGGAGAGCGGGCGGCGTCGGGGAGATCGGTGAGCAGCCAGTTGCTCGTGGCCGCAACCGGGTCGGACGACGTCACGAAGTCTGAGCCCCCGACTCCGGCGCAGAAGAGCGCCGGCGTTGCCGTGCAGGACACGCTGGTGAGCCCCTCGCCGCCGAGCTGGCTGAAATGCCATGCCGCCGAACCGCCCGCCGGGTCGCTCGACCCGAGCACATCATCCGAGCCGACGCCGCCCACGGCCACGCACGCCGTGGCAGAGGTGCATGAGATCGAGACATAGGGTCCGCCCCCGGCCGACACCCCCTTCCACGCCGCGGGGCCGCCGGTCGGGTCAGTCGAGACCAGCAGCGGGCTTCCGGTTGCGATGCACAGCGTCGTGGTGGGACAGGCGATCCCGTCGATCGGCTGGTCCGCCACCTTGGTGATCTTCCAGGCGGCGAAGCCCGCGCTGGGATCGGTCGAGGTGAGCACATCGCCATCGGCATCGACCGCCACGCACAGCGACTTCGAGGGGCAGCTGATCCCGTTGATGGCGATCCCGTTGGTGTACGGAGGTTGGGTGTCGACCAGCGCCGGGGGAGTCCACGAAACGTCCGCCTGGGCGGCGGCCGCCGCCACACTGAGGCCGACGAGCGCCATGGCCAGCGCGCCGAGGAGCTGCCACCGGCGCCTGCGTCCAGCCCGCGCGGCGCAACCGCGCGGACGCCGGAACCGCCCAGATCCACTCCCCGATGGTGTCATCGCAATTGTCGCTCTGCCTGATGAACGAGCGAGCGCCGCGATTCTTGCACCTCGCCGAGGTCAAGATCACGGCGAGCACCCAGCCGGCAAGCGCCTCGATGAATCCGGGCTCGCCCAGCGCCACGTCGCGCACACGTGGCGACACCGCCGCCGCTACGAGTCCTTGGCCCCGCGCGGTGGATCATGGACGCCTGCTCGATTGTTTGCCCGCGGGCTCACGCGGCCGCCGCGACCGGCCGAGGTTTGTGAGGTTGCCCAAACAAACCGGGGGTGAGGCTGTGCCGTCACATCGTGGCCCTGTCGCGTTTTTGATTTGCCTGGCGATGCTCGCCGGCACATCGTCGAGCGCATTCGCCAGAACGCACGTGGTCCGTGCCCGGAAAGTGACCGGTGTGGTTCTGGCGATAAGCGCCAAACGGCATACGCTGAAACTGCGGGCGGGCGAGCGGGCCCTCGCCCGAAGCGCCGCGGCGGGTACGGGGCCGAATGGCCGGGTGCTCAACATCTCCTTCGGCGACGCGAATGTGAGTGGCGCAAGCGGCGCGGTTACGGTCGGTGACGTGGTGACCGTCACCACGACGAGTGGCGATGGCAGCAATCCCGTTGCGGCCTCGATCGACGTCATTGGCCAGCCCAACGGTGGCGACGCCGGCAAGGGCGCGGCGATTCCCGGCACGGTGACGGCGGTGAATCCGGCCGCTGCAACACTCACGGTGGCCACCGGCTCGAGCTCACTGAATGTTGCGGTCACCGCGACGACCGTGCTGGCCCTCTCCGGCGGGAGTGGTCCGGGGCCCGCCGTGTCACTTGACGAAGTCTCGGTTGGTGATCGAGTCGTCGTGTTCACAGACGACGCCTCCGCCGATCCGGTTGTCGCCGTGGGCATCCTCGACGGCGGCCAGCCCCCGAGCCCGCCCGGTCCGGAGTCGGCGGCGACTCGCGTCAGCTTCGGCGGCGCGGTGGACAGCGTCGATCTTGCGGATTCGGCGCTGACCGTGACCGTCACCAAGGGCGCACTCGCCGGACAACTCGTGACGGTGGATGTCGCACCGGGCACGAGCTTCGAGGATGGCGCCGGCGCCGACAGCCCGGCCTTCTCGCTGGCCGACGTCAAGATCGGCGATCGCCTGAGCATCTCCGCGACAACCCTCGACGCCAATCCGATCGTCGCGGTTGGCATCTACGACGGTGGCCAGCCGGCTACGCCGTCGACCGGCGGCTCGGGGTCCGGCGCGACGGCGCCGAGCACGACCACCACGCCAGTGAAGTTCGCCGCCACGGTGACGCTCGTCGGAACCGACGGACTCACCGTCACGGCGATCAACGGTCCGCTGAGCGGCCAGAGCGTCAGGGTCAGCGTCAAGCCGACGACTTCGTTCGAGCTCCTGACCGCTCCAGCCGATGTCTCGCAGCTGCAGACGGACGTGGCGGTCGGCGACACCGTCGAGGTCTACACGTTGAGCGAGACAACGACACCGATCGTTGCCGTCGGCTTGATTGACTACGGCGTCGTCCCGGGCTAGCTAGCCGCGAGGCACCCGCCTGAGCCGGGATCTCGCCGGAACAGAGAGCGCGGCGCCACCGGCGCGCCATCCGCTGAGCAGCCTCCGGCCGCGTGCGGCGCCGCCAAACGCCTGCAGTCACGGCGTGTGCCTGGCAGTGAGCGCACCCGCGGCCGTCAAGCCGCACGAGCGGCGAGCACCAAACTCCCATGGCTCAGCGCTGCTTCGCTCCGGACCCCACTTGACCACAGAATCGGTGCGCTCTACGATGCGCGGCCGTGGAGCGCTCGGCATCGCTGGCAGGATGCCAGCCAGTGGGGATCGCCGGGCGGGCGGCGAGTGTCTGACGCTCGCGGCTTCCTCGAAGGCCTCCTCCAGCGACTCGATCGCACCGTCGAGGAGGGGGAGTCGCGGCCGATCCCCGAGGCGGGGCCGCCCAGCGAGCATCGCCGGCTGTGCGTCGGAATGGCGACGTTCGACGACTCCGAAGGCGTCTGGTTCACGATCCAGGCGATTCGCCTCTTTCACCCGGAGATCGTCGACAGGCTCAACTTTCTGGTACTCGACAACCATCCCGAGGGGCCCGGCGCGGATCAGCTCAAGAGCCTTGAGAGCTGGATTCCCACACTGAGGTATGTGCCGTTTCGCGGCTATCGCGGCACGGCCGCGCGCGACCTGATCTTTCGCGAGGCAAATGCCGACATCGTCTGCTGCGTGGATCCCCACGTGCTGCTGCGACCCGGCGCGCTGGCTGCAATCGATCGCTACTTCGTGGATGCCCCCGACAGTCGCGACCTAATCCAAGGCCCGCTGTTGGGGGATGCACTCGAGCCATTGGGTACGCACTTCGATCCGACGTGGGGAGCCGGGATGTATGGGCAATGGGGGCTCGCCGAGCGGCGCGGACGCCACGCAGATGAGCCGTTCGAGATCGAGATGCAGGGTCTCGGGTTGTTCGCCTGCCGCCGTGAGGCGTGGCCCGGCATCAACCCCCGATTTCGCGGGTTCGGTGGCGAGGAGGGCTATCTGCACGAGAAGGTGCGTCGCGGCGGAGGGCGCGTGATCTGTCACCCGGAGGTGGAGTGGCTGCACCGTTTCATGCGGCCCTCGGGTCCGCCTTATCGCGCTACCTGGGAGGAGCGGCTGCGCAACTACCTGATCGGTTGGCGCGAGGTGGGCTGGGATACCGCCGCCGTCGAAGAGCACTTCGCGCAGGTGTTCGACGAGGTCGGCGCCGGCGAGAACTACCCGCAGGTGCTGGCGAGAGCGCTGCGCGAGGCAACAAACCCGCTCAGCTTCTTCGACGGAATCTTCTGCCTGAACCTCGACGAGCAGACCGAGCGCTGGACGGCTGCCCGCCGCCGCCACGATTTCCTCGAGATCGGCTGGCAGGTCGAGCGGTTCGCGGCGGTCCAGACACCCGAGAACCCGCACCGTGGATGCGCGATCTCCTTCCGGCGGATGATCGCCGAAGCCAAACGCCGCGGGTGGGCGCACGTGCTGGTGCTCGAAGACGATGCCGTTTTCATCGACGACACGCTCGCGATCGTCCGCCAGGCCACGCAGGAGCTGCCGCGGATCGAATGGGACCTCTTCTACCTCGGCGCGTGCGTGTGGTCACAGCAATTCCCACTCGTCCCGGGCAGCTCCGTGCTGCAGCGCTGCGGAGGCGTAACGTGCACCCACGCCGTCGCGATCCACAGCCGCGCCTACGACCGCATCCTCGCGGACATCCCGCCGGAGGGCGAGGAGTTCGAGCGCTGGCTCGGCGAGTGGGTGGCGTGCGATCAGTATCTGCGCAGGCGCATCACCGACGGCACCTTCGCCGCGCTGATCACAACGCCGCGCGTGGCGTCGCAGCCGGCGCTGTTGTCCTTCGATGAGGCAGACCTCGACGAGGCGGACCGCTACGTGATCTAACGGCCGAAGAGACGGGTCAGGTCCCTGAGCAACTCCGCGATCCACCCAAACGGTTCGAAGGGCGGATTGTGCGTGGGCGGGCACGGCGCGGGCGTCGT
>Ga0182016_10002931_pt1 | contig 19710 bp, 14 predicted proteins | sample 712S2MmetaG_FD_120491 | JGI IMG/M metagenome (GOLD analysis project Ga0182016, IMG submission 120491) | Permafrost microbial communities from Stordalen Mire, Sweden - 712S2M metaG | ecosystem: Environmental > Terrestrial > Soil > Wetlands > Permafrost | place: Sweden: Stordalen | collected... | reverse complement strand
GCTCATCGATCACTTCGGCTTCAGGCTGGCGGGTTCCGGTATCGATCCGAAGGAGATTTCGCGCCACGAGCTTGGCGAAGAGATCTTCGAACGTCTCAAGGCCGACTACGAAGCCAAGGAAAAAATCCTCACCCTCGAAACCATGCGCTATCACGAACGCATGGTCATGCTCAGTGTGATCGATGGCCTGTGGAAGGAACACCTCCTTGGCATGGACCACCTCAAAGAAGGCATCAGTCTGCGCGGCTATGCGCAGCGCGATCCGTTGGTGGAATACAAGCGCGAGTCCTTCGACATGTTCGAGGCCATGATGCTCAAGTTTCAGGAAGACACGGTCCGCTTCCTGTTCCGCATGCAGATTCTCGGGCCTGACGGTCAACCAGTTGGCGCAGCTCCCGACCCCCGCCGCGAGATTCCCAAGGCGCCGCCCGTGGCCAGCGCCGATCCCAAATCCGGCGGTGCCGAGCCGGCTCTGATCGGCGATGTGCTGCCGCGCGAAATCTCCACACCCACGATCTCTACACCCACTTTAAGGCACTCGGCTCCGTCCACGACCATCGACGCGCTGGAGAAGGAGTTCGCCCGCAAGAAGGCGCGCGAGCTCGAAGCAGCCACCCGCGCCGGAGCTGGCGAAGCTTCGCAGCCCAACCAGCGCCGCACAGGAGAAAAAGTGGGCCGCAACGATCCATGCCCATGCGGCTCCGGCAAGAAATACAAAAAGTGCCACGGCGCGGAGTAGGCGCGGTTGCCTGCTCGGGCTATTGCACGGTCAACGTTACCGTTCCTACTGTGCCTGTCATTGCCCCGGAGGTTCCCGTCACTGTTACTGTGTAGGTTCCTGCCGTGGTGCCTGCGTTCCCGCCTCCTCCACCACCGCCGCCGCCACCACTTCCGCTGCCTCCACACCCGATCGCACCAAACGTAACGGCCAGTGCCACCACGCCAAGAAGAGCGAGCCAGTTCCGCCTGCGCCGAGGTATTCCAAACAGCAGCAGAGCCAGAGCTGTACCCGCAGCCGGCCACAACAGCTTTTTGTAATCAGTTGTTGCGCTTGTTGCCGCGGTCGTAAAGACCGTCAGCACAGAGCCCTGCGCCCCGTTTCCAGCAAATGTTAGCGAACTCGGTGTCAGGGTGCAGGTGGGCGGGTCACTGGCAGCGACCGGCGTGATCGAGCAGGTTAGTGTCACCGACCCCGTAAACCCATTCGACGGCGTCACTGTGATCGCGGCTGTATTTCCGGTCAAAGCACCGGGCGCGATGCTCACCGGGGAACTGCCGCCTCCCACCACAAACGACGGCTCTGGGTTGACGCTAAAGCTCTGCTGAACCTGCGGCGCGGGCGCGTAGACGGCGTTGCCGGCCTGGTTCGCGCCGATGGTGCACGCACCCGAAGCGATGAATGTGGCCGTCGTGCCGGAGACTGTGCAAATGCTGGTAGTCGTCGAGGTGAAGCTGACCGCCAGACCGGAGTTAGCCGTGGCCGAGAGCGTCAGAGGCGTGCCCACCGTCTGAGCTCCGGGGTTAGCAAAGGTAATCGTCTGCGCTTCGCTGTTGACGGCAAAACTTTGCTGAACCTGCGCTGCAGGCGCGTAGACGGCGTTGCCGGCCTGGCTCGCGCCGATGGTGCATGCACCCGAAGCGATGAATGTGGCCGTCGTGCCGGAGACTGTGCAAATGCCGGTAGTCGTCGAGGTGAAGCTGACCGCCAGACCGGAGTTAGCCGTGGCCGAGAGCGTCAGCAGCGTGCCCACCGTCTGCGTCAGGATGGCCGGGAAGGTGATGGTCTGCGTTGCCAGCGTCACCGTTACTTGCATTGATGTGCCCGTGGCGCTGTTGTAGGTTGCGGAACTGTTGGCATCGGGCGTATAGCTGGCCGTCAGCGTGTCGCTACCCACTGCGAGCGACCCTGCGGCGACAACGATCGGTGCGCTCCCGTTTACCAGCGGGGTCGCAGTTGAACCATAGCTGCCGCTGCTCAGAGTTACCGATCCCGTCGGCGTTGGGTTGCCGTTTCCGCCGGTAACGGCTACGGTCACCGTCAACGGTTGCACCGTAGTGATGCTCGATAAGGAAGGTGTAACTGTCACTGTCGGCGTGGCTGTCATTCCTACCGAAACATTTACTGCCGTCGAGGCCGCGGAATTGTAGTTCCCGTCGCCACCGTAGCTGGCGGTTATGCTGTGCGGGCCAAGTGCGAGTGTGCTTGTCGCGAACGCGGCAACGCCTGAGATGGCCTGGGTCATGCCCAATGCATTCGTACCATCGAGGAATGTGACTGTCCCTGAGGGCGTAAACCCTCCGCCGGTCAACGTCGCCGTCAGGGTGACCGGCGCGCCAACAGCGACTGAGCTGCTGGGCCCGCTCAGGCTGACAGTTGGTGTACCTTTGTTCACCGCCAGGTTTAGGACCGGGGAAGTAGCTGCCATGTAGTTGCTATCGCCTGAGTATTCTGCAGTAATCGAATGAGCACCGACCCCGAACACACTGGTCGAATAGGTGGCCAACCCATTACTGAGGTTTCGCCCGCCCAGGCCGGTACTGCCATCCTGAAGAGTGACTGATCCGGTGGGCGTTGCCCCACTCCCCGTCACCGCAATGGCCAAGGTGACCGATGCACCGTAGGCCGTCGGATTCGCAGAGGGTGACACGCTAACGGCCGGTGCGCCGATGGCGGTGTTGAGGCTGACTGCGTTGGAGGAGATGCTTGGTTTATCGCGGCTGTCCCCCGAGTAGCTTGCGACAACCTGATGCGCACCGGTGGCCGCCGGTAGTGCCGCGATGCCTGTCGCGATTGCGGTTGCTTGTTGGGTTATCGTCTGCAGGATGGAGACCGTGTTGCCGCCCCAGTTCGCCACAGCCAGGTCCGGTATGCCGTCGCCGTTGAAGTCGCCGATCGCAACGAAGCTGGGGAAATCTCCAGTTTCAGGGCTATTGGAGGAATGAGTAAACGTGCCGTCCCCGTTGCCGAGAAGGATGGTTACGGTATCGCTGCCTGTATTCACTACCGCCAAATCCGGTATGCCGTCCCCGTTGAAGTCGCCTACCGCAATGGATGCGGGCTGGCTTCCCGTTGCCTGAATGGCGGAAGCCGCCCTGAACGTGCCGTCCCCGTTGCCGAGGAGAATGGTCACACCAACGCTGCCCGTTACATTCGCCACAGCCAGATCCGGAATGCCGTCTCCGTTGAAGTCGCCCACCGCAATGGAATTAGGATTCCCACCCGTTGCCGGACTGGCGAAAGCAGTAAACGTCCCGTCCCCGTTGCCGAGAAAGATGCTTAATGTATCGCTGCCTGAATTCGCAACAGCAAGATCCGGTATGCCGTCCCCGTTGAAGTCCCCTGCCGCAATGAATGCGGGCTGGCTTCCCGTTGGTGACGGGCGGAAACTGCGCTGAACGTGCCGTCCCCGTTGCCGAGAAAGACGGTTAGAGTGCTGATGTGTCCATACGTCAAAGCCAGGTCTGGGATGCCGTCTCCGTTGAAGTCGCCTACCGCCATGGCTTGGGGAAAGCTAGGTGTTGACGGACTGGCGGAAGCAGCAGTAAACGTGCCGTCGCCGTTGCCGAGAAAGATGCTTACTGTAAAGCCTTCTTCATTCGCCACAGCCAGGTCCGGTATGCCGTCCCCGTTGAAGTCGCCGATCACAATGGGGCCTGGAGAGCTTCCTGTTGCCAGGCTGGCGGAAGCTGGCGTAAACGTGCCGTCCCCATTTCCCAGAAGGATGGTGACCGCATTGCTGTAGAAATCCGTCACAGCCAGGTCCGGAATGCCGTCGCCGTTGAAGTCGCCTACCGCAATGGAATCAGGACCGGGTTCCGCGGCAGAGTTCCAGGCATTCATGAAACTGAGACCAGGTGTCCCAGCGCCGAGTGTTGCCGTGCCCAGCACGGCATTGCCATTGCTGGTATCGAAGAACGATACCGACCCTGTTGGCGCAGCGCTGGCCGCACCTCCAACTATGGCCGACAGCGTGTAGTTTCCCGTGCTGCCGGTCTGGTATATGTCGGTTGCCGTCGGATAGAGTCCCGCCACCGTCAGCGCTGTTGTGTTTGAGGTACTGGCGCTGTCATTGGTCGTTCTGGCAAACACGGCATAGTAGCTGTGGCTCCCCACCCCCGGCCTGAACTTGAAGGTCGCCGTCCCGGCGCTCGTCAACTGTGCCAGGCCCAACAGGTGAATGTCGGTGCAATGGGCGGCGGAAGCATCGCAGAAGCTCACCTGGCCGACCGTCACGGGCGCGCCCGCCGCCTGCACCGTCGCAGTGAGCGCGACTACGGTCCCCGCTGACACAGTTGTCGCTGTTGTGCCGCTCGCCGTCACGGCGAGGGTTGTGGTCGTTACGGCCACGGTTGCTGCGGAAGCCGCGCGGCCAGCGCAGCATAACAACATTGCGAGGATGGCATACAAAATGCGCAGGCTGTTGCGCCAAGCAAGATTCCGGGTTACCCGATTGGACTTGAAGACTGAAATCAAACGGGTGCCAGGCAACAGGTTCAAGAACATGGCCGGAATCTCCCCGGAAAACGTCACTCTGGGAGAAATGGCATTCAGTGTTTCAGCAACAGATTCTGGCCTAGACGCTAACCCGATTGCTCGCAACAAATCGCGGCCATTCGGTGCTCTCCATCAAGCTGTGTGGATGCTAGCACCACAAGCTCGAAGTGTCTGTGCGCACCCGCATGACCAAAGTCCACACTGCATGGATTGGAATCCACGCATATGATCCCCAGACCCTGACGCCAGCAGTGGTATCTAGCGCATCTATTGCTAAGCAGCTTTCGGGGCAAACGTGGCCGCTTCTAAGGTCGACGGTTGGGCCAACCCAACCCTCTACCCAAAGAAGCTGAAGATCTTCTTCTTGTCCGAGCTTGCGGGCAGGCCGGCGGCTGTGCGGGCCATCTGGTGCAGGATCTTCGAGATTGCCGAGTCTTCCATCGCCAGCGCTGTCGCGGTGTTGCGCGTGCGCCGCGCCGTGGCCCAGTCATCGGGAATCTTCCATGGTGCAGGCCGCGTGAGCGCCTTGGTAATGTGGTCCTCGTCAAAGATCAGCGCATGGGCCACGTAGCGGTTGAGCACGATCTGCAACTGATCGCCCAGCATCGGGAAAAAGCGCGTAATCATCCGGTTTGCGTTGCGCAACTCAGACACGCCCACCTGCGTAACCAGGTAAACCGCCGACGCATCCTGAAACAGCGTCGTGTCGATCCATTCAACGCTTGACCCCACATCCACCACAACGAAGCGGAAGCTGGTGCGGGCCACGGCAATCAGTTTGTCGATCGACTCCTTGGTCACCTCGGCGCGTGAAAACTCGCCGGGCGCGGCCAGCACTGAAAGCCCTGAGGCGTGCGTCGTCAGCAGCGACGCAAGGAAGCTCGAGTCGAGACGCGCAAAATGCTCGAGCGCGTTCATTACTGAATATTGCGCAATAATTCCCAGGTTAATGGCTGCATCGCCCAGCGGTTGGCCCAGGTCGATCAGCAGCGTCTTCTGCCCGCTCTCCTGCGCCAGCGCAATGGCAAAGTTCGACGCCAGCGTGGTCACACCGCAGCCACCCTTGGTTCCAAGAAACGCAAACAGCTTGCGCGGCGTCCACTTTCCGCGCTGCGCTGTCGGCGAGCGCAACGATACGCGCGCCAGTGCATCGGCCAGATCCGACGGCGTGATAGGCAGCGTGAGGAACTCGCGCGCACCCGCCCGCATTGCACTCACAACCACGCTGCGGTCGGTCTGCTCCGAGTACACCATCACCATGGCCGAGCCGCAGGCAAAAATCGCCTCCACCACGTCCAGCGCGTACTCCGGATCGGCGTCAAGATCCACCAGTATCACGTCGTATTGCTTGGCCAGCATCTCGGGAAGCTCTTCGAGGTTCGACGGATAGGAGGTAAACTCCCGCATCGCACCGACGTTGCAATCGGCCAGTGCTGCCGCCACAGCTTTGCGCCGGGCCTCATCGGGTCCAATCAGCGTGACGGTTAGACTACCTGAATCCTGTTGATCTGTGGGCATAAGATAAGGGAATCCTGGCGAGGTCCGCCAAGTACAAATACAAGTTTACCTTGCGCAAGCCGCGCGCAAGCCATTCGTTTTAAAACCTTGAATACAACGAACGGGGCAGAGTACCCGGATTCGCCAACACCCTAACCTTCCCGGGTTCGGCTTGGAGCTTGAAGCTAGGGCTAGCCCCAGCTGTTCCCTACTGCTTCAAACGTCAGATCCTGCGCCGTCGAGCTGTGCTCGGCACGCCAAAGGTCAAAGAGGCGCCCGTAGCTCATGGTGATGTACTGCGATGGGGCAATTGCCAGCCCGGTGGCCGTCCGGTCAATCCACTCGGCAGACCCCTCGAGCTCAGCAAAGCACCCAATCGGCGTCTCGTCGACCACACAGTGGCCTTCGCCCTCGCGCCACTCCGTCCGCCATTTCTCATAACGGAAGGCCGGCCGCAGCCCAAGCGAGTGAAACACCTCGGCCAGGGCATTGCCGTCGGCTACCTCGGTCTCAGTCTCGATCCGGTGCTTGTGGGTGTCTTCGCCCGGCCCCACGTCCGGCACCCGCTTGTGCGTCAGCAGTGTGTGCCCGGCATAGTGCCGTATGCGCAGAATCTCAGTCTTGGCGCGAAGTTGCCGGTCCGCAGTGTCGTAAAGGACGTTGCTCTCGAACGACCTCGGCGTCTGCACCTGAAACCCCGCCGCCAGCAGGCGCGCACTCAGCCCCGCAAGGTCATCCACTCGAAACTTGATCTCGGTCTCGACAGCCATGGCAGAACCAGAGTATACGGCAACTGCCGCCTGGGTGACTGTGCCCCCAGCACGCACTACCAACATGCCCTGCCGCGAAGCCGCGTCTGCCTTAGGCAGTACCCAACTGGCGGATAACCCCGTCAAAGCCTGACAATAGATTTCGTGAAGACGCTGCGCCTGCCCGTCGATCCTGAAAACCTCCATACGTCTTCGGCGCTCGATGCTTTAGACCGAGCAGCCCGGCTGCTCGCATCCGGTGGCCTCGTCGCGCTCCCGACAGAAACGGTCTACGGCCTCGGCGCCCATGCGCTCGACCGCCGCGCCGTTGCTCGCATCTTTGCCGCCAAGAAGCGACCCTCATGGGATCCCATCATCGTCCACGTCTCAACAGTGTCCATGGCGGAGGGCCTCGCCGCTTCCATTCCCCCTGCGGCATACAGCCTGATGCGGGCTTTCTGGCCCGGCCCACTCACACTTCTTTTGCCCCGCGGCCTGGCCATTCCAGACGAAGTCACCTCCGGCCGTCCACTTGTTGGCCTACGCATGCCCGCCCATCCCGTAGCGCTGGCGCTCATCCGGCACAGCGGCCTGCCCATCGCCGCGCCCAGCGCCAACCTCTTTGGCCACACCAGTCCCACCACTGCCGATCACGTGCTGCGCGAACTTGATGGTCGCATCGACGCCATTCTCGATGCTGGCCCCGCCCACCACGGCCTCGAGTCTACTGTGCTCGACCCCACGCAATCCCCCATGGTCATTTACCGCCCGGGCGCGATTACAGCCGACCAGATTCAGGCGGTTGCCGGTTCGGTCGTCCAATTCAAAGGCAATCGCGAAACCGCCGACACGCTTCCAGAATCTCTGCCCGCGCCCGGTGTCGGTCTCCGCCACTACGCGCCCGCCGCTCCGCTGGTGCTCGTGGACGCGCCGCTCGGCGAGCTTGGCCGCAGGCTAGCCGCCGCCGCACGCCTGCTGGAGGGTGAACGCATCGGTGTCATGCTGCCCGCCGGAGTTGCCGCGCCGCATGGTGCTGTCTGTTTTCAATGGGGTAGATGGGCCGCCCTCGATGACCTGGCCCGCACCCTCTACGCGGGTTTGCACTCGTTGGATTCTCAGGGCTGTACCATCATCCTCTGCCCTGTACCGCCTGCTGAGGGAATCGGTGTCGCCATCCGCGATCGGCTTTTTAAGGCTGCCAAATCTGCATAGCGGTGGCAGGATTGTTCCAGGGCAAAGGCCGTTCTAAGCGCCTTCTCCAACCTTGTACATATACTTGATCGCGCTCTTGTAGACCAGGGTTCTCGCCCGCCCGCGCACCTTGATCGAGTTGCGATCGTACCACTCAATGCAGCCTTCCACCCGCTCCCCATCCTCAAGCACAATTACCATCGGCGTCTGCGCATGAATTTGCTTTTGCAGGTAGAAGAGCTCCGCTTGCCGGTGCGCACCGTTCTCGGCCACAAAACTCGCCGTCGCGTAGTTGGTAATTGGCGTGGCCGGAGTCTTTCGCAGGCGGCCACTGCTCCCGGTTGGACGGTGCCCCGCCCCGGCCTCCGCCTGCACTCGAATTGGCTCTGAAACCCCGGTCAAAGTTGGGGAAATGCTCATTTCGGGCCTCCTCAAAAAGTCAAAACCTAAACCATTTCCGCCGCATTCTTTTTTGATCTCTCTGGCGGCAGTGTATCTCCATCCCGGTACACTTCGGCCCGCATCAATGGGAACAGAAGCCTGCTCCGAGGCGTGCTCGGTCTCTCGTCTTGCAGAATCCTCAAAGGATGGCTGGCACGATTGTACCCGAATGGATGCTCGGCGACGGCCACAGGTTGCAGACACCTTTCAAACGGACCTCTCTGCAATGTGAAAAGCTGGAGAACGGCGGATGTCTACATGCAGTTACGGTCTGAGCACTTTTTCGCCGATAATTCCAGCTCTCAGACTGGCTCCTTGAGGATTCTCCATGCAGTTCGAGCGCTTCTGGCCGGACACTAACCCCTAAACCCTAAACCCTGAACCCTGCTCTACTCTCTCTCCAGCCCCACCGCCATCGCGTCCAGCGAAAGCGATCGCAGCAGATTCCGCCGCAGCCCCGTTTCCACCTGTCCGAGCTCCCGAGCCGCCCCGTCAATCCAGTCCATGCTCAACCCCTGCGCCATCCGTTCCAGCTCTGCTCGAATGTCCAGATTCCGGATCAGTTGCGGTGCGCCCGCCATAATCAGCATCAGGTCTTCGAGTAGGCTGCCCAACGTGCGCAGCAGCTTCACCGTTTTTTCCTGCCCATCCGAACCCGCGCGATAGGTCTCCGTAGCCTTGAACAGCGCCGTGTAGTCCGGTTCCTGAAGCGCAGTCTTCAGCACTACCAATCCATCCCGCCGGCTCTCGATATAAGCGCCCAAATCCATCGTCAGCGCACGCCCAACAGCCCCCTCACTCAGCCGCGCAGCCAAGGCTCGGTCGGCAGCCTTCAACTCCGGGCGACGGGCAGCAAGCAAATCCTCAATCTCCTCGGCAGCCAGCGCGCCCAGCCGATGAATCACGGCCCGCGACCGAATCGTCGGCAGCATCTCTTGTGGATTTTCAGTGAGGATGATCAGAGTCAAGTGGTCCGGCGGCTCTTCCAAAACCTTCAACAGGGAATTCGCCGCTTCCTTCATAAACGCCGACGACGTGAATATTGTGATGCTGCGCCGTGCCTCATTCGGAGGCCGGTAATACGCATTGTGAATCACCTGGCGGACCTGGCCCATTTTGATTAAGAGCTGCGGCGGGTCCGGCGGAACAATCAGCACATCCGGATGCGTCTGAATAAGAATTCGCGTCTCTTTTTTGTCGGTCTCGCGCAGGTCCTCACGTGCCTCAACAGCCTCGGCCACCCTCTTTTCGAGATCGACAACTTCGCCAATCCGCATGCAGTTCGCGCACTCGCCGCAGAAGTCCGGCAGGCCATCCGTTTCAGGCTGCCGCAGGCAGTTCACCGCTCGCGCCAGCATCAGCGCCAGCGCATACTTGCCCGCGCCCTTCGGACCCGCAAGAATCAGCGAATGAGGAAACCTCTCCGCGCGAATGCTCTCGCGCAGGTGCCGCACCGTCTCCGCATTGCCGTAAAAATCTCCGAATCCCACGTTATGAGCATAGTCGAACGTGCGAAGCTTAGCGGCGGCGTTGCGTAAGGGGCTCTGATGCGCCGTTACTTTAGATGGTGCAAATCCCCCTTTTGCCGGGTTCTATCGACTTTAAATCGATAGAATCACCAAGCAGGGGCGATCTTCGCCGACTTCAGATTTCTAAAACGAACGGGATCGACGTTGGCAGACAAAAAGATATACCCTATGAACTCACCGCGCTTTCTGGCAGCTCTTTTTGTGCTCTTTCATCATGCTGGAGTAATCTTTTTTCCGTACTTGGATAGCGCCAGCTTTCCTTCCGAACATCGATTTGGTGCCATCTTTTTTGATTCGCTCGGGACTTCGGTAAGCTTCTTCTTCCTGCTGTCCGGCTACTCGCTCAGCCTGGCGTACTTGAAGAAGGGACACATCGTTGACAGCAGGAAATTCCTCGTCTCACGGTTCTCCCGCGTCTGCCCCTTGTATTTGCTTGTGCTGGTGCTCAATACCCCGCACCTGTTGCATTTCAAGATTCAAAGGCTGGGCCTGATTCCCGGCCTCGACCGAACGGCCGAGGTATTTGCGGCCAATGTATTGATGATTCAGGCCTGGCGCCCGCAGAGCCTGCTTCTCATTAACATTCCCAGTTGGTCACTTTGCGCGGAAGCATTGTTCTATCTGTGCTTCCCAATTCTCGGACCTCTGCTGTGGAAGCTACGAGGGGCTCGCATCTGGATCGCTGCAATTGCTTTGTACGCAGGAGGGCAGGCATTAGTCTGGGCTCTCAGACCGCATATTGCACTTGAGTTGGTTTACCGCTTGCCGTTGCTGCACCTTTCATCCTTCGCGTTGGGAGTTGTCCTGGCCCGATGGCATTCGCTCGAGAAAGAGCGCATTGGTCCCGCAGGCGTCAAGGCTTGGCAGGCAAACACCGTGCTGGCCCTGTCACTTGCCGCGCTCTTTGTGTGTGTATTATTGTCGCCGCTTTTTCATGTAAGATGGCCCTACTACAACGGCTTGCTGGCGCCTGTATTCGCGGCTATGATCTGGTCTCTTTCGGCTACCCCAACATTGGCCTCTCGCTTCCTGTGCAGAAAATGGCTCGCCGCCCTGGGTAACTCCAGTTTTGCCCTGTACATGATTCATTTCCCAATTCTTCAATTGTTCAAGAATCATAATTGGGTCGCCATCCAGTTCTTTCCCTTATATGTTGGGCTCTGCATAGCTTTGGGTATCCTGAGCTTTCATTTCTTCGAAGCGCCGGTTCGCATCTGGTTGACAGAGCGATTCGAATCTCGCAGACTAGCCCAGGTGAGATTGCTTCAAACCAGCCCGTAGCCTCAAACTCCCCTCAAGAGCGGCTCCAAAAGCAACCGCCCGTGCCATCATCAACGCCTGCGCGTATTAGCCTCGCGTCCTTCGGCCCGGCCAGGATCTGCGAATGAGGAAACCACTCCACGCGAATGCTCTCGCGCAGATGCCTTACCGTCTCCGTATTGCCGTAAAAACCACCGAATCCGATGCCACGAGCATGGACGATTGCCAGTGCCCATTGAAAACGGCAGCCGGCTTTCAAGACCCCACGTAGCCGAGTTTTGGAGATAACTGTTGGCCGGGGGCGAGGTAGAGGAGGCTGTCTAAGTCGTAGTCCGTCATAAGGACAGCGCCGGCAGCGCCTAAGCTCAAGAGGGCTGCGATACCAGTGGCCAAGGCACAAACGGGGCATGCTGCCGCAAGCACGACCGTCCCCCAGATCGCCGCGCCTGCCACCGCGTTAATCCCGAGGACGAATTTGAGCCTCAAGCCCGCTCCGCCGGGAATAATGAGTGCTGCGACTTGCTGTGGGAGGTAGGTGCGAGGATTGCCGATGGCGCGCGAGCAGACAAGCTTTTCCAGGGTGAAGGACTGCACGCGGCAAGTTTGCCGGCGGTTGGGCTGGTCGAGTGTGACAACGATGAGCTTGCGCTCGGAGGAACCAGCCGATTGCGCGGCTTGCCAGCTGCTCTTGCTATTGCTGACCAGGATTTCGACTGTTGAAGTCTGGGATTGGGTGCGGGCGAGGGTTACGGAGACGAGGGCGAGTGCGAAGAGGGTAGAAATGCGGCGGACAGTTTGCTTGGTCATGGACAGCCTCCTGAAGTTGGACTGTGTCCATGAGATAGGAGGCAAGCGTCCGGTGGTGCGAACTTGTGACAGCTTCGCAAGTGTCACACACAATCAAGGCAGGGCCAAACTGCCTCCCAGTGAGCCCCTCACCGCCCCGACGCGCAAATCCTCAAGATCGCCTCGCCGAATCTCTCCACCTTTGCATCGCCCATGCCTTTCACACTAAGTAGCTGCCGTGGCGTTGTTGGCCTGGCCTGCGCTACGGCTGCAAGCGTCCGGTCATGCATAACGACAAACGCCGGAACCTTGAGCTGCTTTGCCTCCCCTGTTCGCCATGCGCGTAGCCGCCCTGCCAGCTCCTCATCGGCAGCAGAGAGTTTTTCCTCCGCCAGACCTTGCGCTGGGCCCTGCATCGGGCTCTGCGGTGATTTGGCCGACCTTCCCTCTGCGCTAGATTTCTTGAAGCGTACTCCATCTACATTGCTCTTGCTGAACTCCGCCACCACCCCATCGCTTACCAGCAATTCGGCCCTGTCCACGGCTCGGAACTCCAGCCCAGCCTCCGTCAGCATCGCCTTGCGATAGCGGCGCACCTCGCCATCTTTCTCATACACGGCCTCCTCAAGCGCAATCAGCCCGGCCCTCACCATCGCATCCAAAAGGCTGTCGAACTCGCCACGGCTCATCTGCTCGCTTGGGTCCAATCCACGCTGCAATGTTCCGGCAGCTTTGTAATTCACCGGCCTCAATTGGTCCACAATCCCCGCCGCCATGATGAGTTCCGCGCGCGTCGGCTTGCGAAACTGCTTAAGCACCGCGGATGCCGGATTGCACACATCGCACTTCCCGCAACACTGCGCTGCGTCTTCGAGATCGCCAAAATGCCTCACCAGCATGGACATTCGGCATTGCTGCTCGGTGGTGAAACGGAGCACGTGGGCAAACTGCTCTGCCCGGTGCTGCGATTGCACATCGTAACTCTTTTTCCAGATCGCATGGCCAGCCGTCACGCTTCCGCCAAAATCGATTCGTGCGCCGCCGTGAATTTCCAGCTTCTCCAGCGCCTTATCGAACTCCTCCGCCTCCATCCGCGTTCGCTCCCGCAACTCGTCGATCGCCTGCGGAGCCTCGCCCAGCGATTTGTATATCTGCATTAAGCTCGCCGTTGGCGGATAATCGCGATTCAAAAAGAATCCATGCGTCCGCTGGTCGGCATAAGAGTGCATCAAATATGTGCGGCTCTCAAGGCCGTCGCGGCCGGCACGGCCAATCTCCTGGTAGTAGCCCTCGAGCGTGCCCGGCAGGCCTGCATGGATTACCGTGCGAATATCCGGCTTATCAATTCCCATTCCAAACGCAATGGTCGCAACCACCACTTCAAGTTGGCCCGTTTGGAATGCTTTCTGCACGGTCTCGCGCGTCTCCGGATTCAAACCCGCGTGGTATGCGGCCGCGGCTATGTGCCCGGTGCCGGCCAGATCTTCGGCCAGCCGTTCGGCCTGCTTGCGCGACGTGGCGTACACGATTGCCGGCCGCCGCTCCGCATCCCCAAGCAATCCCCGAATAACTGCAGAACGCTCCGGCATTGAAACCTCAACCACTTCGATGGCCAGGTTGCTGCGCCTGAATCCATGAACGAACTTTTTCGGGTTCACCATTCCCAGTTGGGTAAGGATGTCTGCCTGCACAGTGGGCGTGGCCGTTGCCGTCAGAGCAATCACTGGCGCAATCGCGTCGCCTGTGCCTCGCAGCCGTGGCAGGTGCTCGCCGAGCATTCGGTAGTCGGGCCTGAAATCATGTCCCCACTGCGAAATGCAGTGCGCTTCGTCGATGGCAATTAAAGCCAGTTGCCGCTTTGCCAGCATCTCAACAAAGCCCGGTACGCGCAGCCGCTCTGGCGCAATAAACAGGAATTGCAAATTGTTGTTCAGATAATCGGCGCACGCCTGCCGCGCCACAGCTCGATCGAGCCCTGAATGAATGCGGGCAACCTTCAGCCCGAGCGCGGCCAGCTTGGACGCCTGGTCCTCCATGAGCGCAATCAGAGGTGAAATCACCAGTGCGGTTCCGCCACGCACCAGTGCCGGCAACTGGAAGCAGAGACTCTTGCCCGCGCCGGTCGGCATCACTAGCAGAAGGTCATGGCCCGCTGCAGCCGCACGGCACACTTTTTCCTGCCCGATTCGAAATTCATCGAATCCGAAAACCGAAGATAGTAGTGCGCTGAGCCGATCCCCTTGTGCCGTCTGTTCCTCTCGACCCGATACGTCCATCACTACCTGTATTATTCCACCCGCGTGAAATGTGAATCTAGCATCCCGCCTGTGACGTCGTTGTGAGCGATGATGCGGACGGCAAAGTGCCACGCTTCGGTGCTTGCTGCAAGGCCTTGATGACGGCGAAGAACGACGGCTTGGGCCGAAACTCCGCATCGTAGAGCAACGGCCTCTGCGGCACGTGGTCTGGCCGTGCAAATTCGCGAAACCAAGTGCTGTTGTACCAGCTATATGGGTCGCAGACGCCCCACGTCACCAACGCGCAGACCGCCGGTTCGTCCAGCGCAACCGCCAGGAACCGCGCATAGACATCCGCGATTGCCTGATCGCGAGCAGGGATCTCCGCCGTGCTGCTGCGGTCGTCAACATCCAGCTCCGTGATCACGATCTTCAGCCCCCGTGCAGCGATATCATGCAAAAACTGGCGGTAGGGTTTCTCGTGGAAATCGCCGAATTGCCGGTATTTTAGGTGAGATTGCAGCCCCACTCCATCGATAGGCGCACTGGCCTTCTGCAACCGATCCAGCAAGCGGAACAATCCGTCCCGCCGTGCTTGCTGCCACGCGTTATCCAGCTCCAGATCGTAGTCGTTGTAGAGCAGCATCGCCGCAGGATCAGCCGCGCGAGCGTTGCTAAACGCCGACGCAAAAAAGTCTGTGCCCACCGCACGCACCAGCAGACTGTCGATACGCAACCCGTCGGGGCCCTTCTGCGGAGGCTCAATAGCCTCATTGACCACGTTCCAGGAAAACACCCGCCCACGGTAGAAAGTTGCGATGTTCTTGATATGCGCGGCCACCGCAGTCTCGGCGTCGGCGCGAGAAAGCTTTTCGAGCCACGTAGGCGTGCGCAAGTACCACAGCAGATGCGCACCTGTAATGCTGAGCTTCTTGCTCAACGCAGTGCCTGCATTTAGGTCCCACGCGTCATCTTCCTTTGTCAGCGTTGGTGCAACGTCCTGCCACGACAGGATCGGGGCAAATAGGGCGCATTGTCGAACGAAGAGGTCCAGATATTCCGGCGGCGCGTTGCGAAAGGGCATGTCGCTGCACGACCCATAGATGAGGCCCGAAGCCGTAGCGGCCTCTTTCAGCGAAGGAGCCGGCGGCGCAGGTTCAAGCGCAGGCAATCGGCGAGAGAAAGCAGCGGAGAGTGCACCAGCGCCCAGCAGTCGGAGATGTTCGCGGCGAGAGGTTTGCATGTCGCTGCCAGTATACGGGCGGACGGGGCGCCCCATTCTTTTGAACTGAGATTACGCAGACCGCGTCCTCGCTACCTCGCCCAAGCCGTTACCCACCGCATTGTCAGGTCGCTCCACGGTTTCCAGAAGAAGAGGAAAGAGTTGAAGCACATGCAAGCCAGCAGCGCGATCGATGCGATGACGTGGGAACGTACAAGCCTGCTGCGATAAAGATCCCAGCCCAGCATCAACACAACGATCAGAATGTTTCCGTAGTAGACATTGACGAGGAAGAAAAGGGGTCTAGACGGATCGGTCGGATAAAAATAGCCAAGCAAACGGGAGAAGCCGGGACTGGCAAGTGCGGCGCTGGAAAGAATCATCATCCGCTTGTGGGCCGCGGCATTCTTGCGCAATGCAATGCCAATCGCAAGCAGAACCAGGAAGGAACTGATGTCGAGAATCTGTATGGCCATGAAGGGATCGGGGACAACGCCATGCGCCTTGACGTACATCATGACGGATGTGTAAAGCCCAACCGGCCCCATCACACCCATCAGGCACGCCCATGCGACAAGAAGCCAGCCCAGCTTGCGGTGCAGGTCGACTCGGTCGCGCAACACCAGCAGCACTTGTGCGGTGATCAGAAACATCCAGATGGTGAAAACTGTCGCGTGCAGATGCAGGAGGAAGGGAGGATGCTGGCCCAGGAAACGCTTGGCATCCAGTCCGAATCCGCCGATCATCCCAATCCAGAGAATGGCGAGACAAACAGCCGAGGGGATTCGATCTTCTCGTGGGTTCCAGTTGCCACGCACATGCCACTTCCAACGCGCAACGTTTTCCATTTGCCCACTCCAGCTAATTTGCAGTTTTAAGGAGCGTCGCAGGTGCTGGGGTGGATGTCAATCGAATTTTGATGCAGGGTCTGTAGGTTCACTACATTCCGCCATGCAAGCGCTCAATTCGTAGGATGGGCCACCATGTTATCTGCAAGGTGCTCCAGCGCAGGGGTCATCTTGTCCCCGTCGGGCGTACCCCACTGTCCATCCTGCTGAACCATGAAGATGAAAATCCTACCCGTCTTGGTGTCGATCTGCATCTCGTTCTTGTTGGCGCCGCCATGCCCGAAGCCGGTTCCAGAAATGAACCAGCCAAATCCGTAATCCGTTCCTGCCATGCCGCCGTTCTGCACGCTGGTCATCGCGTGGAGCGATGCAGGCGATATGTACCTTACTCCGTTAAGCACGCCGCCATTCAGGATCATCTGGCAAAAGGTGGCCACATCGGCCGCAGTAGAGAACAGTCCGCCGGCAGGCATCGGGAATCGATGTTGGTGGTCGTCGAGCGGATAGGTCAATTGGCTTATCTTGACCTTCGCCAGATCCTTTGTCCTGAAATCCAGTTTGTAGTTCTCGGCAATGCGGGCTACCTGCTCCGCGTCCGGCCAGAAGGTGGTATCTTTCATTCCCAAAGGCCAAAATAGCCGCTGCTGCATAAACTTCTCGTACGGCATGCCAGTTACAACTTCAATCACCCGCGCCGCGGTATCAATGCCTTCGTTGGAGTAACTCCAACTGGTTCCAGGCTGAAACATCAGGGGCTCAGCGGCAAAACTGAGCACCTGGTCTTTCAACGGCAATGTATCCAGAGCGCCGGCCTGGGCCGATGACTTGAACGGCAGCCCGCTCGTATGGCTGAGAATCTCGCGCACCAGAATAGGATGGCTTGCCGGCACTAACTGAGGAGAATCCTTCCCTGCCTTCACCATCTGGCCATGAAACTCCGGCAGATACTTCTCGACCGGATCGTTCAGATTGACCTTGCCTTCATCCACCAGCATCATGAAGGCTGTAACCGTCATCGGCTTAGACGTGGAAGCTATCCAGAACATCGCATCCACCGGCATCGCCTCCTTCTCAGAAAGGTCTCGATAACCCGTAGCTTGCAGGTAGACTATGCGGTCTCGGGTTGCAACTAAGGTCACTGCGCCCGCGATTGTGTGATTGTCAATCAACGGCTGCAAGTAAGTCCGAATGGCATCGGGTTGGTTAGTTGAAGCCGTCCCCTGTGCCCGCACAGACAGTGAAAGACTGACCAAAGCCGGCAAAAGAAACAATGTCCTGGCGAATGAGCCCTTCCGATGACTCATGACCAATTCTCGAAATGGTCCTTTCACTCTTGCTCCTAGTCTGCAACTCGCGATCATGCCATTCTAATCCCCGGCGTCAGCTCCCCGGTCCCGCCCGTCCTGAGTTGGCAGGATTATAGACGGTCTCGCGTACATGGCAATTCCCAGCCCTCAGTCGTCAGCGAGCAACTGTGAACGGAGAGCTGAAATGCAGAGAACCCGGAAACTAAGAACTAAGAACTAAGAACTAAGAACCAAGAACTGACAGCTACTGGCTTGCCTTCGCGTCCCCTCTATGGAACAGTGCATGGTTAACGTCGGGCCAGAACTCCTTCACCACAAAGCCTGCCGCGTCGATCGCCACATCAAGTCCCCACTCGGTTCCGACGCTTCCCAGTGACCGCTCCTTCGACGGATAGTAGAGCGTCGAGATTCCCGACGAAGCTCCCGCGCCCACCACTTCACTGAAGTTGAACTCGTTGTTGCCCTTGTCGTTGCGGGTGATCACCGCCCGGCTCAGCGCGTACCCGGCCCGCTTGAGAAAGCCGCCGCGCCCAAGTGTGTAGTAGCGCGGGTCTTCGTGCGTAAGCACCGGCACAATGAACTCGACAGTGTAGTTCTCGCTCGTCTGGTCCACCGCCGTGTGCCAGAAGTAGCGCGCATATCCTGGCCACCCATGGCCAAACTCCGGCGTCGCATTCCTCAACATGGAATACTCCGCCAGCGCCAGCGGGACGAAGATTGCCGAGTAGTCAAAGGAGTCTTCCGTTGCGCCGATAAACTTGTCCTTCACCGACATCGGTGGGACCTTGTTATCTGCGCTCACCGCGCGAAAGTTGGGAATGATCTCCAGAATCCGGTTGGTCTGAGGCTGTGTTTCATCCTGCCCGGACCCCTGCTGCGACTGCGTCTTTTGATCCTGTGCTTGCCCAGGCGTCGCCTGTGCCTGTGTTTGTCCCTGCGGCTTTGGTGCGTCCGGTACCGACTGCGCCGCAATCTCGCATCCCTCATCGGTTGTTGAGCGTGTCTGAGGGCAAGACGCTACAGCTTCGGCCGCAATTGACTCACCCGGGAGCGGCGGACCCGCATTTGACTGACTCGCCGCCATTGCCGGGATTGCTGCGGCATCCTGCGCCAAAGCACAAACATTCCCCAGCAACGTCGCCGCTGCCAATAGGCACACTAATCCTTCACCGCACCCGGCCCACGGCCGCCAAATCCTGGAAAACAAAGCCATCAAGACGGAACCCTCGGGGAAAGAGAATCCTCTTCATCTGATTGGACGTTGAATGTCCCAAAACGAGTCAGAAATCGCGCATTGTGATGCCAACCGGCCAGACGGCATATTTCAATTTGGGAACTCGTTTGCTTTGAATCCCTTAATGGTTGCCGGGACCCCATTTTGCCCTGACTCACTTTCGCTGCATGTGGTCAACCGTCCCGCGCTCTTGAGCGAATTGCATCTCTTTCGCAGAGGGCGCGAAAAGGATGAGGCCTGCCATCGATGGTGGGTGCATGAAGATGCAACAAGAAGGATGGGCCGCGCGCCCGCAAGCTCACTTGTCCCGTCAACTGCCTCCCCCTCACACGTTCCGCACTCCCCGCAAACGGAATCGGTCTTCCACGATCCCGAGAATTTTTGCATTGTTCCGTCCTGTCATTGGAGAGTACCCTTGAATGGGTAAGCTGCTTCATCCCATCGAACCGGGAATCGCCGCGCATGGCCGGTAACATGCTCCCCAATCGCATAGCGCAAGTTTTCGCCCATCCTGCCTGAGAGTCGGTTCCTCGGAAGGAGACCCAAATGCACATACGCACGTTTGCCTTGCTGGCAACCATCCTGCTGCCCATCTCTCTGGCGGCAGAAACGTACACTTACACCGGAAACGACTTCACATTGGTCGGAAATTTCAGCTCGCCCCCGGTTTACTCGACGAGCGATTTCGTGACCATCACGTTCACAACCGCGGCGCCGCTGCCTGACAACCTCGGGCCCGGCCCCTATGATGATTTTGTGAACGTCGTTCCCCTCTCGTGGAGCTTCTCCGACGGAGTCCAATCGGACAACAGCACGGATACGAACGCTCACGCCGAGTTCTATCTCATCTCCAACGCATCCGGGCAGATCATAGATTGGGATGTATCCGACGAATGGCCTAACACGCTCCATGG
>Ga0182016_10002927_pt1 | contig 19735 bp, 17 predicted proteins | sample 712S2MmetaG_FD_120491 | JGI IMG/M metagenome (GOLD analysis project Ga0182016, IMG submission 120491) | Permafrost microbial communities from Stordalen Mire, Sweden - 712S2M metaG | ecosystem: Environmental > Terrestrial > Soil > Wetlands > Permafrost | place: Sweden: Stordalen | collected... | reverse complement strand
TGAAGGCCGCGCTTTGGCCGGGGCGGTCACCGCCGTGATGACGGGCCATGCTTATGAGCAGTCGGCGGAGATTGCCCGTGTGATGCGGCCTTTCCAAGGCTACCGCGACGCCCGTTGCGCGCATGTCGCCAAACCCCTGACCGCGGACAACGTGGCTTCCACGCTCGGCGTGGTGCAACTGCATCGCGACGCGGTGGAAACGATTCATCCGAGCAATGATTTTGCCTTTCTCAAAGAGGAGGCCCGCCGTTGCTGGGACCGCGCCCTGGCCGGCGGCCGGCAGCACGGTTATCGCAACGCCCAGGTTTCCGTCCTGGCGCCAACCGGCACCATCGCCTTCCTCATGGATTGCGACACGACCGGGGTCGAACCGGACATCGCTTTGGTCAAATATAAATTACTCGCGGGCGGCGGCATGCTCAAAATGGTCAATCGCGGGGTGGCCGATGCCCTGACCCGCCTGGGCTATCAGGAGCACCAGCGCGCGGCCTTGGCCGCTCACATCGAGAAATTCGACACGATCGAAGATGTGCAAGAGGAAGGGGTGCTCATCCGCAGCGGACTGGACCCGCGGCATTTGCCGGTGTTTGATTGCGCCTTCAAGGCTTATCGCGGCCAGCGTAGCATCAGTTACATGGCCCATCTCAAGATGATGGCCGCCGCCCAGCCGTTCATCAGCGGTGCCATTTCCAAGACCGTCAATCTGCCGCACGACTGCACCGTCGAAGATATCAAGGATGCCTACATCCAAGCTTGGAAAATGGGGCTGAAGTGCGTCGCCATTTACCGCGATGGCTCCAAGCGCTCGCAACCGTTGAACACCCGCAAAGCCAGCGACACCGCGGAAGACCTGGATACACGCCTCAAGGACATGCAATCAGAGCTGGAAACGCTCAAAGCGCGGGCCGGCCAGCCGTTGCGCCGCCGTCTGCCGGAAACCCGTTCCGCCATCACCCACAAATTTGACGTCGCCGGGCACGAAGGCTATTTGACCGCTGGGTTATTTGACGACGGCCAGCCCGGAGAACTTTTCATCACGATGGCCAAGGAGGGCTCAACTATTGGGGGACTGATGGACTGCGTCGGCACGCTGACCAGCCTGGCGTTGCAGTATGGCGTGCCGCTCGAAGCGTTGTTGCACAAATTCGCGCACCAGCGCTTCGAGCCGTCAGGCTTTACCAAAAACCCGGAAATCCGCAACGCTTCCTCAATCATTGATTACGTTTTCCGCTGGCTGGCGTTGCAGTTTATCCCGGGCTATCGCGAGATCAATCAGCGGGGCCGGGCGCAGACGGAACTGCCCATGCCCGGCCTGATGGACGAAGTTAAAAAAAAAGTAAATCGCCCGGTCTCTGACCTGCCGCTCTCGGACGAGACGGAAATCCCCGTGCAGGCCACCCCCTCCTCCGGCAACGGCCACGGCGCGGGCGCGTCGGCCAAGCCCGCGCCCAGCCGCGTGATCACCAGCCTGAGCGACTCCGTGGCGCATTTTCAATTGGACGCCCCAACCTGCCCCAACTGCGGCCACGTCGCCGTCCGCAACGGCGCCTGCTACAAATGCCTGAACTGCGGAGAGAGCCTCGGTTGCTCGTAGCTAATAGATTGTCAGACGGAACCGCGTCTTTTCCCTTTACCACGGCGTCAGGAGCGGTTTAATGGCGCGGATGAAAATTGTTTTGGCTTACTCGGGCGGTTTGGATACTTCCGTCCTTCTTTCCTGGATCAAAGAAAAATATGGCGCGGAAATGATCGCCTTCTGCGCGGACATCGGCCAGGAGGAGGAGTTGAAAGGATTGGAAAAGAAGGCGCGCCAGACCGGCGCGTCGAAAATTTACATTGATGACTTGCAGGAGGAATTCGCGCGCGACTTCATTTTTCCCATGATGCAGGCGGGGGCCATTTACGAAAACCAGTATTTTCTCGGCACGAGCATCGCGCGGCCTCTCATTGCCAAGCGCATGATCGAAATCGCGCGCGCGGAAAAGGCCGATGCCATCGCGCACGGCGCGACAGGCAAAGGCAATGACCAGGTGCGGTTTGAGTTGACGGCCGCCGCTCTGGCCCCGGAACTTCAGATCATCGCCCCGTGGAGGATGGCGGATTTTCGCGCCAGTTTCCCCGGGCGGGCGGAAATGATCCAATACTGCGCGGATAAAGGCATCCCGGTCCAGGCCACGGCCAAAAAGCCTTATTCGATGGACCGCAACCTTCTGCACATTTCGTTCGAGGCGGGCATTTTGGAAGACCCGTGGCTGGATGCTTCGGCCCCGGAACACAAGGCCATGTACAAACTGAGCGTTTCGCCGGAAGACGCTCCGGCCAAACCGGAATATGTGGAACTGGACTTCGACACGGGCAATTGCGTGGCGGTCAACGGCAAAAAGCTGACGCCCTTGGGCGTGATGAAGGCGCTCAACAAATTGGGCGGCAAACACGGCGTGGGCCGGGTCGATTTGGTGGAAAATCGCTATGTGGGCATGAAATCGCGCGGCGTCTATGAAACCCCGGGCGGAGCGATCCTGCACTTCGCGCATCGGCAAATGGAAACCTTGACCATGGACCGCGAAGTGATGCATTTACGCGACTCGCTCATTCCGCGCTACGGGGAGTTGGTCTATTACGGCTATTGGTTTGCGCCGGAACGCGAGGCCCTGCAAGCGTTGGTGCGGGAGAGCCAGAAAAACGTGACTGGAACCGTGCGGGTCAAGCTTTACAAGGGGAACATCATCAACGCGGGGCGCAAATCCCCGGTCAGCCTTTACAATCCGCACATCGCCACCATGGAATCCGATCCGACCAAGGCTTACAACCAGGACGATGCCACCGGTTTCATCCGGCTCAACGGCCTGCGTTTAAGAGTGGCCGCCCAGGTGCATCAAAAGCGCGCCAAATGAACTGGTCGCCCGGCGCTCCTCATTGATGGCGAGCCGCTTCTTCCGTTCTCCCGCTGCGGCAGTTTCAATGTGATTTGCCGCCTCAGCGGAGGACTTTTGGCGCCTCCGGCGAGAATCCTAAAGTGCTCCGGCAAACCTCAGAACGCTCCCGACCTGGAACCACGGTTGCGCGACAGAATAACAACCCGGCGGTGATCAGCGGCGCGAAGACCGGCATTGCCCCTCTGCGAACAGATAGCCTATCCTCGGAGAAAGGTCTCAAACGTTGCGCCAGCTATGCGGTCACGATCCAAGTCGCGAAAATCCAGAAAATCTCCGGCGGGGCGAATTTTCGCACAATTGGGCTACGCGCTGCTCTGCGCCGCGCTGGTCGGCTTTGTCTTTTGGCTTTGGCCCGGGGGCGAGCCCGGCCGCCAAACAGAGCCCGCGCCCGTGGCCGCGCCGCCGGCGAAGAACCGGCCCGCTAGCCCGGCCCCGGCGCTCGCGCCTCCACCGCCCGCTCTGCCGCCCCTTAAGCCCGCCGCCGCAGGCGCGCGGCCGGTTGAGTCCATCTTGGAAGCGCAAATTGCTTTGGTCCGGCAAGGCCTCTCGCCCGGTTCCATTGACGGACGGGAGGGCGCGCAGACTCGCGCCGCTTTGAGCGCCTTCCAGAAAAGGCAGGGCCTCAGTCAAACCGGCTCGCTCAACGGCCCGACCAAGTCCATCCTTCTAATTGACGATCCCGTCATGACGGAGTACACAGTGACGAGCGAAGACTTGGGCCGCCTCAGACCGGTGCCGGCAACCTGGCTGGAAAAATCCGAGCAACCTCGCCTGGATTTTGAAAACATCCTGGAACTACTCGGCGAAAAAGCCTTTACGGACCCGCAACTGATCCGCGCGCTCAATCCGTCCGTCAATTGGAACGCCCTGGCGGACGGGACGCGCGTCACACTGCCCCGGGTGGATTATCCGGCGGTTGGGGAGAAAGCGGCGTTCCTCAAGATCTCCTTGGAACAGTGCGTCCTGGAGGCGTTTGACGCCCGGACCAATCTGCTCGTCCATTTTCCTTGCAGTATTGGGCGGATTGCGGCCAAGCGGCCCGTGGGAGAACTCCACGTGATTACGATCGCCCTCAACCCCAACTATACCTATGACCCGGCTCTCTTCTCCGAGTCGCCGGAGGCGCAGACGGCCGGGCAAAAGTTGATCATCCCGCCGGGTCCCAATAACCCGGTCGGCGTGGTCTGGATCGGTCTGGACCGTCCCGGTTACGGCATTCATGGCACCCCTGGGCCCGAGCAGGTTGGCCGGACGGAATCGCACGGCTGCTTCCGTTTGGCCAATTGGAACGCCAGTTATTTGGCCAAGCTCGCCTGGATCGGCATGGCGGTGAATGTGGAATGAGACGTCAATTGGGGTGGTGATTACTCTGGCGGCACCACCCTCTGCCGCCAAAGCCGGGCAAAAAAACCTGGTTCGCATACTTAGTGCGCCGTGGCCAGTCCGCTTTGTTTGAGGATGAAGAGTTTATGCAAAGTTTAGCCTTTCGCCTTGGAGAGTTTGGTTTGCCTTCGTCGTCGTCGCTTTTTTCCTGGTGGTCCCGCTCGGCCGCGCGGGGCCGCCTTTGTTGACGGACGATCCGGACACACCCGGGCCAAATCACTGGGTCCTCCGGCCGGCGCGGCTTGGGCGATCGCGGTGACAATATGCTCCTGGCGATCGAGGTGGAGCAGGTTTGGAAAATGCTGACGATGTACGCCGAGGGCGGTTATCTGATCAACCAACACCGCGCGCCCGAAGGCTGGTTCGGTCTGGCCGGCTAATATGAATGGACCGAAAAATTTTCCATCATGGGCGAAATCTACGGCTGCTATGAGCGCGACTTCCGCAACAACGGGGCCAGTTTCAATCTTGGCTTTCGGCGGCGCTTGACGGAGCACGCCGCGTTAATCGGGGCGGCGGGTCGAGGCCTCTTTGGCGATGCCGATCGCGCGCCGGCCTTCCAAAGTTATCTCGCCATTCAGTGGACGCTCCGAGAACGTCCAAGCCAAGTTCTCAAATTAGAACGCGGGTGCAATTATGGACGTGTTTTTCTCCCGTTCGCAGGGGAAACTGCTTCCATGAAAGCAGTCTGGAACTATTTCGCTCTCGCGCTCTTGGTCCTCGCCGCGGTGCCTGCCACCGCCGCCGAAGTGGCGCTCTCGGTTCGGGCCGATCACGACGTTGGCCCTGTCTCACGCCTCCTGACGGGCGCATGTATCGAAGATGTCAACCATGAGATCTACGGGGGCATTTACAGTCAGATGATATTTGGCGAGAGCTTTCAGGAACCGCCGTCGCCCTCCAACGGGGTCAGCGCGATGTGGCGACCCACGCGCCGCGGCACGGCCAGCGGCGGATTCGCCATCATTTCCGAAAAGCCGTTTGTCGGCGCGCAATCTCAGAAGATTACTTTTGATGAGGGCGAAGGCGATTGGGGCCTCGAAAACGAAGGGCTCAACCATTGGGGTATGAACTTTGTCGCGGGCCAACCGTACGAAGGCTGTCTCTGGGCGCGCGCCGAAAAAAGGACTGAAGTCGTCGTGGCCCTGGAAAGCCGCGATGGCGCCCGCGTCTATGCCGAGACTTCTCTGACGGTGGACGGGGAGGGTTGGCAGCGGCTGAGTTTTAATTTGACGCCGTCGGCCGCCGACCACAACGGACGTTTTGCGCTGAGGTTGCGCCGGCCCGGCGCGGTCACGCTGGGCTACGCCTTTCTACAACCGGGCGAGTGGGGCCGTTTCAAGGGGTTGCCGGTGCGCCGCGACGTGGCCGAAGGCTTGATTGGCCAGGGTATTACCGTCCTGCGCTATGGCGGCTCCATGGTGAACAACGATGGATACCGCTGGAAAAAAATGATTGGCCGGCGGGACGAGCGTCCGCCTTATGCCGGGACATGGTATCGTTACTCCTCGGACGGATGGGGCATTGTCGATTTTATGGATTTTTGCGAAGCGGCTGGATTTGAATATGTCCCGGCCTTCAACATGGGCGAATCGCCCCAAGACATGGCCGACTTCATTGAGTACGCCAAGGACGCGCCCGACACGGACTGGGGCCGCCGCCGGGTGGCCGACGGGCATCCGCAGCCCTATCATCTCCAGTACCTCGAGCTGGGTAATGAAGAGCGGGTGGACGCCCGCTATGCCGATAAGTTTGAGGCCTTGGCCAAAGCGATCTGGGCCAAAGACCCGTCCATCATCCCGGTGGCGGGAGATTTTGCCTATGGCAAACAAATTATTGACCCTTGGCAATTCACCGGCGCGGCTTCCGGTCTCACCAATCTGGCCGGGCACCAGCGAATCCTGCAATTGGCCAAGGCGCTGGACCGCGAAGTTTGGTTTGACGTCCATGTGGACACCGAGCATCCCGTGCTCGGCAATACTTCCCTGGATGGCATGTTTTCTTTTTACGATGCGCTCGATCAACTGGCCGGCGGCGCCCGGCACAAAGTGGTGGTGTTTGAATTGAACGCGGGCAACCACGCCCAGAAGCGCGCCCTGGCCAATGCGCAAGCTATCCTGGCCATCGAGCGCGATGGCCGCCTCCCCATCACCACCTCCGCCAACGGCTTGCAACCCGATGGCCAAAACGAAAACGGGTGGGACCAGGGACTTTTATTTCTCAACCCGTCGCAGGTTTGGCTGCAACCGCCCGGCTACGTCACCCAAATGCTCTCCCAAAATTATCAGCCGCAACGCGTGCTCTGTGAGGTAACGACCACCGGCGCTCCTGTCCCATTGGACGTTTGCGCCACCCGCAGTGCCGACGGGAAAACGTTGGTTTTGCAAACCGTCAATCCCGGCGAATCCGCCGTCACCGCGGAGATTCACCTTTCCGGCTTCACTCCCGGCGCGGCCGCGGCACAGGTCACCGAGCTTTCCGGCCCGCTCGAAGCTGTCAACAAAGCCACACAACCGCAAGCCATCGTGCCCAAACAGAGCGCATGGCCGCTCGGGAAAGACAATGGCAGCTACTCGTTCCCGCCCCATTCGGTGACCGTTATGCGTTTTGAATGATAAATGAGGCAAATGGTTGCGTTTTTCGTGAGGACAAAACAGCGACTTGGCTCACAATTTGTGCCCAAATGGTTTGAGCGACATAACGAATTACGCTAAAGTAGGCCGATGAAAACGGACACCGTTGAAATTCCGACGACCGTGCTTTCCTCAATGGAAACGCTCGACGAGTTGCAGGACTGGCTGACGGCGCAGAACCCTAAACTCGTCGCCGAGTTGCGCGCCGCCCGTCGGGAAGACCGGGCCGGCAAATTCCAGCTTTGGAGGCCGCGACATCAGGCACGCCCTGTCGGGTTAAAATAGGCAGCAAGACCAACTCTCCACTCCCCGATTTAAACGCCTCCACCGGCGAAAGCGTCGAGAGAAAATTCCAAAGGCTCGCTGAAAACGCCGGATTGTGGTGATCGAACAGGTTTTTTTTTGTTCCCATCTTTTTGCCTCAAAAAATGCGGCTGACAAATTTTTTGGTTTAGAATTTCGATTCTCCCGAAAAGTGATGCAGTCAGAAAAATGGGGTCAGAAAAATGATTGATGATTAGGTTAAAGCTGGAAGGACAGCCCATTCAAATCATCTTCCCGGTTGTTTTGGGGCGGCGCGGGGGTTAGGATGAGGGCAGCATGGCGTTGGTGCGAATATTTAACTATGGCTGCGGCTTCCGGCGTGGCGGGCTGGCATTGGCTGTGGCTCGGTTGCGCTCCTGCCGTTGGCTCTCCGTTCTGATCCTGCCGTTCTTGCTGGCGGCGGTGCCGGAGCCAAACGGGAATGCCCCGGCAAAACCTTCCCACATGGAGAACCGGTTCCTCTTTGTCATCGAGGCTTCCGCCGACATGAAAAGCCGGGCCGACGAAGTGACCCGCGCGGTGACGGGCTTGCTTGATTCCGATCTGAAGGGAGAATTGCGCCCGGGCGATACCATTGGCCTCTGGACTTATTCTTCCACGCTGCATCCTGATTTTCCCATGCAGGTGTGGTCGGTCGAGAAAAAAGGGGAGATTGCGGAATCGGTCGGACGGTACTTGCGCCAAATACGCTACGAAAAGCTGGGCCGCCTGGACAAAGTCTGGCCGGCGTTGCGCCAGGCCGTCGCCAAGTCCGAGCGGCTCACGGTGATGTTTATATATGACGGAGATGACACGCTGCGCGGGACCCCGTTTGACAAGGATATTAACGCGTTGCAGAAGAAGTATCGCCGTGAATTCCGCGCCGAGAACCTGCCTGTCGTGACGATTTTGTCCGCCCGCGACGGCCAGTTCTTCGACTATACCATCAATTATCCGGGCTCCATCAGCGTGCCGCACACCGCCGACCCGTTGCCGCCGCCGGAAACCAACGCGCCGCCGGTCCTGGTAGCGACTCCGCCACCTCCCGCTCCCACCAATCCGCCGTCTCCGCCGAAACCCTTGCGCGTCATTGAAATTGTGCGGAGCAGCCCGCCCGCAAATACTCCCGCGCCTGCCGCGGCCGGCACCACCTCTGTCGCTCCGCCCGCCGGCGACTCGCCAGAGGCGAAACCATTGCGTACCATAGAAATTGTGAATAACAATCCGGGTCCGGTGGTTCCGCAGCCTGCTCCGGTAGCGCCGCCGCCGGAAGCTGTGGAACCGTCGCCCGTCGCGGCCACGAATCCGGCACCGCTCCCGCAGGTGTCGGCGGCTGTGCCTCAGGCGGCCGCAAATAAGGAGGAAGCGGCCACCCCGCCACCCGTTAAGCCCGAGGCCCGAACGGAATCCTCCCCTGCCACGGCCCCGCCCCCCGCCTCCGCGCCGCCAGTCACTCCCATGCCTGTGACCATAGCCTCCGCCGGCCAACAGGCCGCGCTCTTTGTCATCGCTATTTCATTATTGACAATAGCCGTGGCTCTCGTCGTCTTTCTTCTGCGCCGCTCGCGTGGAGCGCAGCCCAGTTTGATTTCCCAATCCATCGATCGTCCCCGTTGAACGACAGTCCCAGCTTTCATCCGCCATGCCTGTTTCCCGCCATTCCACCTTGATTCGCCCGCTCGTCCAACGGTTGCATCCGTACGTTCCGGGCGAACAGCCGAAAATCAAAGGCCTGACCAAGCTCAACACCAACGAAAACCCCTATCCGCCGTCGCCCAGGGTCCTCGCGGCGGTGAAGGCCGCCGTGGATGGGCGGCTGCGCCTTTATCCCAATCCCACCGCCGAGGCCCTGCGGGAAAAGCTGGCAAAACTGCATCGATGCGCCCCGGAGAACATTATTATTGGCAACGGTTCGGATGAATTGCTGGCCCTGGCGACGCGGGCCTTTGTGGAACCGGGCGGCGTCATCCAGTTTTTCACGCCTTGTTATTCTCTTTACTCCGTCCTGGCGGAAATTCACGGCGCGCGGGCGCGGCCGGTGCCTCTCGCGGAGGATTTCGCTCTCCCGCCCCCGCGGGACGCGCAAGCCTGGCAGGCGCGGGTGCCCTTGACCTTCGTCACCACTCCCAACGCCCCGGGCGGACGCGGCTACACGACACCCGAATTGGAGGCGTTATGCCGCGCCCACAAGGGCGTGGTGGTGCTGGATGAGGCCTACGTTGATTTCGCGCAAGAAAACGCCCTATCCCTCGCCCTCAAGTTTCCCCACGTCCTGGTGGCGCGCACGTTTTCCAAGGGTTATTCTCTCTGTTTCCAGCGGGTTGGATACTTTGTCGGGTCAGCCGCTTTGATTGGGGCGCTGCAAAAAATTCGGGACAGTTACAATGTCAATGGTCTGGGCCAGATTGCAGCCATAGCGACGTTGGAGGATCTGCCTTACTATCGGCGCAACTTCCAACGGATCATCGCCGCGCGGGAGAGGCTGACCGAGGAGTTGTGCGCCCTGGAGTTCGTGGTGCTGCCAAGCCAGACCAATTTTATTCTCGTCCGCCCGCCCGCTTTTCCAGCGGAGGCGTGGCAGGAAAAATTGCGGCGGCAAAAGGTGCTGGTGCGATGGTTCAAGGACCCCGCCACCCGTGATTTTCTGCGTATCACCATCGGAACCGACGAAGAGGCGGACATCCTTTTGCGCGCGGCGCGCAAGTTACTTTGAAGAAAAGCCGCTCACGGAATTGTAACATTCCTCGCTTTCACCTTGCCCCGCGTGGGGCGGTTTGATAATAGTAATCGCCAATTTATGGCTGCCATAGGCCGCTTCCAAAAAGGCGACGAAATATTTTATGCCAAGGTCGTGGACGGAGAACTCTTCCGCTTGCGCGGCGACGTTTTTGGGTCGCCTTCGTTTGACAAAAAGGCCATCCCCTTCAAGGGCCTGAAAACCCTGACGCCGGTGGCGCCCTCGAAGCTCATCGCCATCGGTTTGAATTATGCGGATCACGCGCGTGAATCGGGCAAGCCGTTGCCCAAGGAACCGCTCTTTTGGCTGAAGGCGCCCACGTCGCTCATTCCGGACGGAGCCAAAATTGAGGTTCCTTTCGCGCAACATCGCACCGATTACGAGGCGGAGTTGGCGATTGTCATTGGACGCCGCGTGCGCAATGTGACGCCTGCGGCCGCGGCGCGTTATATTTTTGGTTATACTTCCGCCCAGGACATCAGCGACCGGACCATTCAACAAGGGGAAAGCCAGTGGGCCCGGGCCAAATCCTTCGACACTTTCACACCGCTGGGCCCCTATGTGGAAACGAAGGCCGACCCGGCTGACCTGACGATTCAATTGTTTCAAAACGGCCAGTTGCGGCAGAATTCCAACACCAGCCAGCTCATTTTCAATTGCTCCCACTTGGTCAGTTTTGTCTCGACCAACCTGACTTTACTGCCTGGCGACGTGATTCTCACCGGCACACCGAGCGGCGTGGGGCCGATTCAATCCGGCGACCGGCTGGAGGTGCGGATTCAGGGCCTGACCCCCTTGGTCAATACAGTCAAGTAAAGCAGAGCCTTTACGGAATACCTCATTATTTATGCGCTGGAGCCAGGCCTTTATCCCCACCCTCAAAGAAACCCCGGCCGATGCCGAAATCGTTTCGCACAAGTTGCTCCTGCGGGCGGGCTTGGTCCGCAAACTGACTGGCGGGCTCTACACCTTCTTACCGCTGGGGTTTCGCGTCTTGCGCAAGGTGGAGCAAATCGTGCGCGAAGAAATGGACCGGGCCGGCGCTCTGGAAGTGCTTATGCCCGCTTTGCAGCCGCCCGAAATCTGGCAGCAGAGCGGCCGCTATGAGACGGCCCAGGGGGTTTTTTTCAAAGCGCGCGACCGGGCCAAGAAAGAGTGGATCCTGGGGCCGACGCATGAGGAGGTCATTACGACCTTGTTGGCGGGAGAACTGAGTTCCTATCGCCAGTTGCCCAAGAGTTTTTATCAGATTCAGACCAAGTTTCGCGACGAGATCCGCCCCCGCTTCGGCCTGATGCGGGCGAAGGAATTCGTGATGAAAGATGCTTACAGCTTCGACATTTCGGACGAAACCGCGCAAGTCAGCTATAAGAAAATGTATGACGCCTACGCCCGCATCTTCGTCCGCTGCGGATTGAAAGCGATGGCCGTGGAGGCGGATACCGGCGTCATGGGCGGTAAGTTCTCCCACGAATTCATGGTCCCGGCGGAGACGGGGGAAAATGAAGTGGCCTACTGCGAAAGCTGCCACTACGCCGCCAACGTGGAGAAAGCTTCCAGCCGGGTCATCGCGGACGGCTCCGCACCCACCAGCCGCGCCCTGGAAAAATTCCCGACGCCGGGGGTGGCCACGATCGAGGCTTTGACGCGCCCGCCTTTTGCGGTGGTTGCCCAACGCCAGATCAAAACCCTGGTGTACCTGGTGGAGAACAAAATCGTGCTCATCCTCCTGCGCGGCGACCACCAGTTGAACGAGGCCAAACTCGCCGGGGCCCTGGGCACGGCCACCTTTCGCCCGGCCGAGCCGGAGGAGATTTTTGGCGCGCTCGGCGCCCATCCGGGCAGTCTCGGCGCGGTGCGGGTCAAGGACTGGCCGGTGCATGCGGACGAGAGCCTGCGCGGCGCGGTCGATATGACGACGGGAGCGAACGAGGATGGTTTCCACTGGCGCGGCGTGGAGCTCGACCGCGACATTACTGTCAATAAATGGAGCGATTTGCGCCTGGCACGAGCGGAGGAGCCTTGTTCCCATTGCGGCCACCCGCTAAAGATCCGCCGCGCCATTGAGGTCGGCCATGTTTTCAAGCTCGGCACTAAATACAGCGAAGCCTTGCACGCCTTGTTCCTGGATGAATCCGGCAAAAAGCTGCCGGCGGTGATGGGCTGTTACGGCATCGGCGTGACGCGCACCCTGCAAGCCATCATCGAGCAATGCAACGACAAGGACGGCATCCTCTGGCCGCTCAGTGTCGCGCCTTATGCCGTATGTCTGACTCCCTTGACCGTGGCTCCGGATAGCGCTGTGATGCAACTGGCGGAGAAGATTTACGCGGAGCTGGGCGCGCGCGGCGTCGAAGTCATCCTGGATGATCGCGACGAGCGTCCGGGCGTCAAATTCAAGGATTCGGAACTGATCGGTTTCCCCATCCGCCTGGGCCTCGGGGAAAAATCGCTGGCCCGCGGCGAAGTGGAACTCAAAACGCGCGGCGGCCCTTTGCTTGCGCTTAAAGCGGATGAGGCCGTGGAAAAAGTGTTGGAAACCATCCGTGCCACGACCGGCGCGCAACCCGCTATTTAGCTTTAGCTAAGTGACCTAATTCATAACTACGCTCACGTTCGTTGCGTTCCTTTTTTCTTGGGGCAAGCTTTTCGCCACCCTGATAGGATCATCGCTCGTTCCGAGCTTGACCAAAGGCCCTATTTAAGGAATCCTTAAAACGTGAAAGAGATGGATACCATGACGGTTTCCAAGGTTGGCCAAGGCACGCTTCCCAAATGGTGGCGAGATGCCTCGGGCTTATCTCACGGGGGGGTGGTGGAAGTACGGCCCCTGCGCGATGGCAAGAACAGCATTGTCCTGACTCCCAAACCTGCCAAACGCCAAGGAGTCGTGGGCTTGCTTAAATTGTTTGCCGCCTGCCCTGTTCCATTCCCAGCCCCGGTGCGGCATCGGTTGCCGTTCAAGTGAGCTTCTTGATCGACACGGACCTATTGTCGATGCTGGAACGAAAGCAAGTGCCGGCAAAATTGGCCAATTGGATCCAAAACAACGAGTTTGATATTTTCCTGAGTGTCGTCTCATTAGCCGAGTTGCAGTTCGGTCTCAATCGCGCGCCAGAAACGCACCAGGCAAGCCTTGCTGCGTGGCTGGCCAATTTGCGGCAGAAGCTGGCTGCATCCACCGAGGAACTGACCGAACCGGTTTTGCTTCGATGGAAGGAGTTGCTGGCCGATCTGAAAGTTAAAAACCGCACGATGACCTGCGAAGATTCTTTAATTGCAGCCACGGCTTTGTTTCACGGTCACACCATTGCCACGCACAATAAGCGTCATTTTGAGCCTGCTGGTGTGACCATGATTGACCCATTGGAGTAGCCATGTCTGTTAATCGGGCGCAAACACCGTTTCTTTGTTTCGTTGGTGTAAAGAAATCCCATGAAGGGTTTTGAGCACCGAACGCGGAAAGGGAAGACGAGAAAACAGAATGAAACGAAGTTAGCGAGGATTGATCCTAATCGCCGGTCGGGATGCCTGGCAGTTTGTAAAATGCGATCCAGCCCAGACTGATGCTGCCGACGTCCACGGTGTCACGGGCGTCGCTGACATTAAACCGGTGCCAAGTGACATGACCGTCTTCAAACAAGAAGTTGCCTCCCGAAGGAACGCCTCCTCTTCCAGGCTGGGGGTGGTTGGCGCATGGCACCGTCAAGTTAGCCTCGCTATCCGTCCAAATCAGGCCCTGGCCTTTGTTCCCGGCGGTGTTCCACGATCCCTGGACCTGCAACCGATCACTCATGATGGGGGCCAGATGGTATTTTTCCCCCATTTTCTGGCGGGTGGCCCAACCGGACAACTCCGGCCAAGGATCGGAGTAGCTCCAACCGTCGCTCGACGGTTCTTTGCGGCCCGGCAGGGAGAAATAGCCGATCAACTGGGGATCAGCTGGATTGGATGACGTGGTGGACTCATCTTCGAAGAGCCTATGCCATTGATCCGTGGGGCAAAAAAGGACGTCTGTCAGAGAGCGGGGGGTCTTAGCAGTGCCCGGATGGTCTCGGATCAAATAGGCGGGATAAAAGTTGCTCGCGATTGACGGGGACATCCAGCTCAGGTCATTTCCCAGGGAATTGTCCGGGAAATAATTGCGGTTATCACCCGCGTACATGACGAACGCCATGCCCCATTGCTTGAGATTGCTGGCGCACTCGGTTTTGTAAGCCTGATCTTTGGATTTGCTCAAGGCGGGCAGGAGCAAGCTGGCCAGGATGGCGATGATCGCAATGACGACCAACAATTCAATGAGCGTAAAAGCCAAGCTGTGGCCTCGCCGGTCATGCTCTTTTTTGGCATTCATACTTTGATTGAAATTGGCCGCGCTCAGCCAGGGAAAAACGAACCGCGCCACCAGCATACAGGTGCGCGGCGGGCCGTCAATAGGGTTAAGAGAACAGCCTTTTACTCGCGGCAAAGCTAACTGTTCGTTGATTAGGACCTTAAATTCCAGGGGCAATCATCCAGGCGAAATGGACTTCAACCGCCGCTCCTGGATCAAATGAGTTGGCAAGAAATGATCTTGCTGACTTGGTGGGGAGGATTGTTGATTTCAGGCTGACCTCGTGCCATGATAGTGGCGTGAGCAAAGTCGAACAACTTGAAGGCGAATTGCAGAAGCTCTCGCCGGCGGAACTTCAACAGGTACGTGACTGGCTGGAGGATTACGCCGAGGATCGTCTGAAATTCAGCCCGGAGTTCGAAGCCCAGATTCGGCAATCCGAGCGGGAAATGCAGTCCGGCGCCCGACCGCGAGTCCGCCAGCCGTGACGTGACAGGATGGCGGCGGCGACTCAGATTTTTTACTCAGCGTTTGACAGAGCGTTTTTCCAATTGCCGGAAGAGTTGCGGAGCAGGGTGGAAAATAAAATTGATGAGCTGGGTCTGCGACTCAACACCTTCCCGCACCATCGCCTGACGGGCAGCAATCGGTATCGGCTCCGCGTGGGAGATTACCGGATTATCTACACATTTGACACTAGCCAAGACTCAATTCATCTCCTGGCCATCGGCCATCGGCGCGAGATCTATCGTGACTTTTAGGAGCGCTTAGCTGCGTTCCCGATAAAGGGCAAGCTGCTCCGGCAGCGTATCGCGAGGAAGGAGAACGGCAGGGGGTGGGGACGTTGCGCGGCAAATCATCCTTGCAGAAAAGGATGAAACCCGCAAAAGCTCGGGCAACAAAAAACCGAGAGCTTCCTTGGATTTTGATTCGCCCTTTGTAAAGGCTACAATTACCCGATGCCAGATCGATTTCTTGAGACCAACTGGACATCGGTTTCGGCTACACTTCTCCCTGGCTTCCCTGGGTCAGGATCGCCTTTTCCATCAGTTCCAAGAACCAAGGCGGCGGGCGGATGGGCTTGCTCTTGCCATCGACAAACGCGTGGACGGTGTAACCGTTGACTACCGGATGGCCGGTGGCCTGTTGCGTGACTTTAACATCAAAGCGCAACTGCGCCCGCCCACTCCGGGAGACGGCTGATTTCACCTCAAGCAAATCGTCGTAGCGGGCCCCGCCTTTGAATTCCAAGTGCGCTTCCACTAGCGGCAGAAACACCCCTTTTTTCTCCATTTCGGCGTAGCTTAATCCCAGCCGTCGGCGCATCAACTCGCTGCGGCCGCATTCAAACCATTCCAGCGCGCGGGAATTATAAAAGGTTCCCATTTGATCGGTCTCGCTGTAGCGGACCCTCAATGGGAGCACATCTTGCAGGCTGCTCATATTATTGCGCTCAAGCGCGGCTTCACCATCCGGCGCCGCGAAGAACGATCCCCAAGTGTATGGGCATGTGGTGCCTTGTCCCATCCAATTCTGACGCAAGCTTCGCTTTTTTTTGCGGCTTTGGCTGCAAGCCCCAATCCTTAGCGACAAGATCAAACGTCGCTCGAAGGGGTGACGCGTTATTATTCCGGGGAGCGCGGTCGTCTCGACCGCTTCCGTCGGCGTCCCGCCGACGGAACTGCCGCGCGGGACGGTCGCGCTCCCCGGAAAGCTGCTAAGGATTGGGGCTGCAAGGAATTGGATTGCTTTGCCGTTGCGCGGGACGGTAGATTGCCTCAAAGCTGCGGTGAATCAGTGACAGCGGGCCTGGGAAAGGGCAGGGTCACCGCCCCCTGCCATTCGCGGCAAGATAACGAGCATCTGTTTAGTAATATCTACCTTGCGGATTTTAATTACAGGTGGAGCGGGTTTTGTGGGGTCCAATCTGGCCCTGGCCGCGCAGGCGGCTTTTCCGGGGGCGGAAATAGTCAGCATGGACAATCTTCACCGCCGCGGTTCGGAGTTAAATATTCCGCGGTTGACGAAAGCGGGAATCCAATTCCATCAAGGAGATGTTCGCCATCGGGACGGCTTCCCGCCTGGTCCCTTCGACTTTCTCTTTGAATGCTCGGCGGAGCCCTCGGTGCTGGCAGGCCAGGAAGGATCGCCAGACTACCTTTTGGAGACCAACTTGGGAGGGGCTTATCAATGTTTGCAAAAAGCCCGCCAGTGGCGCAGCGGGTTTTTATTTCTCTCCACCAGCCGGGTTTATCCCGTCGCCCGCTTGGAAGCGCATTCTTACCGCGAGGAAGCCACGCGCTTTGCTTGGAACGAGCACGGCACCCCGGGCCTCAGCCAGCAGGGGGTCAGTGAAAACCTGGAAATGTCCGGCGCGCGCTCCCTTTACGGATTTACCAAGTTGGCGGCGGAACAATTGATTGAGGAATACCGGGCTGCCTTCGGTCTCAAGGCGGTGGTCAATCGTTGCGGCGTGATTGCCGGACCCGGCCAATTTGGCAAAGTGGACCAGGGAGTCATCGCCCATTGGGTCATGTCGCATCATTTTGGCCGTCCCCTTCAGTACATCGGTTACGGCGGTGCGGGAAAGCAGGTCCGGGATGTTTTGCATGTGGACGACTTGTGCGAGCTTCTGCTCGAGCAGACCGCCGCTTTTGACCAATGGGAAGGCTGGAACGGGAATGTCTCCGGCGGTCTGGCCAACAGTGTGTCGCTTTGCGAATTGACCGCCATCTGCCAGGAAGTTGTCGGTCAGAGCACCCCCATCAAAGGAGTGGCGGCCAACCGTCCTTTCGATTTGCGCGTTTTTGTGGCTGACTGCGCCCGGCTTTTCGCACGCAGTTCGTGGCGGCCAAAAAGAAATGTCCGCCGCATGGTGGAGGACATTGCCGCTTGGGTGCGACAGGACGCCGCAGCCCTGGCTAAACTTCACCCCTTATGAAACACCTTGCGCCCTCTCCGCCGTCCCAAGGCCAACCCTTGACGCTGCTGAGCGTGGTGATTCCCGCGCGCGACGAGGAAGGGTGTGTGGCCGCCACCGCGGAACATCTGCATTTGGAGCTGAAACTTCACGGCGTCCCGCACGAGATCATCGTGGTGGACGATGGCAGCAAAGATAAGACCTGGGAAATTCTGCAGGGCATCCAAAGCCACATGCCGGAATTGTCTCCCTTGCGCAACGAAGGTGAAAATGGTTTCGGTTGCGCGGTAATCGCCGGCATTAACGCGGCCAAAGGGGACGCGATTGTGATCATGATGGCCGATGAATCCGATGATTGCCGCGATGTCGTCCGCTACTGGAAACTGTTGAACGAGGGCTGGGATTGCGTTTTTGGGAGCCGCTTTATGCAGGGCGGCGGGGTCATCGATTACCCCTCCATCAAGCTGTTCATCAACCGTCTGGCTAACTTGTTTATCAGGGTCTTGTTCCGCATTTCCCTCAACGACACGACCAACGCGTTCAAGGCTTATCGCAAGACCACCCTGGACGGGTGCCGCCCGCTCTTGGCGGCGCACTTCAATCTCACGGTGGAAATTCCGCTCAAGGCCATCGTCCGGGGCTATTCCTGGACGACGATCCCGATCACTTGGCGGAACCGCCGGACCGGCGTGGCCAAGCTCAAGATCAAAGAATTGGGCAGCCGCTACTTTTTCATTTGCGCTTACATCTGGTTGGAAAAGCATTTCAGCCGGGGAGACTACCGGCGGCGAATGCCGGAAAAGAAAATCGCATGAACAACTTCCAATCCCACCGTGGCCGGGGAACGCCCCAAAACAGAGCCCTCCCTTGAACCCGACCACGACCGAATCCGAACCCGGCCATCTGCGGCGTCTTTACCAGGCGCGCTTTCAAGCAAAGCATGCCTATCGGCGCCTGGTCTGGTCCGTTCTCTGCGAGCAATTTTTTCAAAAATGGGTGCCCGTGGACGGCGCGGTGCTGGACCTGGGCTGCGGTTGCGGGGAGTTTATCAATCAAATCAAGGCCGCGCGAAAATACGGGATGGACCTTAACCCGGACGCGGCTGGCTTTTTGCGATCGGAAGTTAAGTATCTGCCACAAGATTGCGCGGCACCTTGGCCGCTGGAGGGTGATTCCCTGGATGTCGTGTTTACCAGTAACTTTTTTGAACACCTTCCGGACAAGGCTGCTTTGGGCAAGACCTTGGACAACGCCAGGCGGTGCTTGAAACCGGGCGGTCGTCTCATTTGTTTGGGGCCGAACATCCGGTTTCTCCATGGCAACTATTGGGATTTTTGGGATCATTACCTGCCCCTCTCCGATTATTCGCTGGCAGAAGGCCTTGAAACCCGTGGTTTTCGTCTTGAGCGGGTTGTGCCAAAATTCCTGCCCTACACGATGGCCCGCGGCTCCCAACCACCCGTGACCTTCTTGAAGCTCTATCTCGCTTTGCCGCCGGCTTGGAAGTTATGGGGAAAACAGTTCTTAATCGTGGCCGCCAAGCCATGAGCTAGCCGATGACTTTGGCTTTGCCCTCTTGATGATCCCGCAGAAGTTTCACGTCCGCTTCCACCATCAATTTCACCAAATCAAGGAACCTCGTTTTGGGTTCCCACCCCAGTTGCCTTTTCGCCTTGCTGCAATCGCCGATCAGCAAATCCACTTCCGCCGGGCGATAATAACGAGGATCAATCTCCACGTATTTTTTCCAATCCATGTTTAAGTAGCCAAAAGCGGCCTCCAAAAACTCGCGGATGGAATGGGTTTCATTGGTGGCAATGACAAAATCGTCCGGCTTCTCTTGCTGGAGCATCAGCCACATGGCTTCAACATATTCCTTGGCGTAACCCCAATCCCGTTTAGCCTCCAGGTTGCCCAGAAAGAGCTTGTCTTGCAGACCGGCTTGGATATGGGCCACCGCCCGGGTAATTTTCCGGGTGACAAAAGTCTCACCGCGCCGTGGAGACTCGTGATTGAAGAGAATGCCATTGCTGGCGTGCAGGCCGTAAGATTCCCGGTAATTGACCGTCAGCCAGTACGAGAAAACCTTGGCGCAACCATAGGGACTCCGCGGATAAAAAGGGGTCAATTCCGTCTGCGGCACTTCCTTCACCATGCCGAACATTTCGCTGGAGGAGGCCTGGTAATAGCGCGGGCGCATGCCGGTCTCGCGGATCGCTTCCAACAAGCGGATCGTCCCGGTGCCCGTGATGTCGGCCGTATATTCGGCGCAATCGAAACTGACGCGCACATGGCTTTGCGCGGCTAGATTATAAATCTCTTCCGGTTGAATTTTGCCCAGGAGGCGGGCCAGGGCGCTGGCATCACTCAGATCCCCATAATGCAAGAACAACCGATTGTTCTCCACATGGGGATCGGCATAAATGGCGTCCAGGCGTCCGGTGTTGAATGAGCTGGCGCGCCGAATCAGGCCATGCACTTCGTAATCTT
>Ga0182016_10002926_pt1 | contig 19738 bp, 16 predicted proteins | sample 712S2MmetaG_FD_120491 | JGI IMG/M metagenome (GOLD analysis project Ga0182016, IMG submission 120491) | Permafrost microbial communities from Stordalen Mire, Sweden - 712S2M metaG | ecosystem: Environmental > Terrestrial > Soil > Wetlands > Permafrost | place: Sweden: Stordalen | collected... | reverse complement strand
GGGTGGGTTCTGCGGCTCTGAGTGAGATCTTCGCTTTTCGTTGTCCTGCCGGACGGCTTGACGCATGTACGCCACCGGCGTAGTCTGAAGGAGCTGTTCCAACATGACTAAGAAACTGACAGGGCGTGCGCTCGCCCGGACGGAGGCCAAGCGCGATATCTGGCAGGAGGTTCTGGACAGCGTTCGCGAACTCAAAGCCGGCCGCGGCAAGCGGACTTCCGTTGAGCCTCGTTCGCCCCATCGCGCGAGCGCGTCTGAAGGCTGGGCTGACACAAGCACAGTTCGCTGCGATGCTGGGCGTCTCGCAGCGCACGTTGGAGCAATGGGAGCAGGGACGCCGCAAGCCGAGTGGAGCGGCCAAGACACTGATTCGCGTGGCAGTGCTCCACCCCGAAATCCTCCGCGAAATCGCGGCTTAGCGCCTACTCCGGCAGCGGCCGTCCCTTGGTTTCCGGCGCGAACGGCAGCGCCGCCAGCCCGAGCAGGAACACCAGGCTCATCGTCACCCCCGCGTATCGCATGGGCTCCGCATGCCCGGCGAAGACGCTGCCGGTAAGATATCCGAAAGTGAACGGACCCAGCGCCGCTATGGCGCGTCCCACGTTATAGCAGAAGCTCGTGCCGGTGCTGCGCAGGCGCGTGGGGAAAAGCTCCGGCAGGTAGATGGCGTAGCCGCCGAACAGCGTCATCTGCGAGAAACCCATCATCGGCACCATCCAGAAGATGTCGCTGATGGCGCGCAAGTGCCAGAAGGTGTAAGCGGTCATCCCCAGCGCGGCCAGAAAGCTCGCGGCGAATGCCAAGCGGCGGCCGGTGTAATGCGTCAGATAGGTGAACGCGTAGACGCCGAAAAATCCGCCCAGATTTTGAAACATCGACGTGATGCCGATCCATGTAGTGGTCTTCCCGGCCAGCGCCGCACCGCCGAGTCCCTGCGCGGCGAAGGTGCGCATAAGCACGGGCTGAAGCAGGTCGTAGCTGAAATATCCGATGCCCCAGAGGCCCACAACTCCGGCCACCGCCAGAATCAAGCCGATCAGCGAATTGCGGCCCCAGCGCGGATCGGAGAGCAGTTCACGGTACGATCCCAGCCGCTTCTTTTCGGCCCGCGCCTTCAGCCACTGCTCGGGCTCTTTCAGCTTGCGAAATACGATAAACGCAAGCGGCGCCGGAACAGCGCCCGACAGAAACTCCCATCGCCACGCTGCATGGATTGTGCCCGAGCGTTCCAGGAAGCCGAGCCCAATTCCGACTGCGGCCGCGATCATATTGCCAATGGCCGCGAAGGATTGCAGCGTACCGAGAGCGTACGGCCGCGCGCGCGCGGGCACCACTTCGGCCACCAGCGCCACTCCGACCGCGAACTGTCCGCCGACGCCCAGACCGCACAGGAAACGGTACGCGTTGAAGTCCCAGATACCGGTGGCCAGCATGCTCAGACCGGTAAAAAGCGTGTAACAGAGGATGGTCCACACCATTGTCCTCACACGCCCGATGCGGTCGCCGAGAATGCCGAAGACCACCCCGCCGGTCGCCCATCCGACCATGAAAATGGAAGTCGCGTAGGCGCCCATGGCGTCGGTGGCGCGCGCGCCCATCAGGTCGTGGATCGCGGATTTACGGGCGAGGTTGAAGATCTGCTGCGCCATGGTGTCGAACATCCAGCCGATGCAGCAGACGGCCAGCACGAACCACTGGTAACGCGTGAGGTCCTTGTACCAGGCATACTTGGCGTTCGACATGAAGCTGCTATTGTTTCGGAAATGATGCGAGGCGTCAAATAGCAAATTGGGCCACGCCGTTTCATCCCGCCAACTTGCGAACCGTCTCCACGGAATCCGCCTCCGCCGCTGTCTTATCCGGCCGGTACCGCTTCACGCGTGCGAAGCGTAGCGCCATTCCGCTGGGATACCGCGTGCTCACCTGAATGTCGCTGAACGCGATCTCCGCCACGATCTTCGGCTCGACATAAACCGTGTAAGCGTCGCGGCCGATTTCGAGCTTCAGGAACTGCTCCGTCTGCCACCTCAGCATCTCGTCCGTGAGGCCCTTGAATGTCTTGCCAAGCATCGCGAATCCGCCCTTTTCGGTGTCGCGCGCGCCCAGGTGCAGATTGCTCAGCCACCCCTTGCGCCGCCCGTTGCCCCATTCCGCGGCCAGAATCGCCAGGTCGAGCGTGTGCGCCTTCTTGATCTTGAGCCAGCTCTGCCCGCGCGACCCCGCCGCATAAGGCGCGCCGATCGCCTTCGCCATGATGCCCTCGTTGCCGCGATCGAGAGCCAGCCGCAGAAATTCGGCGCCTTTTTCGGGGTCAGCGGTGACGAGGTGCGGCACCAGACTTTCCACCGGCGCCAGCGCGGAGAGCATCGCGAATCGCCGCGCCTGCCCTTCGTCGATCGCCGGCTGGCCATCGAGATACAGGAGGTCGAACCAATACGGCGTGAGCGGCAGTTCGGCGCGCATGCGGTCGAGATCGAGCTTACGGCCGAACCGTTTGGCGGTCACCTGGAACGGCTGCGGGCGCCCTTCGGGCGTCAGGCTGATTATCTCGCCATCGAGGATGAGACCGCGGCCGGGCAGGGCGCGCACAGCCTCGACGATTTCCGGGACCGCGGCGGTAACGTCGTTCAATGCGCGCGAGAAGATCACCACGTCGTCGCCTGACCGGTGGACCTGCACGCGCGCGCCGTCGAATTTGAATTCCAGCGCCGCCTCGCCCAGATCGCCGAGCGCGCCTTCGACGTCCCCGGCCGTTTGCGCCAGCATGGGCTGCACCGGGCGGAAAAGCTGGATGGTATATGGTGCGAGCCCGGCAGGACCCTCCTGCAACACCGACCGCGCCACGCGCGCGATATCGCCAGCCATCATAACGGCGCGCCGCACTTCGTCGGCAGCGGCTCCCGACGCGCGCGCCAGCGCTTCCACCATCACGCCTTCGAGCGCCCCCTGGCGGATCTCGCCGAACAGCAGCGCGCTGAGGAATCGTTGCTCCGGCGCGGTCGCCCGCGCCATCAGGCCGCGGAGCAGTTCGCGCCGCTGTCCGTCCGCGCCGCGCCCCTTAATTTCCGCCAGCGCGGTAAACGCGCGGTCGACATCGACGATTTCCAACGCGCCCGTTTCGGCGGCCGGCGCCGCGGAATCGCGGATCGCCGCGTACCCCACCCCGATTCGCCCCTGCCGCGTATAGCCGCACAAAAACGCCACCGCGATCTCGCACTCTTCGCCGTTAAGCTGTTTCAACAGCGTCGCCAGCAGCTCGATTTTCTCCAGCCGCTTGGAAGTCGCGGTAACGCGCTCGGACGTCTCCACTACGCGCGCCAACAGCATCGCTACGGCCGCGCCTCGATGACCGGGGTCACCTTCAACCCTACCTTGAGCGGGTTGTCCGACGGCATCGCCACGCCATCTCCCTCGGCCAGTCCGCCGGTCACCTGAATGCGCGTCACGCTGGAGTTGCCGGTCTTCACGCGGCGCTGTTCGATGGCATCGCCTTTCAGCAGATACACATAATCGCCGCTGGCGTCGTGCCGCATCGTCTCCTTGGGGATGGTCAGCGCGCCTTCCACCTCGCCCGTGCGGATAGTGGCATCGACATTGGTACCGGGAATCAGCAGGCGCCCGGGGTTTTCGATCGCGCAAATCACCTGCCCCACTTGCCGGGAACCGAGCGCTTCGATGGCGGTTGGCTTCTTCTCCACGGTCCCGGTCCACTGCTTGTCGGGCAGTGCCTGCCAGGTGATGGTGACGGACTGGCCGAGCGCCACCCGCCCCAACTCCGGCTCATCGATGTAGACGCGCACCCGCAGGCGATCCATAGCCCCGACATTGGTAACCAGGTCGCCGGCAGTGAGGTACGTGCCCGGCCGCACGGCGAGTCCGTAAACCACGCCGGAAATGGGCGCGTGCACTTCGCTGTACGCGGCCTGCTGCTGCGCCAGCTTGAAAGACACCCGAGCATCCTGCAGACGCGCGCGGGCGGCGGCGATATCGGGTTGCGCATTCACATTGCGGCGGCGCTTTTCCAGGCCGGCGATCTGCGCCTTGATCTGCTCCACTTTGTCGCGCGCGATTGTCACTTCGGCGGCCGTGGCGGCCTGTTTCTCGGCCAGGCGTTGCAGGGTCGCGAGCTCCCGCTCCGCAGCCTGCAGATCGAGCTTGGCGCGCGCCGTGCCGGTGTCGATCTCCGTCAATTCCGCCGGCCGCGGGCCGGCATCGAGCGATGCCACGTTCGCCTCGGCCTCCGATACTTTGGCCTGCGCGGCGTCCACGTCGGCCTGCTTCGACGCATCGGAGATGACGGCCAGCACCGCCCCCCGGGTCACCGCCTGGCCTTCCACCACGTCCACACGATTCACCAGTCCTTCGGTCTGCGATCGCACGGCCTCCCACTGGAAGGGTTCGGCCTTTCCGTTGGTAGGCAGGGTGCTCACCAGAGTCTCGCGTTTCACGCGGACGAAAGTCACCGAAGGCGGCGTATTTCTCTTTAAAAGTCCCCAAGCGATCACTGCCACAACCACCAGCAGGAGCACGAGCAGCAGCTTCTTCAAAAGTGCATCTCCAAGAAACTATCTTAGCGGGAAACCGCGTCCCGCCAGCGATTTCCGCGCCGGAATCATATACTATGTCCAAAGCCCATTGCGCCCAACTGGGGCTGAAACAATCGTCAAAGGAGACCCCGTATGTTTCGTCTTTCTAGAATCGTTTTCCCGATAGCCCTGGTAGTCGCATCCGCGTTCGCGCAGCGCCCCCAGCCTCCCACCCGCGATCCCCATACTCCGGGGTACGTCACCGCCAAGGAATTGCCCGACGGCGAGAACGCCCCGCCGAATGTCGATGGTAACTTCATCATCGGGCCCACCCACACCCCCGCGCCGGAGACGACAGTGCATGAAGGCGTGCCGCAGGGGACGATCTATAAGTTCGACATGCACTCGGAGGACAGCAAGATTTATCCCGGCATCGCGCGCGAGGACAAAACTTTCGGCACGACGGACCCCAACGACCCCGCGAAGTTGATCGTCACCACCAGCCATCCCAAGCCCTACACGCGCCACGTGGCCGTATACGTTCCGCAGCAATACGTGCCCGGAACGGAAGCCCCGTTCATCGTCGGCGCAGACGGAACGGACTCGCTCTTGTTCACGGTGCTCGACAATCTCATCGCCGAACACAAGGCGCCGGCGATGATCGCCATCTCCATCGGCAACGGCACCGGCGACGCGCAGGGCAGCGAGCGCGGACTCGAGTACGACACTATGTCGGGCCTATATGCGGAGTGGGTCGAAAAGGAAGTGCTGCCTCTGGTGGAAAAGCAATACAACGTGAAGCTGACGAAGAATCCCGACGGCCGCGCCACCACCGGCAACAGCTCCGGCGGATCGTGCGCGCTGATCATGGCCTGGTATCACCCCGAGTGGTACCACCGCGTGCTCACCTATTCCGGCACCTACGTGAATCAGCAATGGCCGCAGGATCCCCAAATGCCGCATGGCGCGTGGGCGTTTCACGAGAGCTTGATCCCGAACAGCCCCAAGAAGCCCATCCGCCTCTGGATGGAGGTCGGCGACAAGGACCTCTTCAATCCCAACATCATGCGCGACGACATGCATGATTGGGTGGTCGCCAATGAGAACATGGCGAAGGTGCTGGCCGCCAAGGGCTACCATTACCAGTTCGTCTTCGCGCGCAACGCGGTCCATGTCGATGGCGGCGCCCGGCGGCAGACCCTGCCCGAAGCTCTCGAGTATCTGTGGCAGGGCTACCCCATCGACGGCAAGAAGTAGGCAGCCTGAGAGGTGCTAGCCTGGACTTTCGACCGAGCTATCTATGGCACGTTATTCCAGATTGAAAGTCCTGACAACCATGATCGATACCGGAATGGTACCCGTGTTCTACCATCCGGATTTCAATGTGGCGCGCGATGTCGCTGCGGCCTGTCTGGCCGGAGGATGCCGGCTGCTCGAATTCACCAACCGCGGCGATCATGCCTGGGAAGTTTTCAACGAGCTCGAAAAATACTGCGCGCGCGAACTGCCTGAAATGATTCTCGGTGTCGGCTCTGTCGTCGACCCCGGCACCGCTTCGCTCTACATCAACTGCGGTGCGAACTTCGTGGTCGGCCCGCTGCTGAATCCCGACGTCGCGCGCGCCTGCAATCGCCGCAAGATTCCCTACTCGCCCGGCTGCGGAAGCGCCACGGAGATCTCCCAGGCCGAAGAACTCGGTTGCGAGATCCTCAAGATTTTCCCCGGCAAGGAAGTCGGCGGCCCGGGCTTCGTAAAGGCGATCAAAGGGCCCTGCCCCTGGGTTTCCATCATGCCCACCGGCGGTGTGGAAAGCACCGAAGCTTCGCTAAAGGGCTGGTTCGACGCTGGAGTAGTCTGTGTCGGCATGGGATCGAATCTGATCACCAAAGAGCTGATCAAAGCGGGCGACTACGTGGGTATCGCGGCGAAAGTACGCGATACCCTCGGCCTGATCGATGCCATCCGCGGGAAGCGGACAAGCTGAAGCAAAGCTGAAGCATGTCCCACGTGGGGCATGCTTTAGCTTGCCCGGGCGAGCGAGGTTCGCCACTCGCCCTTAGAAGTGAAATCCGATAGTCGCTGTGATCGCCCGCGGTGTCACATAGTGGGTGCCGCTGAAAGTGGAAAGGAAGTTATAGAGCGTCTCTTTGTTCGCGATGTTGACCACGGAAAGTCGCGCACTCCATTTGTATTTGTCGCCATTAGACAAATTATCCATGCCCACTGCCACGTCGAAGAGATTGCGAGACGCGATGCGCGGCGGGTTATGATCGTCATTCTCGGTTCCGGCGGCAGGTATCTGGACGTACTTGGAACCGTATTCGGACGCAGGGCAGAGGCCTGTTGGACTGATCGGAGTGGTGGGAGTCGCGTACACGCCGCCGCAGTAAAGGCCGGCCTGGAACTGCTGGTCCGGTGTGATGCCCGAAACGTCGACGGTGGAATCGTCGCCATTCGGTCCGTTGGCGCAATTGCCGCCCGCGCAGGGCACTGGACCAGCCACGAAGCCGCTGTCATAGCGCCAGTTGAAGCCGAACCAAGGTCCCTTCTTCCACGGTTGGTATTGCAGGTGAGTGGTCTGATTGAAGGTTTCGTCGTGATCGATGCGGAAGACCGTTGCACCGCCCGGCGCGGAGCCGATTCCGGAAACCTGCGGAGTGAAGAAACGCGCAGCCACGCTGGAGAAGACTACGAACGCCGACAGCCCATGGAAGTTCGGCATGCTGGTACGGACGGCATAGCCAGGTATCTTCGAGCTCGCCCACTCAATTGGGAATGTAATGGGCGTGCTGCCGAGCACGCTGAAATCGTAGGCTCGATGAGTGTATTTCCAGATATACTCGCCGTCCACTACCAGGTATTTTCCAAAAGCCTGCTGCAAGCCGGCGTGGAACTCGTTGCGCCAGCCGGGCCCGAGTGGCGTGTTGGAGACGCACGGCGCGATCGTCGCCGCATTGAGGGCGTTGATCACCGGATCGTTGCATCCCTCGCTGGAAAGCACCAGGTTTTCGTTGAACGGCGTTTCCAGAGTGCGGGCATAAGAAACTCGCAGAATGGTGTTGGTTGGTTTGATGTTGTAGGCAATGCCGAGCCTGGGTTCGAATTGGTGCGCCGTGACAATGCCGTCGTAATAGTCGAAACGGAGCCCTAAGTTGAAGGTGAAATGGCCCGCGGTGATGGTGTCCTGCGCGTACAGCGCCAATTCGCGAATGTTGGCGTGGCCATAGTAATTATAGAGGCCGGCCGTGGACTTCGGGCACCCGTCGGAGCCGGGCAGCGTCGCCGTGCGCGTCAGATCGTAGCAGCCGAGCAGCGGAGTGAAGTTGGGATTCGAGGTGAGGACACCGACGCAGCCCGCCGGATCGGTAAGCAGGGGGTTGGTGTCGGGACTTCCGTCGGGATTCAGGCACGGCGCATTGGCCGTGGGATCGACGATTCCAATGGCGTCTTTTTCAGTCAGGATCGTGTCCGAAAAGACGAATCCGAACTTCAGGTTGTGAATGCCGTTCACATAGGCAACGTTGGCGCGGGCCCCAAGGTCGGTCAGCGTGCGGTGCTGTCCCACGGTTTGCAACGTGAGATCGGGCTGGAGGTCGGCGAACGGGTTACCGCTGGGATAGTAATAATATTGATCCTGCCGGACGAAAACCCCGCCCGTAACCACCGCCTTCGGGTTCAAGACGGCCGTCCATGTGGGCGCGATATTGAGGGTTCTGATCTGCGAGCGCTGATCGGTTGAGCCGACCACCTGGCCGTTGGGACCGAGCCCGTTGCATTGCGCCGAATACCCGAGGTTCAGGCAGTTGTACCCCGACCAGGCGGTGGCGTCCTGCCCGTCGTACGAATTGGGCGTTTGGAACCACGAGCGGGTGAATCCGAAGTTCAAGCTGAAGGTGTCGGATTGCGACGGCCTGACATCGAAGCGGTCGAACAGGTTCTCTTCATTGCCGTGATCGTGCATAACGGCGAACTCGGGACCGTCCAGAAAGCGTGAGGTATTCAGACCGTTGGCGGAGATAAAGTTGCCAATGTTATTGCCGCCGACTGCAACCTTGAAGCCTTCGTTGGTGGTGCCGAAAGATCCGTACGAAGCTGTGATGTCGCCATGGGCGGGCTTGATGCCAAGGCCCGAACGAGTGGTCACGTTGATGATGACGCTGGTTTTGTCCCCGTATTCGGCGGGCGGTGCGCCTTCGATCACCTCCATCGACTGCACGGCGTCGAGGGGGATCTGATTGGAAAAGACTTTGCTTTGCTGGTCTGTGATGGGTTGCCCGTCAAGCGAAAAGGAGTTCGATGCGTGATCGCCCAGCCCATGGAACAGGCCGTTTGAATCGGCCGAGATACCCGGCGTGGCCAGCGTCACGAGCGAACTGAGCGACGAGGATTGGCTTTCCAGCGGCAACTTGTCAAAAAGGGCGCGATCGACGTCGGTGTGGGTATCGGAAACGTTCTCGATCAGATCGGCGCCCGCGGTCACTTCTATGGTTTGGCTTGCGCCGGAGACCTTCAAGGCGATCTTCACATCGAGTGGAATTGGCGAGCGTACGGCCAGATCCTGTTCGCCCGTCTGGAAACTGGGTGCGGAAGCGGTGAAGTGATAGTTGTTGTAAGGGACGTTCTCGAACTCGAATTTCCCCTGGTCATCCGTCGTAACGGTTCGCGCGTAATGCGAAACGGGGTTTTGAAGGGTGGCTGCGGCGCCCCTGATCGCCGCACCGGAAGGATCCAAGACCGCTCCGCGGATAGTGCCGGATTGCGCGTAGATCGGAACCAGCGAAGACAATAAGCCTGCACACACAGCGAGAAATCTGTTCATTGCTACAGTATCGGGAAGCTTAGTCAGCCAACCCTAGGTATTTCTAACCAGCGGATGTTCCTCCCCTAGGAACGGGCGGGAAATTCCCACGAACGGACTTACGTTACCAATCCAGCATCGCGCGGAGGTGGTGCGCCTGACGCTTGCTGACTACTATTTGTAAGGCGTTGCTGAGGGTGATCAGCCAGCGCTGGCTGCTGAGGGCGCTAATCTTGCGGATATGGTTCACATTGACCAAGGCATTGCGGTGGACTCGTTGGAGGTGATTCGCCGGCAGCCGTTCTTCGATGCCCCACAAAGGCTGAGTGGCCAGAAGCCGTTGTTTCGCCGTGACAATCCATACCAGCTCATGTTCCGCCTGAAAGGCGAGGACTTCTTCGGTGTCAAGAAGCACATAATCGGCGCCGCTGCGACCCACAATTTTGCGGCCCATCGCGGGTGCGGAAGGGTCCACTGCCGCCGAGATCTTGGCAGCGTGGTTGGCGATCTCCAAAGGCTGGTAGCGAAGGCTACGAGCACGCTCTACCGTCTTTTGGAGGCGTGCGTCCTGTACCGGCTTCAGCAGATAATCGACCGCGCCGGCTTCAAACGCTTGCACCGCGTGTTGGTCGAAAGCCGTCACGATGACGATGATCGGCATCACCTTACCCGCGAAGTTGCGAACCACCTCGAAACCGCTCATGACGGGCACTTGCAGGTCGAGAAAGACAAGTTCCGGCCGGAGTTTCTCGATTTGCTGCAACGCAGATCTGCCATTGTCGGCCTCGCCAACCACTTCTAGGTCGGGAAGCAGTTCCAGTCCCTCCCGTAGCACACGCCGGGCGATCGGCTCGTCGTCGACGATTAATGTCTTCATGGCGCCCCGCTCCATTCGCATTTAAAGAAATACCCCGACTAACCTCAAACGCCCAATAGAAAATGACAGACGGGCCATAACCCGCACCTGAGCGGGCGGGATCGCCACATCTGCGGTCCGGGCTCGATGTCGTCAGATCATCCGGAACACCACCTGGCCTTCAACTGTTACTTCGTTCCGGCTTTGGAGCCGTTGACGGGTCACCGGACACCGAAATGAGGCCCCCTAACGTTTTCGCGCGGCTTCCACCGCTTCTCGCGCCGCCGCCAGGCTTAAGCTGCAGGAGCCGTGGTTATTTCGGCAACTGGCAACCGACCGCCCGCAGTCGCAGGTACACCGCTGCCGGTTGAGCTGCTTCAGCAGGGCTGCCTTCTTCTCCGGCGGCAGACGGGTGAGGTCGACTCCAGGCAGGTCCGTATAAAACGCCTCGGGTTTCGTTGGAGGTGTGTCAGTCAAGATTAGTGCTAGCACCAGACTCGTGGCGCACAGGATCAACGCGACGTTGAACGCCAGATGAATCGCTGCGCCGCGAGTTAGCGCTGCCAAGTTACGCTTGGGCATTGCCGGTTGAGTCTAACCCGTTAATCAAGGAAGTCACACGCAAATCTTGCAGCCGGCTACGTATTCTGTATCGGAGGACTACTATCGGCCACAGACGGGCTGCTTAGCCCGGGCAAAGCCGCTGGCGCCGGAAGCTTAAGAGCCAATAGGCCATCGCTGATTTATGCCAATCTGTAAGCATGGGATTTCGATTGGCGGTCAACTACCGCCCCCGCGGCGATCAGGAAAACGCCATCGCGGAACTAACGCGCGGAGTTCGCGAGGGCGAACAGCACCAGGTTCTCCTCGGCGTCACGGGGTCCGGCAAGACCTTCACCATGGCCAAAGTCATCGAGGCCATGGGACGCCCGGCGCTCGTGATGGCGCACAATAAGACCCTCGCGGCGCAGCTCTATCACGAGTTCAAATCGTTCTTCCCCGACAACGCCGTCGAGTACTTCGTCAGCTATTACGATTACTACCAGCCGGAAGCCTACATCCCGTCGAGCGATGTCTACATCGAAAAAGAATCCACCGTCAACGACGAGCTCGATAAGCTGCGCCTCGCCGCCACCAAGTCGTTGTTCGAGCGCCGCGACTGCGTGATCGTCGCCAGCGTCAGCGCCATCTACGGGCTGGGATCGCCGGAAGCTTATTACGGCATGCTGCTGATGCTCGAAAAGGGGCAGAAGATTTCCCGCAATGCCATCGTCTCCAAGCTGGTCGACATCCTCTACGACCGCAACGAAACCGATTTCCGCCGCGGCACCTTCCGCGTGCGCGGCGACGTCATCGAGGTCCACCCCACCTATGACGATTTCGCCTACCGCATCGAACTCTGGGGCGATGAGGTGGAAAGCCTGTCGCAAATCGACCCGCTGCTCGGCCAGGTGAAGCAGACCTACCAGCGTCTCCCCATTTACCCCAAGACCCACTACGTGATGAGCGATGAGACCAAAGAAAGCGCCATGGACAGCATCCGCACGGAGCTCCAATGGTGGCACAAGGAGCTCGAAAAGCAGGGCAAGCTGGTGGAAGCGCAGCGCCTCTACCAGCGCACCATGTTCGATCTCGAAATGATGAAGGAGATCGGCTATTGCCACGGCATCGAAAATTATTCGCGCCATTTTTCCGGCCGCCTGCCGGGCGAAGCGCCGCCCACCCTGCTCGACTATCTGCCCCACGATTCGCTCATGTTCCTCGACGAGAGCCATCAGACCGTGCCGCAGATCCGCGGCATGTATCACGGCGACCGCTCGCGCAAGGAGGTGCTGGTGGCCCACGGCTTCCGCCTGCCCAGCGCGCTCGACAATCGCCCGCTCACCTTCGAAGAGTTCGAGCATCGCGTCAACCAGCTGGTCTACGTCTCCGCCACGCCCGGTCCGTACGAGTTGACCAAGTCGGCCGGCGTAGTGGTGGAGCAGATCATCCGGCCCACCGGCTTGGTAGATCCCGAGGTCGAAATCCGCCCGGTCAAAGGTCAGGTGGACGACCTGCTGGGCGAAATCCGCAAACGCACCGAGGCCAACCAGCGCGTGCTGGTCACTACGCTCACCAAGCGCATGTCGGAAGATCTCGCCGAATACTATTCCGAAGTCGGCGTGCGCTGCCGGTACCTTCATTCCGAAATCGACACCCTGGAGCGCATCCGCATCCTGCGCGACCTGCGGCGCGGCGAGTTCGACGCTCTGATCGGCATCAACCTCCTGCGCGAGGGCTTGGACCTGCCGGAAGTCTCGCTGGTCGCCATCCTCGATGCCGATAAGGAAGGATTCCTGCGTTCCTCGGGCTCGTTGATTCAGACCATGGGCCGCGCCGCCCGCCATATCGAAGGCAAAGCGATCCTCTACGCCGACGTGATGACCGACAGCATGCGGCGCGCGCTCGATGAAACTAACCGCCGCCGTAAAGTGCAGGTGGAATATAACGAGCGCAATGGCATCGTGCCGCAATCCATCGTGCGGCCGATCGATATGAGCCTGGTCGCGGTGGCCGAAGGCGATTACGTCACCGTCCCGCTCGAGTCGGACGAGGAAGTCGAAAACCTGACGCCCGACGAGCGCGTCAAGTTCATCGGAGAATTGGAAGAGCGCATGCGTGAAGCGGCGCGCAAATTCGAATTCGAAAAGGCCGCCCAGTTGCGCGATCGCGTAAAGGCGTTACGCACCGTTGCATAGACACTTTTGCCTGCTGGGTCGGTCTTTTGTTGAAACCGAATCCCCTTGCTCACGCGCACGGCTCGGAAACGCAGAGCGAGCTCCGCTCGCTTGGACAAGCTAAAGCTTATCCCACAAAATCGCCGGCCTTTCGGATGTGGGGTAAGCTTCAGCTTGCCCAGGCGAGCGGAGCTCGCCCGCGTCCCTTACGATTCGAACACCGGCAGCACCGTCATTTCCTCCGCGGGCACCGCTTCCAATGGCAGGCCGGCCTTTCTCCACGCCTGCAATCCGCCGCGGATCACCGAGCACAACACGCCTCGCTTTCGCAGCGTGTGCGCCACCTCGGCGCTGGTGGCATCGCGCCAGCAGGTGCAATACACAAACACCTGCTTATCCAGCGGAAAATCGAGTTCCACCTGATTCAGCGAGTTCGGATCGAGCCGCCGCGATCCCTCCACACGCATGGCGTTCGGAAGGTAATAACCGTGGCTGCGCACATCGTATACCACCGCCGTCCCGGCCGTCAGATCGCGCGCCGCATCCGCCGGCTCCACGAACGGCGCCTCCCGCAATTCGCGCGCCTTGCGCCATGTCCAGATCCGGCTCCCGATGTAGATCGCGGTACCCGCCGCTATCAACCATCCCAAAATGTGGCCGAACGTTTCGTACCCGCGGGTGATGGTTTCCAAGGCGTCGCTGAACACAAATCCCACGGCGAAATACCCGCCCGCGTAAAGCGCCGCGCCAACCGCGTCCAGCCGCAGAAACTCCAGGTACCGCATGTTCATGCTCCCGGCGAGCGGCGGCGCCATGGTATTGATGCCCGGCAGGAACTTGGCGAAGATCAGCAGCGTGCGGCCGCGGCGATAGAAGGCGTCGGCCGATCGCAGGATGCACGATTCCGGATTGAATGAGAGCCGGCAGAGCAGCGACAGCAGCCACCAGCCCGTGTGGCGGCCCATCAGGAACATCAGAGTGTCGCCGGTGACGATGCACCCAAACGCGCCACCGGCCACCCACCACGGGTTGAGGATTCCGCGGGCGGCCGCTGCTCCGGCGATCAGCAGAGCCAGCGCAGCCGGAATCGGTAAACCGAAAGTTTCCAGAAACGCGGCCGCGAACAGAATGGCATATCCGTGTGCGGTGATGCGCGCGATCCAGGTGTGCACGATACCTTAGATTAAACCTCGCGGCGCGAGGATTCCGCTTGACAGTTCGCGGAGTTACTATCACAATGTGGTGGTAATGAGATTTCGAACCATCCTTCTTTGCTTTGCGACCCTCCTCACAGCTGCCGATCGCACCCCCGCGCCCGATTTCAGCCTCCCCGGCGAAAATGGCTCGCCCGTGAAGTTGTCGCGCTACCAAGGGAAAGTCGTGCTACTCGATTTCTGGGCGACTTGGTGCCACGGCTGCAAAACCGAGATCCCCTGGTACATGGAATTCAGCCAGGCGTACAAGAAGGACGGGCTGGTGGTCATCGGTGTCTCCATGGACGACGACGGCTGGAAGGTCGTCAGGCCGTTCATCAAAGAGAAGAAGATGAAGTACCCCGTGGTAATCGGCAATGACGAATTGGGGAAGCGCTACAGCCTCGACGAAATGCCCTTGACGCTGCTCATCGACCGGCACGGCAACATCGCCTACCGCCATTCCGGGGTGGTCGACAAAGACGCATTCGAGGGCGAACTGCGCAATCTCCTCGCTTCGACTCACTGAAACATCGAAATGCCGGCGATTCCCGCCGCGCCGGCCTCCACGCAGGCCGCGGCATTCCCGGCCGAGACGCCGCCCAGCGCCAGCACCGGAATCCGCACCGCGCGCAATACTTCGCGCAGACGCTCGATGCCCACCGGCTCGCCATAGGGAGCTTTCGAGGCGGTATAAAACACCGGGCCGAACACCGCGAAGTCCGCGCCTTCTTCTTCCGCCGCCCGCAGATCGGCCAGCGAGTGCGTCGAAACCCCAATTCGGAACCCCGCCGGCACGATGCTCCGCCAGGCTCCCGGCGCCGGTGAATGCGACGGCAGGTGCACGCCATGAGCGCCGCCCGCCAACGCGATGTCCACGCGCGAATTGACCAGAATACGTGTCCCGTGTGGGTTCTCCATCGCCAGAATACGCCGCACCAGATCGCACAATTCGCGCGCCGGCAGATCCTTTTCGCGAATCTGGATCAGCTCCACGCCACCGGCAAGCGCGCGCCTAATGTGCGCCATCAATGGCTCGACACCGCCTGCGGCGCGGCGATCGGTAATGTAGTAGCGCAGCATTATACGGGCGTGTAGTAGCGTTCGCCGGCGCAGGCCCGGCATAACGTGCGCCCTTCCCGCATCACTTCGCGCCGGAAACTCACCGGCTCGCCGCACTCCGCGCAAACCGGGCGCGGCGCACGGTAGCCGGGAAGATCTTCGGGTCCGAGCGCCACGCGCACCCATTGCGTTTCGAAGAGCTCGGCATCCGCCATCTCCCGGTAGGCACGCATCTGCTGCTGGTTCCTGTTTTCGATCTCGGGAAACAGCTCGCGAGCCCGCTCCTTGGCGCTCTCCCTCGCCAAAATGCGGACCGCGCGGCCCTCGCGCAGATCGCAAAAAGTCGCCGCCACTTTACCGAAGTCGCGAAACTTGAGAGCGCGTTTTCCCAACCGGCATCCGGTCACCACGGGGATGGCGTCGGTCATGCAGCGGTCGATCTCCACGAAGGTCACCAGTCGCTTGCGGTCGGCCCCCGCGGGCTCGGCCAGTTCCAGCAGCTTCACGCCATAGAGCGCCATGCGCAGGCCCAGAATCTGGCCGGCACACAGGTGTCCGTGGGCCTGTTCGGCCAGTTTTTCGTACTCTTGCAGAGATTTCAGCGGCAAATTCCACCAGCCAGTTTCTATTATCCGTCCGCATCGTGGGGCATGCTTCAGCTTGCCCAGGCGAGCGAAGCTCGCCCCTGGACTTTGGCTATTCATGGCATGCCGTTGTTTCAGCCCGCCTCGCACCAAGCCAGTCGTCGCAGGCGGCGGAGTTTCTTCGGCTTCGTGCCCGAAGGCACGCCGCAGCTAAGCCGGAGAAATTTGTTGGGCGGCGTGGAAGCCGACTGAGGGCGAGCTCCGCTCGCCTGACAAGCTGAAGCAAGCTGAAGCATGTCCCACGAAAAAGGCCAAAGCCCCAGGCGAGCGAAGCTCGTCTTCTATAGCGGCCGGAATCGCGCGCTGAAATGCCGCAGGAAGGGTGGCGCCTCCACGATTTCCATGCCGCGAATCTCCTGCTTGCGCGCATTCACTTCGAGAATCGCCTCCACCACATAATCGATATGACTCTGCGTATAAACCCGCCGCGGAATCGCCAGCCGCAGGAGCTCATGCCGCGCCGCCGCCCCGAACATCACCGACCCGATCTCTACCGAGCGTATGCCTGCGTGCCGGTACAACTCCACCGCCAGCGCCTGCCCCGGGAACTGCTCCGCCGGAATGTGCGGCAACATGCGCGCTGCATCGATGTAGATCGCGTGCCCGCCCGGAGGCTCCACGATGGGCACGCCGCGATCCGCGATGTGCCGTCCCAGATACCCCGTGGAGATGATGCGATAGCGCAGATAGTCGGGATCGAGAATCTCCTCCAGTCCCACCGCAATCGCTTCCAGGTCGCGGCCCGCGAGCCCGCCGTAGGTCGGAAAACCCTCGGTCAGAATCAGCAGATTAGTTTCGAGTTGCGCCACCCGGTCGTCATTGGTGCACAGCAGCCCGCCGATATTCGCGAACGCGTCCTTCTTCGCCGAGAACGTGCAACCGTCGGCGAAGGAAAACATCTTCTGCGCGATCTGTTTGGGCGACCAGTCCGCATACCCGGGCTCACGTTCGCGAATAAACCAGGCATTTTCCGCGAACCGGCAGGCGTCCAGGTAAAACGGGATGCCGTGCTCCGCGCACACGCTCTTCACCGCCGCGATATTTTCCAGCGACACCGGCTGTCCGCCGCCGGAATTGTTGGTCACCGTTAGCATCGCCAGCGGAATATTGGCCGCGCCCTCGCTGGCAATGAGCCGCCGCAGCGCGTCCACATCCATATTGCCCTTGAAATCCAACCGCGCCTGCGTATCGCCGGCCTCGGGAATCGGCAGGTCGACCGCCTTCGCGCCCGTGAACTCGACATTCGCGCGCGTGGTGTCGAAATGCGTGTTCGACGGCACCACCTGGCCGGGCTTGCACACCACCGTGAACAGAATGCGCTCCGCCGCGCGTCCCTGGTGCGCGGGAATGATGTGGCGGAAGCCGGTGAGGTCGGATACCACCCGTTGCAAACGAAAGAAGCTCTCGCTGCCGGCGTACGATTCGTCGCCGCGCATCAGCGCCGCCCACTGTTCGGTGGACATCGCGCTGGTCCCCGAATCGGTCAGCAGATCGATGAGGATGTTGCGGGCTTGGATGAGGAAGAGGTTGTACCCGGCTGCCTGCAGGTAGCGCTCCCGCTCCTCGCGCGTGGTATGGCGCAGCGGCTCCACGCTCTTGATGCGAAAAGGTTCGATGATGGTTTTCAAGAAGACCTCAGTGCCGTGTCTGATGGGCGGCCGATTCAAAGCGCCCCACCAGCAGGTCAATCAGGCTGATCCAGGCGCTATCCGGGTGCTCCAACCTGCGAAAATCGGCGATGTACTGCGGCTTGTCGGGAAGGCCCATCCCGGCAAACGCCAGGAAATCCAGGCTGTCGTAGGGAATATCGCCGGCCTGCTCTTTGCTCCACTTTTTCGGATCCACCAGGTACGGAGAAAGATAATCGAGTGCCGCCGAGATGCTGGCGCCGCCGCGCGAGCGAACCGTCCACAGATCGCCCCTTCCGCGCACCTGGGCGATGCGGCAGATGGTGGAGAACGCTTCCAGATTCAGTGACGAGAGCCGCAGCGACCGCGCGCGTACTTCTTCGTGCGGAGCGCTGCCGTTCGGCATAATCTGTCTCGGCAGCAGGTAGTCCTTATAGAAGGTGAAGGCCGTTTGCTGCGCCTTGGCATCTTCCACGAAGGTCCCCACGGCAGCCACTTCCGCCGCCCACCACGACGCGTGATTATTGCCGCTCTTCTGCTCGTCGGCGCCGTTCTTGCTGGTGAGCAGCCAGCGCAAATATTCTTCGAACCACTTGTGCACCGCGGCTTGATCTTTGGTGTCCCAGTTGCCCGTTTGTTCCAGAAACTCCATGCCCTGAATCGCACGGACAAATCCCCGGCCATCCACCACCCCGGATCCGCGGCCGTTATTCACGCCCGGAATGGATTGCGCGTAATCCAGGCCGGGATTCATCTTGGTCTTGGGATTGAGAAACCAGCTGTGGACGATCGCCGCCGCCCGCTTCCCATAGGCCGGATTGTCCAGCAGAAACGACGCCACGCCCAGCGAAAATACCGCATCGCACATGGCGTTCAGCGCCGTCTGATTGGCCACAATACGAGCCGGATTGGAGTGCCCGTCGTCGCGCAGATACGGGCCGGAAGGATTGTCGGGATTCGGCCAGTAATACGCCGCTTCACTGTAGTATTCGTGCGGATCGACGTCGACGCCTTTCGGACGGTCGGTGGTAACGCTCCACGGCCCTTCCTTCATCCGCCGGTCGGCATCGCCGCGCAGACGGCGGACAGGGTCCTGCGTCCACGCTTCCTTACGGATAATAGCGCTATGGATTGGCTCGGCTTCGTCCTCCGAGACCAACGTCATCGGAATGTCTGCCCGGCTGAACGTTGCAACCAGAAACAGCGCGACGAACGTCTTCACTATATTGGATTGTAACGGATGAGCTTGCTGTGTCGAGCAGCGATGCGCATTCAAGGAGTGAAAAGTCCCCCATAGCCCCTACAGGAAGCGGATTCAATGCCAAAACAGCGTGGGTAACCCGGCACGGGGCGGGGCCCTGAGAAGCCAGCCGAGGCCATTGGACGCAAACGGCGCCATTTCGTACGGAATGATGCGGACCACGGCTGGAGTCACCATTTCGAAATTGACGCTTTTCACGAACAGCACGGAGGGATACCCGCATGGAGGGGTAATGGCTGCCGCATTTATGGGGGAGAAGTACCAGAGATACCCTCATAGTTCTCGCTGCGCAGCCCGCATCAAAAGTGCCTGCCTAAATAACGTTAAATGCGACAATTGTGCAGTCCGGTGCCCGAAATGTGTTTCATTCCTCACCCTCAAGGCGATAGTCCGCCCCTCGAGGCGGACGTCAATCCGTCTGTCACCACGCCCGAACTCTCCTCACAGGCCCGCCACGTTCGGCGCTCGCCGCCTACGTGCCTGATCGTCGAAGACGAAGCCGCGATTCGCGAGCTCATGATTCACATTCTCGCCGAGGCCGGCTATGACGTTTTGGCAGCGTGCAATGCGGAGGAAGCGAAGCAAGCCATCCGAGCGCACGGCGAGCCGGTCGCCCTCGTGATTTCCGACATCCGGATGCCAGGAGGCAGCGGGCTCGATCTCGCGGTCGACCTGGAAGCCGCCAGACCCGGCCAGCCTGTCTTGTATATCTCCGGACTGGTAGACAGCGTAGTGGTCAAAGGTATTCTCCTCAGCGATCCCCGCGTCATCTTGACGAAGCCTTTCAGCGCCGAAGACCTCCTGAGCCGGGTGCGGACCATTCTCGGCGATCCACCGATCCGCCAAGCCCCAGCGGTGGGCCGGCCAAGCCGTCTCAAGAAAGCGCCGGCCCGAGAGGTGGCCGGCGTGAGCCTCCACGGGGCGTGCGCCAAACGGCTTTATACCGGCCAAAGTTGAGTGGACGGGTGGCGCGAGGCGACTGAAGGCTGTATTCTTTTTTCGTTCGAGACTGTCTTTACCGGGAGGGTGAAGGCCGGTCCTCAGATCGAAACT
>Ga0182016_10002921_pt1 | contig 19750 bp, 13 predicted proteins | sample 712S2MmetaG_FD_120491 | JGI IMG/M metagenome (GOLD analysis project Ga0182016, IMG submission 120491) | Permafrost microbial communities from Stordalen Mire, Sweden - 712S2M metaG | ecosystem: Environmental > Terrestrial > Soil > Wetlands > Permafrost | place: Sweden: Stordalen | collected... | reverse complement strand
TAACATTTGGCGCATAGGCTGTTAGAAAATCGTAACCAAAATAACTGCCTCCGCTGCCCGAGCCACCGCTTCCTCCTCCCCCGCCTGTTCCTCCCCCCAAAGGACGGATCGCAGGATTGAGCAGCGGGTGCAACCGCGGGCGTGGCCGCACGTAATCATCCAGCCCGCTGATTGCCAAAACCGGAGTCGTCAGGTCCAATGAGGGTTCAACATCCGGTGCATAAAAAGTCCGTGCTTCCACCGGATGTTGATAGACCTGCATGTGGATGTGAAAAGCTCTTTCGATATCCGCCACCGACCCAGTGACATCCACCAACGTTCGATTGCGATGGGTGCCCTGGATGCTGAGCCCGTGGGCTTTGGCGAAAGCAATTACCGCCTGATAATCCGTCACGCTCGGGCCAAAGCTGTTGGCAAACTCATCCGCCGTCAAAAAGTGCCGATAATTGGGGCTGGATGGACGGTAGAGTTCCTCAAGCAGGTTTGTCAGTTGTTCCGAGTTTTGCAGGGGTAAACCGATGGTCAATTGCAATTGCACACCGCTCTCCAGCCGGCGGAGAGGCTTGAGCTGCTTGGTGATGTGCGGTACATGGCCGATGAGGACTTGTAGCGCCGCCTGTGTCGGCGATGCGAACGCAAGCCAGCACGTCGCGAAAAGCAAGAGCCTGCACGAAAATCCCCCGGCTTCTGCCACGCTGGCAGTGCTGATACGAAACACCGCCCGAAAGCAGAGCAGTGGGCCGAAACAGTTAGAAAGACATGAGCGCATCTGAGCAGCCTAACAGCAAATCAAAAAAGTTTCAACTAAGACACCAACGGGCTCGCATTCTTTCATACCTGTGGTATACTTCTTGGAATTGAGGGATAAGGGAGGCGCATCAGAAATTGTCAGGCTAAAAGGAACCACCATGAAAAAACTTAATGCTCTTAACATTAATGGTTTGACCATTACAATAGGACTTGTGCTCGGCTTATACTCTGGAGCGGCCTTTGCCCAAACTAATTTGATCATTAATGGAAGTTTTGAGTCCGGAGGAGCTGCCGAAGGTGTGTTTCAAGGATGGGATTGGACTGGTCCTGCCGGCAATAATAGTGATTATGGTGTTGCCCAATCGACTATTGCACCTGACGTGGCGCAGCAAGGCGACTTCTACACCTATTTTCACGGACACCCCAACGACGGAACGCAAGACTGTCTCGGCCAAAGTGTTAACCTGACCGTCGGTGCGCAATACAACATCACCTATTATCTCGGGACTGACGGCACTACCCTCAACACGAATGCAGCCATGTGGGTGGTCATTGGCTCTTCCTTTGCCATCGATTACTCAGTGGATACGCTCTTGACCGCCTATTATCCAAATTCTGCCAATGCCTTGCCGTACCAAAAATTCACCACCATCTTTACAGCCACGAACGCCAATCCGATTCTGTCGTTTCATGGGGTTGACCCCTTTAGCTCCATTCTTTTGGATAATGTCTCGATGACGCTCGTCGTGCCGTCGCCGCAATTGAACGTCACCGTTTCGCCAACCAGCAAGTTGGTCTTCACTTGGAATTCTTCAACCAGCGGTTTTCTTCTTCAAGGTAACTTGTCGCTTCTCACGACTAATTGGGTGACGTTGACTAATCAACCAGTTACGGTCGGCTCCAGCAATCAGATCATCCTTCCCGCGCCTGCCAGCAATTTGTTTTACCGTCTCACGCTACCGTAGTTTACCCCGGGTTCAAATACTGGCTGCAGGGCGTCACACTCGGCGAAATGTATTACACCTGTGAGCCATTCTCTTTTACTGTGATTTACTTTGAGTAGCCATGGCGGTTTTCAAATCAATTTTGCGCACAGTGCCAAACCGCCATTGTTATCGTGAGCTGAGCGAAGAGCCATTCGGGGTTTGAAATACCAAGGTCATGATGGAATGCGCAGGGCTGGTGGTGGTGGCTGCATTGCCATCGTCCCAAAGAGAAAATGGTTGCTCCTTGTCGGTGAGGTTCAGTACTACCACTGAGATTTTTCCATCGGGATTTAAAAACGCGGTGGCCAACAGATCATCGGTCGTAGAAGAACTGATGATCCGCCTCGCCCCGGGCCGGATAAACTTCGAAAAGTGCCCAATATAATAGTAGGAATCCATGTAATAGAGTTTCCCTGTATGGGTGTCGGCGTGGATGGGCGCAAAACAGAAATTGTTGACATGATTCGGGCCCCCGGTTGTATCCAACAGCACATTCCAATCGGTCCATCCGACTGCGCCGTTGTTGAAATCGTTGATCATGGATTTGGCATAGGTCTCCCCCCATTGCCACTCTCCGATTCGCGTAAAATCAAACGGACCAAGGCAGCCTTCTGTCAGCATGAGATTAATGTCAGGAAAAGCCTCCCGCACACTTCTAACGTTCGCGAAATTATCACCCACGTACCAGTGGAACCCCATTCCCCAAACGTATTGTTTGGCAACAGGATCGTTCAAAATTCCCTCCGCCCGTTGAAACATCATGCCGCGGTTATGGTCCCAAATCAGGATCTTCTTGTCCTTGAAACCGTTTTGTTCCAAGGTGGGTCCAAGGACTTTCACGAAATTACATTCCTCCTGGGCAGTGTAAATGCAGGACTCCCATGTCTGGTTAGCCATCGGCTCGTTTTGGACCGTCATTCCCCAGATGGGAATACCTTCTTTTTCATACGCCTGGATGAACTTCACGTAATAATTTGCCCAGGAATCGTAATATTCCGGCAACAAGCTTCCGCCATGAAGCATGTTGTTGTTACTTTTCATCCACGCCGGCGGACTCCACGGGCTAATGAATAAATGAAAATTCTTGCCGGCCATGGCCAGCGCCTCCTTGATGAATGGAATTCGAAACCTTTGATCATGCGAAATATCAAAGCTCTTCAGTTCCCGGTCACCCTCCATCACATACGTGTAACTCTCGCTGGAAAAATCACAACTATTGATATGTGTGCGCCCCAGCGAATAACCAATGCCGGACTCGGGGTCAAAATAAGCGTGCAGCAATTCCTGTTGTTTTTCCTTCGGCAACTTGTAAAAGGTTTCTGCGGCGGCGTCGGTCAGTGCGCCGCCGATGCCCAGGAGCTTTTGAAAAGTGGACCCGGGATCCACAAAGATGCAAGGTTGCTTTTCGGTGGGCTGAGGCATCGCCACAAAGTGCAAATCCGGCACTTGGGCTAGCAACTGACCGGTATCTCGGGCGGTCATGTAGACAGTCACCGGCCCGTCAAGATTCGCCGCGGCGCTGATCATCGAACTTGCGACTACTAATAAAGCAGCAATCGGTCCCAAACTGCGATTAAGGCTTTTCATACGGAATGATTTCATGAGTTGGCTCACGGCGTAACGATTCCAGCAAACCGCTGGCCACCCTTCTGTCCGGTGCTTGATGGAATCCATGATAGTCCCCATTTTTTGGCCGTCAAAACCAAAAAATCAATCGCAGGCTTCGCCCAAGGCTCGATACTCTTTCCGCTTTTTGCGGTTTGGTTCAAACAGCTTGGCCGCATGAAAAGTTCTATCCCGCTGTCATCCAGATAACATTCCCCGTCAAAATATGACGACTTCTCGTTACCCGCCAAGCGAGGGCATTGCAGTAAGACTACGGCTTCGCGAGTTGGCCCGGATTATGCGTATAAAATCGCCATGAATGCAAAACAGCGCGATTTCATGTTGAGTGTCCCATTTCAGTGCGTTCGTATGATACTTCCGTGTAAACATTTACGCACAGCCAGGCTTGAATTCCATCGCGCTGACGGCTCGGTTGGATTTTTATGGGTCAATCGGTCAGTTCCCAACGAGGCGCCTCGACGCCACGCTCCTTGCTCCAGAGTCGTTCAACCACTCCTGACGGCTTAAACGACATTCGCTAGCATCCAAGCTTTTCGATTTAGTTGTCTTTTGGGTTGCCCCTCACTAAATTGCAATGTTTCCGCCGCCCTCCTTGATGGGGTTGTGGTACTCCTGACTGCTGCCCACATACTCTGCCCTGAGCTTCCGCATTTTGACACATTCGATCGTCGCCCGTCCGATCAATTCGCTTGATGCTCTTGAGTAGTCGGGTAAGACCCCATAGCCGAAAAGCTTAAGATGCAGGAGAGTCTCAACTATGAGAATCATTCTGCTGATAATTTGCACTGTCACGTTGCTCGCCACTTCCGGGTGTATTTTCCCGGGCGGTGGCGGAGGAGGCGACCACGGTCATTGGGACCATGATGACCATGGCGGCGACCACCATGATGACGACCACCATTAACCCTCATTCGATCAGGTTCAATAATGAAAACAATATTCTTGTTTCCTTTGGCTTGCCTGCTCTTGACCGGTTGTGTCACGCGAACCGAAACGGTTATTACGCCGCCAACCGGACCCTCTTTGGCTGAAATCCAGGCCATGGTACGGTCCCATGTCAGCGATCAAGTCATCGTGAGCCAGATTCAAAACTCCCCCACTCGCTATCTATTAACGGCTGACCAGATCATCGCTCTCAAGACTTCCGGTGTCAGTGACACCGTACTCAGTGCGTTGATCAACACCGCTGGCAAACCTCCGGTTCAAACCACCACTACGGAAGTGCAAAGTTCCTATGTCTACCCCGATGTGTATGTTTACCCATGGCCATTTGTCTGGTGGGGAGGAGGGCCCTATTACTATGGCGGTTATTACCATGGCGGTGGATATTATCACGGCGGTGGCGGATATCATGGCCATTGAAATGTGCCGTGCAGTTTGGACGACGCCCTTGCTGGATAGGACGGGCCTCGCATGAAAATGCTGCGCGCTCACTCCTGATCATGGCAGTTTTAAACCATTTAAAAACTCACCCAGCCTCACCGGTCTTTCAGGTCGCAATCGTGGTCGCTGGAGTGATCGCACTGTTTGTTGCGGTTAAAATTGGCGGAATCATTTTGAAACTGTTATTAGGGCTGGCGGTCATTGGGTTTATTTTGTGGTTCTTTGCAAAATGATTCAGTGAGCCACTTTTGCCTCGTCGTCTTTATGATAAATTGCGCTTCATGGCAGGCATTCCCATTTCTATTCGCTGCACCAGTTTAAATGACGCATTAAAGTCACCGTGTCGAATGCCCGACGCCTTACTAGTCCCTCGAGACTCCCGAAAATGTGGGTTACAGGACAACATTATCATATTGTGTTGAAAAAAAGCTACTTATGAATCAATCGGTTCCGCGCCAGGTTCATGGCATGCGTCATGCAAAAGGAGTGCTATCGGGCGACGCAATGAAGCGTTGCCTTAACGAAAAAAGAAATAAGTATGAAAATTAAAATTGTCCTCTTGAGTGCGGTTGTTACCGCGTTCGCATTCAATTCCTTTGCCGCTCAACCGCTGTTTTCGCCGCGGGCCCAAGGCAACCAGATCAAAGTAATCAATGCGACGGACGCAACCCCGGCCTCCGATGTTACTCACGAAGATGCCACGACCGTGCTGCTTTCGCCGCGCGCTGCAGGGAATAGAATCAAGGTTGGCGGGGGGGTGGACACCGATGCCAGCCGGGTGTCGGCTTGCCAGAAAGAAATGACCGCAAATTCGAGAGCCTTGACTGAATGCATGTCGCATGCAGCGCCGCAGGATACGGCGGTTACCGTTAACAAATTCCAGTGAACAATCCGGAATCACCATTCGCACTTGGCCATCCTTGCCTTCGCCGATTTCCACTTCTTATTCGGACGATGGGCAGGGTTTGCCAGGCGCCGCTTGGTTTGACCACCCGCATGGTTAAGTGCTCGAAGTTCGGGCAACCAAAACACAATCGCTTTACTTTCCGCTAATGGCAACTGCAACTAAAAGCTTGAGCGCCACCGCAAGGTTATTTACACCTGCCCGATGCACCCGGAAATAATACAGGATCATCCAGGAAAATGTCCGAAGTGCCGGATGATTCTGGAGCCAAGAAATGCCTCGACGATCGAAGCGGATAATCCGGAACCATCTCGGCGGCAAATGATGGGTGGCTCCATGGATAACAATCTTCCCCACGGCAAGATAATGTACACTTGTCCGATGCACCCGGAAGTGCAACAGGATCGTCCGGGAAAATGTCCGAAGTGCCACATGTCGTTGGAGTCAGGGATCGGAGCGAAGGTGGAAGCAGGAAATCCGGAATCATACCGGCGGAAAAGCATGATCGACCCCGTCGATGAAAGCACACAGGCTGGCAAGGCTATTTACACCTGCCCGATGCACCCCGAAGTACAGCAAGATCATCCGGGGGACTGTCCGAAATGCGGTATGGCGTTGGAGCCAGTTACGGTTTCAGCGGTCGAAGAAGAAAATCCTGAGCTGGCAGACATGACTCGGCGGTTCTGGGTAGGAGTGGCGCTAGCTCTGCCGGTCTTCCTGCTCGCGATGGCGCACTTGGTGCCCGCGCTGGGTCATACAGACTGGGTTAGGGGGGAGGTTTCGCGCTGGATTCAATTTGTCCTTGCTACTCCTGTCGTGCTGTGGGCGGGTTGGCCATTCTTTCAGCGTGGCTGGCACTCGGTCGTCACTTGGCATTTGAATATGTTTACTCTCATCGCCATCGGCGTGGGTACGGCCTACCTGTTCAGCGCCATGGTGATGATTGTGCCGGGCACGTTTCCTGCTTCGTTTGGGTCAGGCGGCAGAGTGGGAATTAATTTCGAGGCGGCGGCGGTGATTGTCGTACTGGCGCTGCTCGGCCAAATGCTAGAATTACGGGCACGGGGGAGGACCGGTGATGCCATTCGCGCCTTGTTGAACCTCGCGCCAAAAACCGCCCGGTTGGTTCAGGGCAATGAGGAAAGAGATGTGCCGCTCGAATCAATCCACGCCGGGGCAAAGTTGCGGGTGCGTCCTGGTGAAAAGATTCCGGTTGATGGCATACTGCTAGACGGCAAAACTTCCGTGGACGAATCCATGATTTCCGGCGAGCCGATGCCCGTGGAAAAGGGCGCCGCCGACAAGTTGACCGGCGGCACGCTCAATACCACCGGTAGTTTCCTCATGCTGGCTGAACACGTCGGTAGCGACACCGTGCTAGCACGCATCGTCAGGATGGTGGCCGACGCGCAGCGTAGTCGCGCACCGATTCAGGCGCTGGCCGACAAGGTTTCGGGCTATTTCATTCCTGCCGTGCTGGCATGTGCTGTTTTGACGTTTATCATCTGGTCCTTGGTCGGTCCGGAACCCCGCTTCGCCCATGCGATCGTAAATGCCGTTGCCGTGCTAATTATTGCCTGTCCCTGTGCGCTCGGACTTGCCACGCCGATGTCCGTCATGGTCGGCATTGGGCGCGGAGCGCAGGCGGGTGTCCTGATCCGAAATGCTGAAGCCATGGAAGTCATGGAGAAAGTAACCACTGTGGTGGTGGACAAGACCGGTACGCTCACTGAAAGTAAACCGCGCCTCACCCAAATCATGCCCACCAACGGTGTCAGCGTGGATGATTTGTTATTTGTCGCCGCTTCGGTTGAACAGAACAGCGAACATCCCCTCGCGACCGCGATTGTTCATGGTGCGAAGGAACGCCACCTAAAATTGCAACCGGTCATAGCGTTCAACTCCATCACTGGCGGCGGAGTTGTTGGAAAAGTCGGTGATCGCGAAATCGCTGTTGGTAAACTTGAATTCCTGCTGGAACGGAATGTCACAGATTTGGGAGTTATCAAGCTCGAGGCGTCTGCATTGCAGGCATCTGGCCAGACGGCAATGTTCGTTGCCATCAACGGCAAGGCCGCCGGAATTATCACAGTGTCCGATCCGATCAAGGCCTCAACCCCGGAAGCCATCGCTCAACTCCATAAACTCGGTTTGAAAATCATCATGCTTACCGGGGACAACGAGCGCACCGCGAACGCCGTCGCCAAAACACTCGGACTTGATCAAGTGGCGGCGGGGGTCGAACCGAAGGACAAACACGAGCGCATCCAACAACTCCGGCAGCAGGGAGAGATCGTGGTAATGGCAGGCGACGGCATTAATGACGCTCCAGCCCTGGCCGCCGCCAACGTCGGCATTGCCATGGGCACCGGAACCGACGTGGCGATGGAAAGCGCCGGCATCACGCTTGTAAAAGGGGATCTCCTGGGCATCGTCAAGGCCATCAACTTGAGCCATTCCATGATGCGGAACATCCGGCAAAATCTTTTCTTCGCCTTTGCATATAACACGCTCGGCATTCCGCTGGCGGCGGGTTTGCTCTACCCGTTCTTCGGCTGGCTGCTGAGTCCCGTCATTGCCGGCGCGGCCATGAGCCTTAGTTCAGTAACCGTTATTGCGAATGCTCTCCGGCTAAGAAATGCGCAATTGTGATATCACGATGCGCCTTTTAAATCCGTTGGCTTTCGCTTTGGTGTCCGTGAAACGAAATAACTTGCGGATATTGGCTTGTGTGGCGAAGCAGGCCGAGGGCAAACAATAGCCAAATGACGATGCCAACAGCCATGACAACATTCAGGCTTGTTTTTGTTTTTCGGTTCATCGGAATGCAGACATTAACCAGGCCCACCATTACGCCGATGACGATTAGTGTGCTGACAATGGAAATCAATGACATGGATTGCCTCAAGTTGTGATGAGTATTCAGCTATTCATAGCGGGAACTTAAGTCAGGGCGCAGAATGACGACAAGGAGTGTTTTCGCTTTTCCAGACTTGATGCGGCATGAGGAATTATTCCTCTCTGCCACGGAACTGCCACCGATAAGAAAGAAAAGCGGCAGCCGAGCTGGCTATTTGACGACATCCGGCTTTGCTCCTTGCTTCCTGCTGAAAGCCAGCACACACCAACCGCAGAAAACTACGATCATCGTCACCGCCGGAGCGTATTGAAGCCATGTCGAGAAAGCCATTGAGCTATCGCTTCCGTCGTGAACCATGGAAGCAAATACCATATTTAAGGCCTCTCTTAACATCGCCAAAATCACTGCCCCCACCAAAATCCATAGACCTGTCAGTTTATATCGCCGCGCCGCAATGACAGCCACGATCAAGACAGCCACTTGGAAGACCAGCCTGAATCCCGCAGGCACCAGATAACCGACAGCTTCAAAAGGATGCATAACAACTCTAAATTAGGCTGAAAAGTCCGCGGAAGCTATGGGGTGTTTTCCCCATGTAGAGCCGATGAAATTCGATAACAACTTGACGACTCACAATCGCCGTTCAGTGCGTGTCCATACTTCCCGCAAGATTGAAAAAAGTCGTTCAAACGCAGTTTGATGCCGATGTCCGGGCTCCGAGCGCCGTGAACGAGGAGCCATGGTCTTTTGCCATCAATTGAGATGAGTAGCCTCCGGATCGTTTTTCAGAAAATACCAAAAAGCTGGTGCGCAATGAGGCCCAAGGTGCCGACTCCCAGCGGGCAAAGTACGCGCTCCATGTGGTGAACAAACCGGCTTTTCGTGTTTTCTATAACGTGAGCACGCTGATGGTTATTTAAGATAAACAAAAGCGACCGTTCGTCGTGGGGACTGCAGGCTGGCAGGGGAAAACTTGCTGTTGGCTGTTTGTGTCCAGGGTCTCGTTACTTGTATGACCGGTTTTGCTGTCTCCGCACTAAAGACACCGGAATAGAAGGCTGAAGCTAATATCCCGCCTCAAATGACCGGCCATCCCTGTTTGAAAAGGCAAAGGCGGGCCTGAACGCGGGACGCAACCTCACGCACGCTCATGGTTTCCAAAACCAGACCTCAAATATATTTCCAGAGAAACCCAGCAACCAATTGAGATGTGAATGCGATCGTGAAAATCACCAAGGATTGTCGGACAACGCCGTTCAATTTAGACCTTGGAAAATGGTATCTGTTCCTTCCGGGGAATACGGAGAGGCAAACTTCCCTTCGACAACTTTCAATGTAAACCAGCTTTGAACTATATTCCGCTGGAGCACTGGATTATTTGCCCGCATTTTTGATTGCGTCAAGGGTCTTGCTGGTATGTCTCTGAATCAGGCCAGGCAATTCCCCGGATTTGCCTTCGGCAAATGTGAGTTTGTAATTCGTCAGCGTTGATCGCTTCTGTTTCAACTTGCCTTTGATGAGGTTAAGGCTGCCTTTGAGCTCGAGTTTTGTCTTGCACGTTACGATTTTGGGGTGAGTCTTATGGTTTGCCTCAAGGATTAACGAATCAATAAAACCACAATGACGATAAGGATAACGAGGCCGACCGAGCCGCCTCCGATAAAATAAATATTCGCGAGGAATGGTGAGAATAAGAGCTGCATGACGTATTTTTCCCGGGAAATGTATTCGTTGAATACTATTGATTCGTTCCTGCCGGTATGTTGGTGTTCAGATTCGGCAGATTATTGGTTGGCGGCGTGGTGGAGCCACTGACCGAGTCACTTGCCGCGATTGCAATTGAATTGGTTGATTGCACATCGGTTGAAGAGCTTGGGGTGTTTTGATTGCAACCTACCAGTACTAATGCGGCCAAAGCGGTGATTGCTGACAAGGTGAAGATTGATTTCATAATGTTGCTTTTGTGTGTGATGGCAATTCATTTGCCTTCATATACATGAATCACTTTAGTCGATGGGTTGAGACTTTCACATGGGGTATTACCCGACCCGGAATTTAGAAAACCGTTCTTAACCGGGGGGTTGAATGAATATTACCTGGCTGTCGGTTGTTAATCTCGCCGGCTGAATACTTTCAATTGGACGAAATGCTCGCGGCGATCGTCCACCAGGGGAATTGTTTTCAAGGGACACTCGTTTCCGTCGAGAAAAAGTTGATTTACCTCCGCTTTATCCGCCGTGAGTGAGGTGATAGTGATGTGGTAAACCGTTTGATGAAAACGATAGTGTATTTTGTAATGGGTCCAGTGTTTCGGCAGGCGTGGAGTCAGGCGCAATTCATCGCCTTCGCGGTTGACGCCCAGCAGGGTTTCAATCAGCAGCCGATACATCCACCCGGCGGAACCGGTATACCACGTCCAACCGCCCCGGCCAGTGTGTGGCGCAACGGCATAGATGTCGGCGGCGGCGACGTAAGGCTCGACTTTGTAGGTTGCAATCTGTTGGGGAGTGCCGCCGTGATGGATGGGATTGAGCAGCGCGAACAGTTCCCACGCGCGGTCGTGGTCACCCATGATCGCAAAAGCCATGGTAGTCCAGACCGCCCCGTGAGTATATTGGCCTCCATTTTCTCGCACGCCCGGAATGTAACCTTTGATGTAACCAGGATTGAGCGATGATTTGTCGAACGGCGGATCGAACAATTGAATTATTTTACCAGTACGGCGAACGAGGCGCTGGTCCACGGCGTTCATCGCCTGACGGGTGCGCTGCGGCTCGCAGGCTCCGCTAATGACCGACCAGCTTTGCGGAAGGGAATCGATCTGACATTCGGGATTGGAGGCAGAGCCGAGCGGTTCGCCATTGTCGAAATAGGCGCGGCGATACCAGGCGCCGTCCCAACCGTGCAACTCGATGTTCTTTTGTAGTTGCTCCGCCTGCGTGTGGCAGCGTTCGGCGAAGATTAGGTCGTTGCGTGAGCGCGCCAGGTTGGCGAATTGCTTAAGCACGTCGTAGAGAAAGAAAGCGAGCCAGACACTTTCTCCGCGTCCATCCTTGCCGACGAGGTTCATGCCGTCATTCCAGTCACCGCAACCCATGAGCGGCAGGCCGTGCGCGCCGACTTGTAGTCCGCGTTCAATGGCGCGAACACAATGTTGGTAGAGCGTGGCTTTAACTTCTGACTTGTTCGGCAAATCATAGTATGACTCCTCGTCCGGCTTGACCGGGCGGCCTTCCAGGAAGGGAATGTTTTCATCCAGAATACCTGTGTCCGCGACGCACGAAACGTAGCGGCAGGTCACATAAGGAAGCCACAGGTAATCGTCTGAGCAATGGGTGCGTACGCCCCGGCCAGCCGGCGGATGCCACCAGTGTTGGACGTCGCCTTCAAGGAACTGGCGCGCGGCGGCACGAAGCAGATGCTCGCGGGTCAGCGCCGGTTCGGCATGCACGAGCGCCATTACGTCCTGCAACTGATCACGAAAACCGTAGGCGCCGCCCGATTGGTAAAATCCCGTGCGGCCCCAGAGCCGGCAGCTTAAGGTTTGATACAGCAGCCAGCCGTTCGCCAACACATTGATCGCGGGGTCGGGTGTATCGATATTTATGGCACCGAGCGTCCGGTTCCAATAAGCCCAGACGCCCTCGAGCGCGGCCCGGCTGGCGTCGGTCCGGCGAAATCGCCGGATGAGAATCTGAACGTCCACCTCACTTCGGCCCACGCCGAGGCGAAAACTGGTCTCGCGCTGCTCGCCATCCGCCAGATTAAAACTGACTTGCACGGCGCCGCACGGATCCAGTCCCGCCCCGACTTTTCCGGATAACCGTGCGCGCCGCAAGGCCACCGGCTGGGCCAGGCTGCCGTTGCGACCGATGAACTCTTTCCGGTCCCCGGTGAGCGTCCGGGTGGTGTCATTCACGTCGAGAAATACGATCCGGTCGGGAAATTCCGTGTTGTAATAATTACGTGCAAGCAATGCACCGGTCTTCAGGTCCACTTCGGTTTGAACATGCAATAGGTTCTTGCTCCGGAGGTCGCCCAATACCCATTCCATGAAACCCGTGACGGACAGGCGACGCGAACGGCCGGAAACATTGCGCAATTTCAAAACGGAAAATTTCACCGGCGCGTCCATCGCCACATAAACCCACAGCTCAGAGGTGATGCCAAATTCGGTATGCTCAAACACGGTATATCCAAAGCCATGGCGGATGACATAAGGCGTTGCTCCGCGCGCGGGCGTCGGCGTCGGCGACCAAAATTGCCCGGTTTGATCGTCGCGGATATAAAAAGCCTCGCCCGTGGTGTCCTGCACTGGATCGTCGCTCCAGGGAGTCAGACGAAATTCATGGGAGTTCTCCACCCAGGTATAGGCCGCGCCGCTTTCGGAAATTACTGTCCCGAAATACGGATTGGCCAGCACATTCACCCATGGCGCGGGTGTTATTTGGCCGGGTTGCAGGGTGATGACATACTCGTGACCGTCGCATGTGAAGCCGCCGAGGCCGTTGTCAAAAATCAAATCGCGTAGCGGCAGTGGTGGCGGCAAATCGATGGCTCGGAAGCGGCTCGTTCGCAATGGCGGAACGGAAGGCTCCAAAATACTGCGGTGCTCGAGTTGCTCCGCGAGCGTGCCTTTCTCATCGTCCAGGACAATGCGCGCCGCCGCCTGCAACAGCCAGCGGTCGTCGTTGGGTATTTGTTCAAGTCGCCGGACAAAAATGCCGCCCGGTTTGTCGAGCATTTGCGCCTCGATGCCGGACGAAATCAGCGTGGTGATCTGGTCCTGCAAGGACTGGCGATAAACCGAAACATCCTCGTTTAAGATGACGAGGTCCACGGTCAGTCCTTTCATGCGCCAGTAGGAGTGAGCTTGGATCAGCTGCCGGACAATTTCGATTTTCTCAGTGTCGCTGATGCGCAACAGCACGATGGGCGAGTCGCCCGAAATGCCGTAACTCCAGAGACCGTTTTGGCCGCGACGGTTGTTGAGCAGCACGCCGTGATTTGCGCGGCGCGCAGGATCGGCATAAATCAAGGCACTTGCCAATTGTCCATAGACTTGCGCTTCCGCCTCGGTTACATCGAGTTGGTGCAAGGTGACCTGGCTATGCGTCCACGCCAGATCAAAGACGCGGTCGGTCATGCGCGAGCTTTGGTATTTTTCCACGAGCGCGAGCGCGGTTTCCCGGCTCTCGGCCGCGCCCAAAACAAAGTCAACGATGGCCGTGCCAAATGGCGGCAAAGTAACCGTTCGCCGCAGGGCGGCGATGGGATCGAGCACGGAGCCGGCAGTGTTGGACAGTGGCGAATTGGTTTGCAACGCGGCCGGATTGGCGAGGCTGCCGCCGCGTCCGACAAAGCGGGAGCGGTCGGTCTCGCAGGAGGTCGCTCCCGAACCATCACCCTGGACTTGCATCAGGTGGAGCAACCACGGCGGTTTTTCCTCCTGGGAACGGGCGCGCCGGGTGCAGAGAATGGCGGAAGTGTCTCGCACGAATTCAGTTTGCACGAAGAGGTTGCTGAACGCCGGATGCGCCAGGTCGGCGTCGTGCCGGGCGAGCACCACTTCCGAGTAACTGGTGAGTTCAATCTGCCGCGTCACCGGCGAGCGATTGGTGATGGTGATGCGCCGCAACTCCACATCATCTTCCGGCGAGACGCTGATCTCCGTGTGGACGTCCATACCTGCATGACGATGGCGAAACTCCGCACGCGCCTGCGTAAAAATGGCTTCATAGCCTTTCGTCACCTTCAACGTCGGCTGCAAGGCGGTGGACCAGAATTCTCCTGTTCCTACGTCGCGGAGATAGACAAAGGTCCCCCAGCAGTCGCGCGTGGCATCTTCGCGCCAGCGCGTCACGGCGAGTTCGCGCCAGCGACTATAGCCGCCGCCTGCGCTGCTGATGACAACGTGATAGCGGCCATTGGACAGTAGATGAACTTCCGGGGCAGGCGAAGTCGGATTGGTGAATACGCGCATCACGCTTTCACCTTCTCCGGAAGGGATGCGCGCCTCTTCCAGTTTTAAATCCTCGATGAACACGCTGGCGGCGGTTTTTGGCACGCGCTCTTGCAGGAGCAGTCCCGCCGCCTTGAGCATCGGGCAGGCCATGAACCGCCTTTGCATCGGCCAATCGTGCAATAAATTCGCCAGCGCGAGCAGGCTCATGCCCTGGTGGTGCGCCATAAATGATTTGATCGTGACGCTCGTTTCGTCCGGCGGCAAGCGTGCCACCGTATAATCAATCGCTTCGTAGAAGCCATAAGCTCCGGCTCGTCCTTCGGCTGCCAGGCGCTGTAGATTTTCGCATGCCGCCACCGGGGACACCATCAGCGCCATCGTGGTGGCATAGGGTGCGATCACCAAATCTTCGGCCAGCCCTCGTTTCAATCCTAGGCCGGGCACCCCAAAAGCGCGATATTGATAATTGAGCTGAACATCGGTCCGGTTGTAGCCGGACTCGGAAATCCCCCATGGCACACCGCGCAGCTGGCCGTACTCGATTTGTTGTTTCACCGCTGCCAGGCAGGTATGGTCAAGCAATGTGTGTTCATAGTTCGGCATGACCAGCAATGGCATCAAATATTCGAACATCGAGCCACTCCACGAAACCAGGATGGGCTCACCATGCGCAGTGACGAGGAGCCGGCCCATCGAGAACCAATGGTCTTGCGGCACTTGACCCAGAGCAATGGCGACATAGCTGCACAAGCGCGCCTCCGAAGCCAGCAGATCATAAAAGCCGGTGTCGAACCGCCGTTCGGTAACATTGAACCCGGTTGAGAATAAGTCCCGTGCAGCGTTGAACAGAAAGGTGAAATCCATCGCCGCGAGTTTGTCGATTTGCTTCGCCAGGTTTTCGAGAGTGTGCAGTCGCTGGCGGGCGTGCTCTCCGGCTTCGCGCCGGCAGCGTGCGAGTTCCTCATTGCCATCGGCTAATGGGTCAGGCGATTGATCGCACAAAGAAGTTTCCTGCAGCGTGAGCGCCTGGTCGAGCTGGACGAACTGATCCGCAAGTTTTGTAGCAGTCAATGTGGGTAAGTTCCGGTTGCTTTCCGGGGTTTTAGCCAATGACAGCCATGGCGCGAGGAACCGCAATTCTTCCAAATGGGCCTCGCACTCTCGTCTCAATATTTCCGCCCACTGGCTGATTTCTTTCGCCTCTTTCGCCAGCGTCGTCGCGATTTGATTGGCGTGGTATGCCGTCCTTTTCAGTAAGGCAAACGCGGCGCGCAGACCGGTCGGGGCTTCCGCCAGATCGGTATCAAGTTCTGCGAGCAGTTTATTTTCGGATGCCAGGTCCCGGAGGACTTTTACCGTGTCGCGCAGACCGGCAAAAATCTGGGGCGAAAAAATCTTTTCGCCCGCCTGTTCCCGCAAACCGGCGGCAAGCGTGAGCAAGTGACCTGCAAGGTTGCCGCTGTCCACGCTGGAAACGTAGAGCGGCAGCAGCGGCTTGAGCGTCCGTGTCTCATACCAATTATAAAAATGGCCGCGATGCCGGTCGAGCCGCTGCATCGTGGCGAGTGTAGCTTGCGTGCGTTCAATCAGGCCGCCCCCCGAAAGATAACCGAAATCGCGCGCGGCCAGATTGGCCAGTAACGCCAGGCCCATGTTTGTGGGTGATGTGCGCGTGGCAATCGTCGGGGCCGGATTGTCTTGGAAATTATCCGGCGGCAGCCAATTTTCCAGCGCACTGACAAACGTGTCAAAAAAATGCCAGGTCATGCGCGCGGTGCCCCGCAGAAAAGTCAGTTGCCCGGGCGTCAAATCCGGCGTCACGGATTCGATCGGCTGGCTGATCCACCAGGCGATCCACGGAGCGGCCAGCCAGACAAACAGGAGCGGCAGTGCCAATGCCAGTTGCGCCGGTTGCCGGAAGCCAAGGAAGAGTCCGGCGGCCAGCGCCAGGCCAGGTGCCACCCACATACTCGCATAAAAATCAGCGAGGTCGGCTCGCAAGGTTCGTTCGGAGTCGCTTGACGTTTGCCATTCGAGGAGCCGCTTGTGCGTTACCAGCAGGCGCAGCAGCGTCTTGCTGATGGCATCAATGCTGATGAACGCATCATAGGCCAGAAAGGCCAGCGTGAGAAAAATCTGGCCGAGCTGGCGACTGCCGGATACACAAACCCCGTGCAGATGTATCTTCCAAGGTAGGTCATGCGGTTTACACAAGGCGCTGACCAACACTGCCAGTAGCCCGGGAAGCGTGATAATGCCAAGCACCAGCAGCAAACCGATTCCGCCTAGCCCAGGTTCGAGCAGCCAGCTGCCGAGCAACAAAAGTAACAACGCAATGGGGACGAGGCTGCGCCGGAGATTGTCAAAGATCTTCCATTGCGAAAGCACCGAAAGCGGATTGGCGATGCGCCGGGCATCCGTGCCGGGCACACGCGGCAGGAGCCACTGCGTGATTTGCCAGTCGCCTCGAATCCAGCGGTGGCGGCGGTCCACGTCCACGTTGTAGCGGGACGGAAATTCTTCGTAGAATTCCACGTCGCAGACCAGGGCGGAGCGCGCGTGGCACGCTTCCAGCAAATCGTGGCTGAGGATGGTATTCTCCGGAAAACGACCGGCCATGGCGCGTTCAAACGCATCCACATCGTAAATGCCCTTGCCGATGAATGAGCCTTCGCGGAAGACATCCTGATAAACATCGGATACTTCCCGCGTGTAAGGATCAATGCCCGCATCGCCGGCAAACAGACGAACGAACCACGATCGCCGGGCGCTCGGCAGACTCACGCCGACGCGTGGTTGCAGAATACTATAGCCATCTCGGACGGTGCCGTGCGCGGCGTCGAACACCGGCCGGTTCAACGGATGCGCCATCGTGCCGACGAGCTGCCGGGCCGCTTCGCGGGGCAACTGGGTGTCCGTGTCGAGTGTAATGACATACTTGATGCCCGGCAGAATGGTCGGGGTCCCGACGATTTCGGAAAAGCAGTCGCGAGCCCTGCCGCGCAGGAGCGCGTTGAATTCCATCAGCTTGCCACGCTTGCGTTCGTAGCCCATCCACAGCTTTTCACTGGCGTTCCAGCGGCGCGGCCGATGAAACAGGAAAAAAAGATTTTGCCCGGCGGACAAATACTTTTTGTTCAATGACTCGATTCCGGCTCGGGCGCGTAGAAGTAATGTCTCATCTCCCGGCATGACCTCCGCCGCAGCGTCGCGGAAATCGGTCAGCAGGGCGAAGTGCAAATATTGATCACGGTTCGCGAGATGATGGATCTCCAGGGCTTCGATCAGCCGATCAACGCCAGCCACACTCGAAAGCATCGTCGGCATGACCACCATTGTGCTGCAATCCTCCGGGATGCCGGCCGAATAATCCAGGCGCGGGAGCAGGCATGGATTCACCAGCAACGTGGCCAGCCAGTTCATTAACGACACGGCCAGCTGGCTTGCACATAGCAGAGAAACCAGCGTGAAGAAGATAATTTTCCAGCCATGGATATCCAGAGCCAGCGCCTGCCACACAAATCCGAGCGTAGCCAGCAGCGTCAATAAACCGATCCCGCCGCCATAAAAAGCCAGTGGGAACCGGTGAATTCCGCGTTCCAATATGGTCTGGCAGGGCCAACGGACTTTTGTCAGCCGTGCGAGTTCGGTTTGGCCCTTGTCAATCAGGTAGAAGCCAACGTGGGCCGCGCGAGCGTTTTCTCCATGTTGGCGCGAGCAGTCGGCGGCCAGTTGGATGGCGCGCTGCGCAATGTCCGCCTCGGAAAGTTGGCTTTGCCGGGCCAGAAATTCGACTGAATGCCGGTAGCGATCGCGGGTTGCAAAATCCATCGCGTCGTAAACCCCGGTGGGATCGCCGCGCAAAATCAACTCGACCTGGCTCAGGTTTTCCACAAACTCCTTCCAATCCATGGCGCCCAAGAAACGCAGGCTGGTGATGCTGTGGCTGACGGAAACCTGGTCGGCTGCCTGATTCTGGCTTTCCAAATGGACGAGCTGCTCGATGGACAGGGCTTGCTGGCCCAGCCGTTGTTCGAGCCACCCGCGCGCGAGGTGAAGCACCGGACTTTGGCGCGACAAACGCTGGCAAAATTCCGCCACAAATGAGCTGGACAGAGGCAGCTCGGATTTCGCCATGTCCGCCACCACGATGACGAGGCGGGACGGATCTTCCTCGGCCATCTTCTGCAAACGGTCCACCCAGGAATTCGCCAGGTCGCGATCCTCCCGCGCAATGTTCAGCCGGGTCGTTATGCGCTGGAGATTCTCAATCAAACCGAGACGTAGCATGATGGGAATGGCCCATAGCTCTCCGAGTTTCAAGGAATGCACCGTTTGATAGGCGGCGACGAACGCGCTGAGCGGTTCTGCATCAATCTGCGCGTCCGCATGCGAAATCAATTCGAGCACGATGTCATAAACCCTCGGCAGTCCTGCTCCAGCTCCGTTCAAGAGGCGGGGCAGTTCCCGGCTGTAGCCGCGCGGCAAATGCCGCTTGGCCATCTGGATCTGCTCCTCAATCAGGTAAAAATTATCGAGCAGCCATTCGGCGGCGGGGGTGATGCGTCGGCCAGGTTTGACGCCGAGGGTCGCGCGGTTGAATGCCCTTAGTATGTCCTCGTTTTGCCCCAGCCTTGAAAGCAGACTATTTGATCCCTGCCGCGTGACCACCTGATGATGGGCGGCCAGCGCCTTGGCATGACGCGCGAGTTGTTCCATGCTGAACAACTCGGCCCGCAATGGAGGTTCACCCATGCTTGGGCGCGAACGCGCCAGGTCGGTCACCCAGTTCTGGAGGCGCGATGGCAGTGTCTGCATATTATCCATACTTCCGATCATGATTCCTGCAATTATTTGGCCGCAGAAAGCCATTAGAGGTGTTTTTGCCATCTCGCCAGGCAGCTGTTGGGCCAGATTGGATAATCTTCAATTCAGGCACGGCGCTGATCATGTTCAGCAAGAGGATTTAGCCCTTATGGAAATGATCTCTCCCGTAAGAATCCGCTATTGGCAGGGCTGATGATATGGGGTGTTAACCCCATGTTCGAAGGTCGCAGGAAAGAAAAGACTATGAATAGGGGCTCGGTATGTCGCGTTCTTGAACTTGATCTGAGTGACTGAAATGACTGCCGGAGGCGCACGAAAGTTGGCCCGCTAAACCCATTTGCTTGCTATCCACCTTGATTCCCGTCACCGATGGCTCGTCATCAGTGCGATCATGCCGGCGACGGCCAGTCCTGCCAGCACGGCAAAGAAAATTTTTACCCAGCTTTTGG
>Ga0182016_10002920_pt1 | contig 19756 bp, 17 predicted proteins | sample 712S2MmetaG_FD_120491 | JGI IMG/M metagenome (GOLD analysis project Ga0182016, IMG submission 120491) | Permafrost microbial communities from Stordalen Mire, Sweden - 712S2M metaG | ecosystem: Environmental > Terrestrial > Soil > Wetlands > Permafrost | place: Sweden: Stordalen | collected... | reverse complement strand
TCTCTTATCTCTTATCTCTTTTCTCTTATCTCTTTTCTCTTATCTCTTTTCTCTTATCTCTTTTCTCTTATCTCTTTTCTCTTATCTCTTTTCTCTTATCTCTTTTCTCTTGGCCGGGTAAAAAGCCACTACAGCGCCGGAAACAGTATCTCGGTGATCGACTCTTCCCGTGGCCTGGTCCGCGGGTCGGTAACGTAGTTCTCTCAATAAGCGCAGTGCGCAATCCCTAAGCGGGCGTGAGTCTTTCCATCGGCGGCAGCTTGGCCAGGAATCGATTGCTGAATTCCGTCGCGTAGCGCTCCAGCAATTCCTCCACCCGTTTTGAATCTGAGGAGCGCACGATCAGCCCGGCGTGGTGATGCTTCTTCACCCGAACCACGATCTCCGGCTCGTTGAAGTCGGTTGTATCGGGTGCGGCGGTCTGCGCCAGGCAAAGAACGCTTCCGGCGTAGTCGTGTGAAATTTTCGGCAGTACATACGGTTGGCCGCGGAGATTGGCGACCTCAATCTTTGCCCACTCGTGCCATAGATTGATGCCGGTTCCGACTGCAACCAGGTCGGCGATAAACGCGCCCCCGATGCGCGCGGCGATCTCAAGAAAGTAGTAGCGCCCGTCAGCGTGGGCGCGGATGTATTCGGCGTGCGTAACGCCGCGAACCATGCCCAGCGACGGCGCCAGCTGCGCATTCAGTTTGGTGAGTTGCTGCCAGTCCTCGCTGGCGCGGTCAACCGTGCGCGTGGTAAACACGCCGCCCTCGTGCATCACCTGCATGGGTGGGCGCCCGTACTTGTGCACCACTGAAAACACCACCTGGCGCTCGCTCACAATGGAGTCGACGTGGAAGATATCGCCGGGAACGAACCGCTCGAGCAGGTAGCGGCTCTGGTTGTCGCCCAACTCGTCGAGTGCGCGCCAAAGCTGCTCCGGCTCCTGTATTTTGCGGATGCCTACAGCCGAAGCTTCAGCCCGCGGCTTCAGCAGCCACGGCCCAGGCACGCGGGCCATGTAATCGCGAAGATCGTCGTAATTCAGAACCCGGCAGAATTCGGGCACCAGGAATCCGTACTCCCTCGCGCAGGTCCGCATCGCCAATTTGTCGCGATAGTAGGCCGCGGTGGTGATGCCCATGCCGGGCACGCGCATGTGCTCGCGTATCTGCCCCGCGGCTTCAAGGTCGAATTCGTCGAGGGCGATCACGCGATCGAAGTTGCGGCCGCGGGCCATCCAGGAAACGGTGTTGAGAATCTGATCCCGGCTCAGGCCCGAGGGCATGGTCGTGAGTTCTTCAATCGATTCGCGTGGCCAGTCGGCCTCGCGGAGATTGTCGAGGGTAAGCAGCGTGCACTTGACGCCCAACTCCGCGCACTTCTTCAGGAAGTCGCTCCCCTTCTCGTAACTAGCCACGCAAAGAAACCGCTCGGTGTGTTCGGGCATCGCTCCCCCGTCTCAGCCGACGTCGCGCTCCGATCGCCCGGCTTGGACCCTGTTTCAAGATAGTTCTACCATAGACGTTTCTATTACCCTTGACAGGGACAGGATTTAAAACGCCGGCCGAGCGGAGCGAAAACACACGAATGCTCTCAGCAAACACAATTGCCGATCTGCACGACGAACTGACCCGCCAATGGCACAGCGCCGCCGACGCCGAGCCCCACGCCGACGACCTCTGGCTCGATGCGGTGGCGCGCCAGCACCGGGCGAACTTCGATCTGTGGCACATTGAGGATGAGGCGCGCACTCCCGGCGCGAGCGACGCGAAACTCGCCGATGTGAAGTCGAGAATCGATCGCACCAACCAGCTGCGCAACGATCTGGCCGAGGCGCTCGACCGCGATCTGCTCGAATGGCTCGATCATCGAGGACTCCCGAATTGCGACGCTCCCCTCAATTCCGAGTCGCCCGGCCTGATCATCGATCGCCTGTCCATTCTGGCGCTCAAGATCTACCACACGCAGGAGGAAGCAGAACGCGCCGACGCCCCAGCCGGGCATGCCGAACGGAATCAGGGGCGGCTTGAAATTCTCAAAGACCAGCGGCGCGACCTGGCTGGCTGCCTTGATGCGCTGTGGAGCGATACACTCGGTGGAAGGCGGCGATTTAAGCTCTACCGCCAGTTGAAGATGTACAACGATCCCGATTTGAATCCGGCAATTTATGGCAAGAATCGGGGCTAACCGGCTGCTTATACGGCCCCTCCGGCACGAGGCCATTGACGGATGGCGGGGTTATGCGTATAAAGATGGCTCAAGCCGCATTTCCTTCTTACGATTGCTTGCTGGTTCAATCCGGTAGATCAAGGCGTAACTGGAGTGCGCCCGACATATACATATGACGCAAGAGGCGAGAACCAAGGTGTCGAGCCGAAAGCTTAATTCACCCTCAGGCAAGTCCGACGGACGAGCAGCCGCGGTATTTCAGCACTATCAGGCTGCGGTTCAGCTGCTTCAACAAGGCAAGTTTGAAAGGGCGCTGGCGGCTTTGGATAAACTGCTTCCCGATGCTCCCGAGGAGATCAGGGAACGCTGCCGCATGTACATCGCCACCTGCCGAAAGCAGTTGGAAAAGCCCAGCCTGGCCTTCGACACGCCTGAAGAGCAATACGACTACGCGGTTTCGCAGCTGAATACCGGCTATTACGAGACAGCCCGCGAGCAGTTCAGCCTGATCCTTGCCAACTATCCGGGCGCGGACTACGCGTTTTACGGATTGGCTGTTCTGGACGCAATCACCGGGCGCTCCCAGGACTGCTTGAGCAACCTTTCCCGAGCCATCGAGTTGAACGGCAGGAACCGCCTACAGGCCCGCGTAGACAACGACTTTCAAAGCATGGTCGACGATCCCCGCTTCACCGAACTGCTGTATCCTGAAATTCCGTAGAGCCTGCTTTTTTAGGCTGGCGCAGGCTATGATTGCGGTTCCGTGATTGCTGTACCCCAGAAGCTCCGTGCCCCATCCATCGAGCGTCTTTTGCTCGATGGGCGGGAAACCTCGAATCTCAAAATGCCGGCAGTTGGTCTTGTTTCTTATTGTTCCGTCACCGTCGTTTCCGACCCCCGATGGATGAAACCCTGGGTGCCCCATCCATCGAGCGTCTTTTGCTCGATGGGTGGGAGACCACTTAAGCCAGCCACCGGCAAATCCCGTCCTTGTTTCTTATTTTGACCGCTTTGAAATCCGCTATTTTGGCACAAGACGAAATCCCGCAGACCCTGACTGCTACCCCCAACCCGTCCGTCGCCACACGTCCGCTGCGCGTGGTGGCAATGGGCGGAGGCACCGGCTTGTCGACTCTTTTGCGAGGCCTGCGCCGCCACGTCACGGCCGCCGGGCAAAGCGTGGCAGAGTCTCCCGCCGTCTCAGACCTGGCCGCGGTCGTGACTGTTACCGATGACGGAGGGTCGTCGGGACGCCTGCGCCAGGATTTCAACATGCTTCCTCCGGGCGATCTGCGCAATTGCATGGTCGCGCTCAGCGAAGAAGAAGATCTGCTCAGCCGTCTCTTCACCCACCGATTCCGCGGCGGCGACGCGCTCAAAGGCCACAACTTCGGCAACTTGTTTGTAGCCGCGCTCACTGAGATCACCGGCGACTTTGCCCAGGCCGTACAGCTGTCGTCGAAGATTCTGGCCACCAGGGGCCGCATCTACCCCGCCACCACGGCCAACACCACGCTGGTGGCGCAGGTTGAGGATGGGGAGCTGGTGCGCGGCGAAACCAACATCACCGCCAGCCGCAAGCGCATTGTTGAGCTCATGCTCGACCCGCCCAATCCATCGCCGCTGCCTGAAACGCTCGAAGCCATCGAACGGGCCGACCTGATCACCGTGGGCCCGGGCTCGCTCTACACCTCGCTCATCACCAATCTGCTGGTAGATGGAATTCCTGCGGCGCTCGCCGGCGCGCGGGGTTTGCGGGTCTTCATCTGCAACCTGATGACCCAGGCCAACGAGAGCCTGGGGCTCTCAGCCGCGGAGCATATCGAGCGCATCTACGAGCACACCCACGCGCCCATCTTCGATTGCGCGCTCGTCAATACAGCTCCGTTCTCATATGAGACGCTGGCCCGTTATGCCGCCGAAGGCGCCACCCCCATTTTGCCCGACATCGAACGAATCGAGGCCATGGGCGTCAAGTGCATCACCGGCAACTTCGCCAGCGAAGAAACCGTGGTGCGCCACGCTGCGGTGCAGGTGACGAACACTCTTCTTGCCCTCGGCCAATTGAATTTGAGCCAGCCCGCAAAACGGGCGTAAGACCCTCATCCCGAACACCGCCCTCAAACGACATCCGTAGAGACGATCAGTGCCCCCTACTCCCCTCATTTCAGAAAATTTCACTTCCAAGCCCCATCCGGAACCTGTAAATTCCTCGAACAGACGCATAAAAATTGCGCGTACGCGCGCTCGGGGGTTATTCCCCAGGAGGAACTATGAGCAAGGTTCGAATTGGGTTCGCGCTGTTTTGTTGCCTTCCGATGCTGGTGACCGCGGCGCAAGCGCAAACCAAACAGAAACCGGGCCTTTGGGAAGTAACCAGCCAGATGACAATCGCTGGCATGCCGCAGATGCCTCAGATGCCTCAGGGCGCCCAGGTGCCGCCGGGAATGCAAATGCCGCAGTCGCCATTTGCGCCCCACACCAGCCAGGTTTGCGTTACCCAGGCCATGATCGACAAGTACGGCGGCCCGTACCAGAACCCGCCCCGTGGTGACTGCCAGACTACAAATCTCGTGATGAAGCCAGACGGCATGACGGCAGAGATTTCGTGCACCGGCCAGATGACGGCCAAAGGAACCGTGAAGGCCACCTTTACCGACAGCAACTCCTACAGCACCACAGTTCACATTGTGGGGACGATGCAAATGGGGCCGAACAACCGTCCAGTGGACATGACGATGCAGGCGAACGGGGTGTACAAAGGAGCCGATTGCGGCACAGTGAAGCCCATGACGATGCCCGCCGGCAACTAACCCGCAGAATGGAGTAGCGCTGGTGTCGTGACCGGCTGTACGGTGGGTCTCCTCACCCGCCCTGGCCCCTACGGCACCGTCACGCTGATCGACGTAGTCACGGGCGCGACGGAGTTCGTGTCCAGGCCCACTGCAGTCAGAGTGTAGGGATAGGTCCCAGGCGTCACCACGCTTTTTCCCCCGCCGCAGGCGCCGATTCCCATCAGACACACCAGCGCGCCCACAGCGAGCAAAGTCAGCGTGAGCCTGCGCCGTGCCCTGGGCCAGAAACCAAATCCAAACACCAGCGCGCCGGCTAACGCCAGGCCCTGCGGCAGCCCATGCTCCTCGCGGCGCGGCAAGCTCACCGGGCAAGGGTTGCAAGGGGGCAGAAAATTAAGAAATTCAAGTGTCCCCGTCGCCGTCTGATTCGCAGTCAGATTTGTGAGAACTGAATACGCAATCGCGCCCCCCGAGTTGCAGACGGGTACCTTCACTCCGGCCGGCAGAGTCGGCGGAGCGCACAGGATACCAACCGTTCCCGCATAGCCGTCGACTGAGGTCAGCGTGATCGAACTGGTTCCAGTTCCGCTGGAACCGCTGGAAGACATGGTTACGTTGTTGGCTGTGAAGGTGAAATTCGGCGTAGCGGCCAGCGCATTCTTACCAAAAAGCGCGGCTGGGAAAGCGAGCAGCGAAACGGCGAGAAGAAACATTCTGCGATCTTGCATGGCAGAGTCCTTTCGGCGTGCAGCTTGTGATGATCCTACCCGATTAGACGGAGGTGAGCATTAGCTGTCGATGTGTTTTGAAGGAACTCTACATCTCATTCCGAGGTCGGGGCCCGTCATTCGAGCGGGGCGCGGCCTCAGCCTTCCACCGTCCTCTTCAGCTGCCCGCAAGCCGCAAAAATATCCCGCCCGCGCGGCTGCCGCAGATAAGCCGGAATGCCTTCCCCAATCAGCCGATGCCTGAAATTCTCGACGGCTTCCGGCGCAGGCATCGTGTAAGCAATCCCCGGCCCCGGGTTCCAAGCAATCAGGTTCACCTTCGCGGGCAGGCCGGTCCGCCGCACCAGCCGCGCAACCTCCGCCGCATGTTCGGGCCGGTCCGTCACCCCGCTCAGCAGCACATACTCAAATGTCACGCGCTCCCGCGGCCGCAGACGAACCTTCTTCACTGCCGCAATCACTGCCTCAATATTCCACTTCCGATTAATGGGCATCAACTCCGCGCGCACCTCGTCATTGGGCGCGTTCAGACTGATTGCCAGATGTGGGCGCAGGCTCGGCGGTTCCTGGGCAAACTGCTCAATGCCCGGAACGATGCCCGACGTGGAAACTGTCATTCTCTGCGGACTTAGCCCAACTTCCTCAACCAGCAACTTAACCGCGGCCATAAAGTTGGCGTAGTTCAAAAACGGCTCGCCCATGCCCATAAACACCAGATTCACCCGATCGCGGCCTACCGCCACCCGGTGGCGATCAAGTACAGAAACCACCTGCCCGGCGATCTCGCCGGCGGTCAAATTGCGCTGAAGGCCCAGCTTGGCCGTCAGGCAAAACTGGCAGTTAACCGCGCACCCAACCTGAGACGAAACACAAATAGTGGCCCGCGACCAGGGCTTCGCCGAGCTTCCCGAATCCGAGGAAACTTCCCGTGCCCCATCCTTTCGCCTTCCTTCCGGCGAAAGGGTGGGAAAGCAAGAATGCGAATCCGAATCGGTTCCGTCGCCCGCTTCGCCGCCATCCCCCTCCGGCATCCAGACCGCCTCCACAGTCTGCAAGCTTTCTCCCCGGCAATCAACAAGATAACGCTCGGTTCCGTCAGTCGACTTGAAGATTTGAGCAATCTGCGGCCGGCCAACCGTCCACCCGGCCTTCTCAAGCCGCTCGCGCAACCCTAAAGGTAAAGTCGTAATTGAACTTGTCTCCGTAATGCCCTGGCGGTAGATGGCTTCAGCCAGCTGACGGCCGCGATACGCCGGTTCGCCCAACTCCTTGAAAACCGCCGACAGCGCGGCCGCATCCAAACCAAAGAGCGCTTTCCGGCTCCCCTCCCCCTCAACGGCGGAGTCTAAGCGAACGAGTTGGTTCGGTTCCCGGTTCACGGCTTGGGTCAGCATAGTGCATCTTTCCCTGTTTGTGCATTCCAGTTCTTCACCGGTCGAAAGCTGACCTGCTAATCTCAAAATTCTCCCGGCCTGCGCGCGCTCCCCCCACCGCGTTCGCCTACAATCGAGATTCGAACGATGCAAATGACGACTGAACGCAATCTGCGCCGCACGGTTTTGCTCAACGGGCTTATTGTCCTTACCGAACGAATGGACCATTTGCGCTCCGTGGCCATGGGCGTGTGGATCAAGTCCGGATCACGCTGCGAGCCGGCTGAAACCAACGGCATCTCGCATTTTGTTGAGCACATGCTGTTCAAAGGCACGCGTTCGCGGTCGGCGCAGCACATTGCCCGCGAAATGGACTCGATTGGCGGCAATCTCGACGCCTTCACGGGCAAAGAGACCATCTGCTTCAACGTAAAATCTCTGGCAGAGCATGTGCCGGTTGCGCTCGACGTGCTCGCCGACCTGGTGCTGAATCCCGTCTTTGCTCCTTCCGATATTGAGCGCGAGCGCGGCGTCATCCTCGAAGAAATCAAGATCGATGAGGACAATCCGGATGTGCTGGTGCACGAGCTCTTCACCCAGAGCTTCTGGAAAGGCCACCCGCTGGGCTGGCCGATCCTGGGAACCACTGAGACCGTGACGCGCCTCGATCAGCAACAGCTATTCACCTACCACGGCGATCGATTCCACGGCGGCAACATGGTCTTCTCCGCCGCGGGAGACCTGGAACACGACCAGTTTGTCGCTGCGGTTGAGGACAAATTCAAGGGTTTGCCGGCCGGAAATACCCTTCACGAGCTCTCGGCGCCGGAGCCAAGCGCAAAGATTGTGATGCGCAACAAGCGATCGCTTGAGCAGGTGCAGATTTGCCTGGGCGTGCCCGCGCCGCCCATTACCGATAACAACCGCTATGCAACGCTCATCCTGAACACGGTGCTCGGGGGCGGCATGAGCTCGCGCCTCTTTCAGACCATCCGCGAAGAACGCGGCATGGCCTACTCCGTCTACTCTGACCTCAGCCCCTACCGCGATACCGGAACCCTCTGCGTCTACGCGGGAACCTCGGCTTCGAAGGCGATGAACGTGGTGGAGCTGGTTCTTGCCGAGTTCCGCAAGCTGAAAGACGAGCCTTTGGCCGATGAAGAGCTGAATCGAGCCAAAGACCAGCTCAAAGGCAACATCTTGATGGGTCTCGAAAGCTCGAACGCCCGCATGGCCAACCTCGCCCGCCAGGAGATGTACTTCCACCAGTTCTTCACCGTTGACGAGATCATTGCCCGCATCAATGACGTGACCGCCGAGCAGGTACAGGCCATGGCCCAAAAGCTATTCCGTCCCGAGAGCATCGCCGTAACGTTGCTGGGCCGGCTGCAAGGCGTAAAGCTGCAAAGGGAAATGCTGGTGTGTTGAAAAACAGCTATTAGCTTCTAGCTGCTAGCTTCTAGCCTTTTCCTGCCGGAATCGGCAACGGCGGACGAAACTGAAAAGCCCTGCCCGTCAATCGAAGCTTGTTCCCGCAAAAACGAGCTAGAAGCTAGAGGCTGGAAGCTAGAAGCTGGTCGCGGCTCCGCCGCGACCCGAGCGCCTGCTTCCCACAATGCGTCCATACGGTATAGCATTTTCACGAATGGGCCGGGGGTCTGGCCCAGCACCCCAATTAGTCACCAGCGGGCGCGTCCGGGACCCCGGTGCTTCACGAGGCATTGAAAACATGATTCGCAAGTCATCACTCTTCCGCCGCCGCTCCACGAAGGCAAGTTCCAAAGTTGCCAATGGATTCACCCTCCCCAATGGCTTTACCTTGATGGAACTGCTGATCGTGATTGCGATCATTCTCATCCTGATGCTCATGGCCATTCCGACCATCGGCGTCATGAAACGGCATGCCAACGAAACGTCGGCCATCAACTCCGTTCAGGCCATCATCAAGGCTGAAATCCAGTACAGCGACTCGTTCCCGGCCAACGGCTACGCGTGCTCGCTCGCGGCGCTCGGCGGCGAGGCCGGAAGCGGACCGCCCACGCCCACATCGGCCGAATTGATCCAGTCCGATCTGGCCTCGGGATTCAAGTCGGGCTACATCTTCAACATCACCAACTGCACCAAGGTGACGGTGAATAATACCGACCGCATCACCGGATTCACGGTCACCGCGGTTCCGCAGGCGGTGGGAAAAACCGGCGATCGCGGCTTCTGCAGCGATGAAAATGGCGGCTCGCCCAAGTACGATATCGCGGGCGGCACCAACTGCACGCAACTGCTGCAATGAGCCGGTTTCTCAATTCCAGGCGCGGCGCTGCCCTGCTGCTCGCCGCGCTTTCACCCGCTTGTATCTTCTCGCAGGCAAGCCAACCCAACGTGCACACCCTGGCTGCGCGTGTCGATCAGCACTACGATCAGCTGCACTCGCTCAAAGCCGGCTTCGTCGAGTCCTACGCCGGCATGGGCGTCCAGCGCACCGAGAGCGGCGAGCTGCTGCTGTCGAAGCCCGGCAAGATGCGGTGGAATTACACCTCGCCTGAAGGCAAAATCTTCCTGCTTGACGGCAAATATGCCTGGTTCTACGCACCCGGCGATGCTCAGGTGCAGCGCATCCCCGCCAAACAGCTGGACGATCTGCGCTCGCCCCTGCGCTTTCTGCTCGGCCATACTAATCTCGAGAAAGAGCTGAGCAAGTTGTCGCTGGCGCCCGCACCCAACGGTGAATTTGTCCTGAGCGGCGTGCCCAAAGGGCAGGAGAATCGCGTCTCCAGGATCTCACTGACCGTGACGGCGGCAGGCGCGATCACTGGGATTGAAGTGGAAGAGTTGGACGGCGCAACCACCCAGTTCAAGTTCTCAGGCGAGCAGCCCAATGTACCCATTGCAGCAACGGTCTTCAGCTTCAAACCGCCGTCCGGCATCTCCGTGGTAGACGGCCCGCCGCCCGTCTAAAGCTCCGCTTGCGCGCGGTCGAGATCTTCCGGCACCCCGATATCGATGAACCTGCCCGAACTCAGATACACTGCGTGATCGAGCGACGGAAGCAGCGGAAGCAGAATGTCGGTCTCAAACGAAAATCGGTCAGGCAGATTCTCAGGCCATGGAAAATCGCGGGAGAGAACGTAGACCCCGCCATTGATCCAACCCTCGCCTGCGCGGCCCTTGTCAATAAAGCTCACCACTTTCCCGTCTTGCAGCTCTACTCCGCCGAAGCGAGCCGTATCGGAAACGTGCGCGAGCGCAACCGTGATGCAAGCCCGGGTCCGCTGGTGCAAGTCATTCATTGCGCCATAGTCCACGTCGAGCCAGGTGTCGCCATTGAAAACGAATGCTGAGTTCGCAGAGATGCGCCCCAAAGCCTTGCGAATAGCGCCGCCGGTCCCGAGCGGCTCCTCTTCCGCAACATAATCCACCTGAACACCGCGCCACGCGCCGCCGAAATGATCTTCGATGACGCCCGCGAGATGGCCAACGGAGAGAATCAATCGGTCGAATCCGGACTCAACCAGCCGATCCACAAGAATCTCAAGAAACGGCCGTCCGCCCACCTGAACCATAGGCTTGGGAATGCCATCGAGCCTGGACTGCAGCCGAGTCCCAAATCCCCCCGCCAGAATGATCCCCTCCACTTCGCCCGCCTTTCAGGTTTCCTTCTCATTAATTTAGCTTGCCCGGGCCCATTCATCCCTCTGATGCAAAAGAGGCCCACGGCTGACCGTGGGCCTCCTGGCGCGGGAGCAGAATTCCATATCGAGTGGCTTTCCTGCTACTCGGGCTTAGGTTTGTCTTTGTTTGCAGGCTTGGGTGCAGGCTTAGCCGCGGGCTTTCCCTCTGGCTTTGGCTGAATCCTGGCCGGGGGATTCGTTGCGGGATTTGCTTCTGGTTTCGGCTGAATCCTGGCCGGGGGATTCGTTGCGGGATTTGCTTCTGGTTTCGGCTCAATCCTGGCCGGGGGATTCGTTGCGGAATTTGCTTCTGGTTTCGGCTCAATCGTGGCCGGTGATGTAACTGCGGGCCTTGCCGGCGGAGGCGGCGGCGAGGGCTTGGCGACCGACGCGGTTTTCGTGGTGGCCGCATGGGCAGCCGCCACGGTCTCCGGCGGCGCCTGGACCTTGGCCAACTCGGTCAGGGGCTTGGGCGGCGGAGGCTTGAATCCCGCCGGAGCCGGATGAGGTTCAGCAGCAAGCGGCTTGGTTTCGGCCAGATTCGTCGGATGGCCCCCGTTGTTCGACGCCAGGTTGCTCTTGTCGGCGGCAGCCGCAGCCACATGCTGCTGCTGGAAGGTTGTCGGCGCCACGTGCGGCTCGCTTGCGGCGACCTGCTCCTGAGCCGTCGGCTGGTGCTGCACTCCGTTGGGGCCGCCGTTGTAGGAGACGTTAGTGGTGTTCACGATCGTCGTCTGTTGGACAATTGTGGTGTTGACGTAGACGTTGGTCACCACGGTGCGGTTCACGTTGACCACCGCGGTGTTGTAGGCAAAGACGCCGCCATTCCACGAGCCGCCGGCAAAGCCGATACCCATGTAGCCGCCGCCGTAGTTCACGCCGCCGTAGAAGCCGATGTGCGGACCCCAGTAGCCGGAATTAAAGACGAACTGGCCGCCGCTCCAACCCCAGTAGCCAGGCGTCCAGAGCGCGCCCGCGTATGGCGCGGGCACCCATGCACCGGGTACCCAGTAGTAGCCAAAGATACCGTGGTGCCAGTAGCCAGGCGTCCAGATCAGGTTCGGTGCAGGGCAAGGTGGCTGCACATAGACGGGCAGCGGCGGTGGCGCCTGCCCGACAGTAATTACCGCTTCAAACGAAGCGGGGGGTGGGGGCGGCACAACAGGCGTCCACCTGTAGCCGTCCCAGACAAAGGTTCCAGTTCTGGTGGTTCCCGGAGCTTGAGCAGATGCCTGTTGTTGAACCGTAGCTGCGCAAACAACAAGAGTGAGCAGAAACCAGCCCACAGAGCGCATGAATGACATACGGAGATCCTCCTGATTCTTCAACTTTCACCGAATCAGCACCGACTGACGCATCCAGGGGGGAGTCAGGGCTTGGTGAGATTGTTGTTTCTAATCTATCTGGAATTCGCGCCAATTGCGTCGTGATTTTCCAGCATTGTTGCCATACTTTTCGCCAGAATCAGCCAGCCAATCCGCGAAGCTCAAGGAGCGATGGCTGGGTTTTGGCGAATCCGGCGGCGGACCATCCGGTCAGTTACCAGCCCTCAATCTTGGTGTCAGCAAAAATCAATCGGTTCGGGAATATGCAATCAGAGACGTAACAATCTCCGCTCAGGGCGAGCTCTCGACTAGTTGAGTCGACAATCGCTAAGCGATTGCGGGCCCGGCTGCGCTTGGGATGACAGACCTGTTTCGAGCGGCCGCGCGCTACTTCACCCGCCACGCCTGCGCGCCAACATGAGTAAAGTGGCAGCCGTAGACAGTTCCCTTCGCCTCGCTCTTTGAAAGCGCGTCGGCCACCTGCAGCTTGCGCATGGGATCGGCGAGAAAGATCATGAAGCCGCCACCGCCCGCACCTGAGATCTTGGCGCAGAAAGCTCCGGCCTGGAGCGCGCAATTGTAGAGCCCCTCGATTCTCTCGTTCACGATGCCTTTGGCCATCGACTTTTTCGAGTCCCAACTCTTGCGCAAGACGCGATGCAGCTGATCGAAGTCGCCGCGCAAAAGGCACTCCTTCATCTCGACAGCCTCAAGCTTGATCTGGTGCATGGCTTCAACGGCGATGGCGTTGCCAACCTCAACGTTGCGAGCCTGCTCTTCGATGATGGCGGCCGAGGCTCTGGAATCGCCGGTATAAAAGAGCAGCAGCGAAGCTTCAAGCTCGGAGACAACGGCGGGCGCAATGCGCAGCGGATTGACGAGGACGCGCCCGTCGCGGCCGAACTCCATAAAGTTGAATCCGCCAAATGCGGCGGCATACTGATCCTGACGCCCGCCGCGCAGACCCGCGCGCTCGCGCTCAACTGTGTAGGCGTCGCCGGCAAGCTCGTAGTCGTCGATAGGCCAGTTGAGCCACTCGGCATAGGCCTTGAGGGCTGCCACAGTGATGGTCGATGATCCGCCGAGCCCGGAGCCGGCAGGCACGTCGACCCGCGTAGTAAGGCGAAGGCTGAGAGGCTGGCCGCCGGCGAACTTCTCCACCACGTAGTTGTGGATGTGTTTGAGCAGGTCGAGATTGCCGTCTGGCGCCAGGGGGCTGGTGCTGACGTAGCGGGTGCTTCCCTGCCGATCGGCGGAAGCCAGTTCAACCGTGCCCTCATCGAGCGGCTCGATGGTGGCGTAGGCGTAGTAGCCGATGGTGGCGTTGAGAATTGCGCCGCCGAATGCGTCGCAGTAGGGAGAAACGTCAGTGCCGCCTCCGGCCAGGCCCAGGCGAAGCGGCGCTCGCGAGCGAATCTTCATTACCCAATAGCTTAAATGGGCGGGTGCGGGGCGCGAATGCGGCAGAGGGCTGGCGGGATTGGAGAATGCAGAAAAGCCCGGGCCTGAAGGCCAACGACCTTTGAGGACGGTATTCAGGGGCCTGAAGGCCCCTGCTCCCTCCGTCAAGGAAAAGAAACTATGCGCCGGGCTCGGCTACTTGGCGGGCTTGGGCTGCGACGATGCTGGGGCGGTCTTGATGCCCGACGTCACGGAATGAGTCAATCCCGGGCCTCCGGTGGAACGTACAAACAGAACCACCAGCCCTATGGATGTGCACATGAAGATGATCGCCGACCAGGTGGTGAGGCGGGTGAGCACATTGGCGGCGGCGCGCGGGCCAAAGGCTGTTTGCGAGCCCTGGCCGCCAAAAGCGCCGGCTAAATCGGCTGAGCGGCCCTGCTGGATGAGCACCACTCCGATGAGGAACAGGCAAACCATCACGTGAACTGTGAGCACTACGTAGAAAAAAATCTGCTGCATTCTCAAACTGCTTTCGAAGTCCGCGCAAAGCGCAGGACCAGAGGATCTTGGTGCGGAAGAGGGGACTTGAACCCCTATGCCTTTTGGGCGCCACCCCCTCAAGATGGTGTGTCTGCCAATTTCACCACTTCCGCATTTTGAAGCGCTTTTGATCGCAAATTTCAGGCCAAAACCGTCGTTGAGGGCCGGTCAGGGCGATTCTTCGTTGCTGCGGTGGATTGAGCGGCAAAAACATGCTCCCCGCCGTCTGCAAGTCTGTTCCGCTCAGCAGGGCTGAGGCGGATTCGGATGTCAAAAGCACCAATTGTCATGTTATCGCGGCTGGCCGAGGACTGCAACGAGGGGCGGTTATGGACGGGGCTTTGCCGCAGCGCATTTTGCGGCCTGGAAGGAACCTGGTTCCCAGCGCAGAGGGTGGCAGACAGAATCGCAGGCTCTATAGTGGATGTGTGCCAGCACCTGCCAATACAGCGAGTCTTGCCAAGATACGCACTGTGTTTCTCGATCGCGACGGAGTGATTAACGAGAAGGCTCCGGAAGGCGAATATATTTGCTCTCCGGCTGGGATTCATGTGCTGCCTGGAGTGCCGGAATCGATTGCGCGGCTGAATCGGGCTCGATTGCGGACCGTAGTGGTTACAAACCAGCGTGGAATCGCAAAGGGGCTCTGTACCGCTGACGACGTTGCGGCGATTCACCTCGTGATTCAGGAACTGCTTGGAACGCATGGCGCCAGACTGGACGCATTCCTTTTTTGTCCGCACGACAAGGACGAATGCCGGTGCCGCAAGCCGCTGCCGGGGATGTTCGAACAAGCGGTGAAGACCTTCCCTGGAGTGAGAGCGGATGAGAGTGTAATGATTGGCGACAGCCTGGTGGACATTGAGTTTGGCCGCGGGCTGGGAATGCCGGTGATGCTGATTGAGGGCGACCCCGGGCGGCACAAAGCAGATCTGGTCGAGGCCGTGCGTCTGGCCGACTGGCGCGTCAGTTCCCTGGCCGAAGCGGTCGATTTGCTGCTTGGCAGCCGCAGCTGAGAATCAGGCCGCAATCGCTTACGGGTTCATTCCTGTGATTCCTTTTCTAAGTCTGCACGCCAAGAGTCCCCTGCAATTGGTAGACTTGCACCCAATGAGGATCTCTCAAAGAGGACTGTATGCCCTGCAGGCGCTGGCGGTGCTTGCCCGGCATTATTCAGACGACGTGGTGAAGATTCACGACATCGCCAAAGAGGAACAATTGCCTGAAAAATTCCTCGAGACGATTTTGCGCGACCTTAAACGCGGCCGGTTTGTAAACAGCACGCGCGGCGTGAATGGCGGATACCGGTTGCAGCGGCCTCCCAAGGAGATTTACCTGGGGCAGGTGCTGCGCATGATCGACGGTCCCCTGGCGCCGTTTGAGGATGCCGAATCGCTGCGGCAGCGGGTAAAGCAGGATCCGAAGCATCGCCCATTGTTCAAACTGCTGCTCGAAGTTCGCGATGCTACTGCCCGCATTCTCGACAAGGCTTCGCTCGCCGATATCAGTGGGTAGGGCGGTCGCGCAGTATCGGGCGGCTGCATTTTTCCGCCGGCGCTATAATTCTCTCGGGCTCCCCCGTGTAGATTTCATCTTCAGTAAATTACAGCCGGCCTTGTGAATCGGGAATCCAGAAGGTGGCGTAGTCCAATCGTGAAGCATTCAGGGCTGTGCTTTCTATTTGTAGCTGTTCTTTCCCTTCCAGCCGCCGCTCAAACTCCGGCTTCCCGGCTTGTAATGCAGGCCGTCGACACCTCAAAGATTGTTGCCTTGCCGGGTTCCGCGCACCCGCTCGCGCAGCCTCGCTACGATCGCGGAATGGTAAACGAATCTACGCCGGCAGACCGGCTGTTGCTGCTGCTTAACCGGCCGCCGGAGCGCGAGGCGGCCTTTCAGCAGATTCTAAAGGACCAGCAGACGCCTGGATCGCCGAGTTACCACCATTGGCTGACGGCGGGGCAGATTGGCCAGCAGTTCGGGCCGGCGGACGCGGACGTGGAAGCGGTAACCGGATGGCTGACGTCGGAGGGTTTTCGCGTTGCGCGGGTCTCGAAAGCCAAGAGGTTTGTGGAGTTTTCGGGAACAGTGGGACAGGTGAACGCTGCGTTCAAAACTCGAATCGACGAGTACATGGTCAACGGCGAGCTGCACCATGCAAATGCGACGGCGTTGACGATTCCCATGGCTTTGGCTGGAATCATCGGGGCGATTGCGCCGCTGGACGATTTTTCGCGCCCTCAGCCGCAGGTGATGGTGAGGGGGAAGGGCGAGTACGACGGCGCAAACAGGAAATTCAAGCCGGAATTCACCAATCCGATGGCGTGGAGTACGCCGCTTTACGCGCTGGCGCCGGCGGATTTTGCGACGCAATACGACCTGGGACCAATGCTGAATGCAGGGGTGACCGGGACGGGAGTGACGATCGGGATCATCAACGAATCGAATATCGATTTGAGCCAGGCGGCGGCGTATCGCAGCGTATTTGGGCTGGCGGCGAATCCGGTGCAAGTGATCATCGACGGGGAAGATCCGGGAGAGAACAGCAGCGCGACGGAGGCGTACCTGGACGTGGAGATGGCGGGTGCGGCGGCCCCCGGGGCGGCGGTATACCTGTATATCTCGGCGGGGTCGGCGTTTCAAGATCCGTTGCTGCTGGCAGCGGCGCGCGCGGTGGACGATGACCAGGCCGACATTCTGAGCGTGAGCTACGGCGGTCCCGAGGATGGAGATCAGACCTGGAACGATTTGTGGGAACAGGCGGCGGCCGAGGGGCAGACGGTGTTGGTGGCTTCAGGCGACTTTGGGCAGGCGCAGAACTACTATTTCGAACAGCAGGTGAACGGACTGGCGTCGACGCCATGGAATGTGGCAGTAGGCGGGACGGATTTCTATTACGCCGACTACGCATTGGGAGCGCCGAGCGCGGCGTCTGACTGGAATGCCACCAACAATCCAACTACCAAGGGTTCGCTGATCGCTCCGATTACTGAGCAGGTGTGGAACGACCCCTTCGGACTGGATGCAATTCCAAACGAAATTGAAGAGAGCCAGGACGGAGCCGGCGGAGGCGGCGCGAGCAGTTGCGCTACCTGGAACTCTACGGTAGGGTGTGTGGGCGGATACTCGAAACCCAGCTGGCAGACGGGCAAGGGAGTTCCGGCGGATGGAGTGCGGGATTTGCCGGATGTCGCGCTGTTTGCTGCCAACGGGCCGAACTACTCGGCATACGCGATTTGCGGGGAAGAAGGAGATTGCACGCCGGACACGAGCGGCAATTTCTCAGTGTTCCTGGTGGGTGGCACGTCGGCGTCGGCGCCGGGGATGGCCGGAATCATGGCCCTGGTGGACCAGAAGCACGGCCGGCAGGGGCAGGCCGACTATACGCTCTATCCTTTGGCCCAGCAGCAACCGGCTGCGTTTAACGACATTACGCTGGGCGGAAACTGGGACCTTTGCGAGTTTCTCCCGAACTGCAACCTGGGCGTGGATAACCTGGGACCGGATTGGGGCGAGTCGACGGTGTACAGCGCGACGCCGGGTTTTGATCTGGCCAGCGGATGGGGCTCAGTGGATGCGGCAAAGCTGGTAAACAACTGGGGCGCGATTTCTTTTCAGGCGACCACAACCACGCTGACGGTATCGCCCACGAAGGTGACGCACGGAGCAAATGTGACGCTGACGGCGGATGTGGCACCGGCATCGGGATCGGGAACTCCGACGGGAGCCGTGGCAGTTTTGAGCACCTCAACTTTGCCGTCGAACAAGGGGCAGACAGCGATTACGCTGACGGACGGAAGCGGAACGGCGACGGTGAATTATCTCCCCGGAGGCGCGTATCAGCTGACGGCGCAGTATGGAGGGGATGGAGTGTTCGCGGGCAGCACTTCGCAGCCCGAGACGATAACGGTGTCGCCGGAGAAGACGATCCTGAATCTTGAGGGCGGGACCGGCGCCAATACCCTGCAGTATGGGGTTCCGCTCTACATCAGCGCGCAGCCGGTGGGCGTGAATGCGCCGCCGAACGGCACAGACGGGAGCGCCACGGGCAATGTGACATTCACGCTGGATGCGACCAGCACCACGGTGGGACTGAACGTGGGTGGAGTGGCTTCGTGGCTACCGAATGCTCTCTTGCCGGGGAATCACACCATTAGCGCGAGCTACGCAGGCGACAGCAGCTTCGAAGGTTCGTCGGCAGGACCGGACCCGATTCTGATCGGCCAGGGAGATCCATGGATCACGGTGAATCCCAGCGTAGCGTTCGGATCTTATGGGGCAGGCAGCGGCCCGGTGTATGCGGGAAGCAGCGTGGTGATGGCCGTGGAAATGTCGCCAGGGCCGTTGCCGCTTGGGGAAGCACCGCCTCCAGACACCCTGGCTCCCTCAGGCACGGTGACGGGGACGTTTTCGGCTGCGTGGACTGAATCCACCAGTTGCACCCAGCCAGCAGGCAGCTTTAGCCAGACGGGAACGCTTTCGTCGTTGAGCGGCGCTTACGCCGAAGATAGTTTTGCGCAACTGACTTTTTCAACTATGCCAGCGGGCACATGGTATTTCTGCGCGCAATACAACGGCGATGCAAATTGGGTTACACAAGAGTACGCGCCCGACTGGCAGCCCTCGCTGGTGGTGACCGCGGCTACGGCAAGCCAACTGGCTTCAACGACAACGGTGAGCGTGACGCCGGCAAGCATTGCGGGGGCGCAGACCACAAATTTTCTAGGCACGGTGTCAGGACCCACCGGGGCGACAGTTGCGCCGACCGGAACGCTGGAAGTCTTCGACAACGGGAATGAGCTGTGGCAATACACGCTCACCGCCGCCGCGTCGGGTGCGCAATCCACGCTGGCTTTATCTGGGGTGGGAACGGGGGGATTCTGGAACAACGGGACCAATCAGTTGACCGCGGTCTACTCCGGCGATCCCAACTACCTGCCCTCGACCAGCGCGGCGGTAACGCTGAATGTGGCGCAGAGTTGGGCTGATTTTACGCTCTCGCCGGAACAGCCGCAGGTGAATCTCTCGTCAGGCAGTTCGACGAGCACCATGATCGGGCTGGCATCGGTGAATGGTTTCGATGGCGCGGTGGGGCTCACATGCGCTGCGTCGTCAACCCAGGTCACGTGCAGCTTGAGTCCGGCGTCGGTGACGGTGAATGGCGCGGCCACGGCAACATTGACGATCACTTCGGTGGCTTCGGGCACGACGGCGGGGCTTTCGCGAGGACGCGGACCGATGGGCGGCTGGTATCGCCCGGGAATGGCGCTGGCGTTTTGCTTTATGTTGACGCTGCCCCGTCGCAGGCGGCGGTGGAAAGGGATGGCGTGGCTGCCGGTCTTGCTGGCTGCATTCCTGCTTGCGAGTTGCGGCGGGAGCCTCAATGCAGGATCGAAGCCGCCTCCGGGAAACGGCACGCCGGCGAGCACCTACGCAGTGTCGGTGACCGGCACAGCCAACGGCATTGTGCATAATGCCGTGGTTAATGTGGTTGTGCAATAGCTTCAGGGTCGACTGGCAAGGTTGAGCGTATGCGTCAAACGGATAGGCGGCCATTCGGCTAACTCGCATTTCTCACAATCCTGCCCAAGCCGCAGTTTTTTCGCCCGCCCGTTGCAGTTAATTACCAGCCATGAGCGCAAACTGGAAACATGCATACTGCGGAAGACGCCTGGCGCCGGGCTCCATTCATCACGCGCAGCCAACGCCTTTCGCCCATCCATTTCGTTGAAAGCTGAGGGGCAGAAAACAAAAAAACACACCCCTCCCCAC
>Ga0182016_10002914_pt1 | contig 19766 bp, 17 predicted proteins | sample 712S2MmetaG_FD_120491 | JGI IMG/M metagenome (GOLD analysis project Ga0182016, IMG submission 120491) | Permafrost microbial communities from Stordalen Mire, Sweden - 712S2M metaG | ecosystem: Environmental > Terrestrial > Soil > Wetlands > Permafrost | place: Sweden: Stordalen | collected... | reverse complement strand
GGAGACCGCCGGCGAGGTCGCGCTGCGTCAGCTGATGGACTTGCCGGAGCCTCCCGACGCCGTCTTCGCGACGGCGTCGCGACTGGCGATCGGCGTGCTGCGCGCGTGCAAGGACATGTCGATCGCGGTGCCCGAGGAGATGATGCTCGTCGCGGGCAACGACAACCAGCTCGCCCTCTGGGCACAGCCGCCGTTCACGACAGTCGACGTCGCGCCCGAGGTCATCGGCCGGCGCAGTGTCGAACTGCTGATCGAAAAGATCGAGGCGCAGGGCGAGCCGGACGGTCCGGTGATCGTCCCTGTGCGCCTGATCGAGCGCGAGTCGACCGCCCGCACGCGGGTCGACTAGCGCACGTACATCGCGTCGATCTGCGGCGCGTACTTGTCACCGATCGGACGCCGCTTGAGCTTCATCGTCGGCGTCAGCTCGTCGCCGCCCGCCAGCCAGTCGCCCTCGACGATCGTGAATTTCTTGATCTGTTCGACTTTCGCGAGCCGCTCGTTCGCGGCGTCCACGGCCTGCTGGATCGCCTCGATGACCTGGGGGTCGCTGGCGAGCGCCTCGAGCGAGGAGTCCTCGATCCCGTGTGCCGCCGCCCATGCGGGAGCGAAGTCGGCGTCGAGCACGACCAGTGCCGTGTTGTAGGGCTTCGCGTCGCCGATGCAGCAGACCTGTCCGATCAGCGGCGAGGCACTCTTGACGGTCGCCTCGATGTTCGCCGGCGACATGTTCTTGCCGGCGGCGTTGATGATCAGCTCCTTCTTGCGATCAACGATCGAGAGGTAGCCGTCCTCGTCAAAGACACCGATGTCGCCGGTGCGCAGCCAGCGGCCGTTCTCGTCGTCGAGGAAGGCCTCCGCCGTCTTCTCCGGGAGGTTGCGGTAACCGATCATCACGACGTCGGACTTGACGAGCACCTCGCCATCGTCGGCGAGGCGGATCTCGATCCCCGGCGCAGGCGGGCCTACGGTCCCGATCTTGATCTTGCCCGGGGGATTGACTGCGCCGGCGCCGCAGGTCTCGCTCATGCCCCAGAGCTCCGATAGCGGAAGGCCGATCGCGTGGAAGAACTCGAGAACCTCCACCGGTGTCGGTGCCGCGCCGACGTTGATCGCGACGAACTCGTCGAGTCCGAGCATCGTGCGCAGTCCCGAGAAGAACTCGGTGTCGGCCTTTTCGACGCGTTCACGCAGGTCGTCTGGCACGGGCTCGCCCGCCTGCTCGAGACGCACCTTCGCGATCGCGTCGTCGAGCGCCGCGCGCATCGGCCCGGCGACCTCCTCGGGCTGGCTCGCGAGCGTCGCCTCGAGGCCCGCCTTGAGCTTCTCCCAGATCCTCGGGACAGCGAAGAACCAGCTCGGTTTGACGTCGGGGAGGTAGGCGATCACGTCGCGCGCGTTCGGGCAGGTCGTGATCTCCAGCCCGAAGACGATCGGCAGGTAGTGGTTGGCGGCGCGCTCAGCGATGTGGGCACTGGGCAGCCAGGAGACGACGCGGCCATCGGGCGGGAACTCGATCATCTCGACGAGCCCCTCGACGGCAGCCATCAGGTTGCGGTGCACCAGCTGCACGCCCTTCGGCGGCCCGGTCGTGCCGGACGTGTAGATCAGCGTCAGGATGTCGTTCGGCTCGATGCTCGCGACCGACGCCTCGACGTCGAAATCGAAGTCGATCGCTTCGACCTCGGCAAGTGACTGTGTTCCCTCCGGCGGCTCGCCGTCGATCACGACTACGTGCTCGAGGTGCGGCAGCTCGTTGCGGGCCTGCAGGATGTGCGGCAGATACTGCTGCTCGCAGATCACGAACCGGGCGTCGGCGTCTTTCATGAGGTACGCGATCTGCTCCGGCGTGTACGTGTTGTAGATCGAGAACGGCGCCGCGCCGACCATCATCGCCGCGAGGTCGCAGACGTGGAACTCGGGCCGGTTGACCATCATCAGCGCGATCGTGTCGCCGCGCGAGAGCCCCAGCGAGGCGAGCCCGGCGGCGAGCCTGTCCACGCGTTCGCGCAGCGCGGTCCAGGTGATCGTGAACTCGTCGCCTTTGGTGCGGATCGCGATCGCGTCCGCGCGGCGTGCGGAGGTAATGCGAAAGGCCTCGGCGATGGTCGCGGCTTCGGTGGCCGAAGCCGACTCTGTCGTTGTACTCAAGACGTTCCCCTTCCCTGAAACTGCTGCCCTCAACCCGCAATCGATCATATCCTGCGCGGGTGCTCATCGGCCGCGTCGGACACTGGTGGCAGGCGCTCGGGGGACCTCCGCAGCGGCGGCCGGCGCTCGCCGGGCCGCTGGAGGCCGACGTCGCGATCGTTGGCGCCGGCTTCACCGGGCTGTGGACTGCGCTCTACCTCGCGCGGGCCGACCCGGCACTGCGAATCCGCGTCCTCGAGGCAGAGTTCGCGGGGTTCGGGGCGTCGGGCCGCAACGGCGGGTGGGTGATGGGCTCCTTCTCGGGACCGGCACGGGCATACGCCGCGCGCTCCGGCGCGGGTGCCGTCGCGGCGCTGCACCGCGAGATGTTCGCCACGGTCAAGGAGATCGAACGGATCGTCGGCGAACTGGGGATCGATGCCGGGCTCCAGCGCACCGGCCAGCTGACGGTCGCGATCGGCGCCGCCCAGGCGGCGCGGCTCGAAGGCCATCTCGCCGACCAGCGGGCGCTCGGGATCGGCGGCGACGACCTCGCGCTGCTCGATGCGAAGGCGCTCTCCCGGCGCGTGCGGATCGCGGGAGCGCTCGGCGCGAGCTTCTCCCCCCATGTCGCACGCGTCCAGCCGGCGCGGCTCGTCGCAGGCCTCGCGCGGGCGGCTGAGCAGCACGGCGTCGCGATCTACGAGGACACGCCCGTCGAGGCGCTCGAGCCGGGCCTCGCGCGGACGCGGCACGGCGATGTCCGAGCGCGCTGGGTCGTGCGCGCCACCGAGGGCTACACGGCGAGCCTGGCCGGGGAGCGCCGGACGCTCGTCCCGATGAACTCGTCGATGATCGCCACCGAGCCGCTCGGCGACGACGTCTGGGACGCGATCGGCTGGGACGGGCGCGAGCTGATCGGCGACGACGCAAACGTCTACATCTACATGCAGCGCACCGAAGATGACCGGATCGCGATCGGCGGCCGCGGCGTCCCCTACCGCTTTGGTTCTCGTACGGACGGCGATGGCGACACCGCGCGTTCGACCATCGAAGCGCTCGGCGCGAAGCTCGCGGCGATGTTCCCGGCACTGGCCCCCGTGCCGGTCGAGCACGCCTGGTCGGGCGTGCTGGGCGTGCCGCGCGACTGGTGCATCTCGGTTCAGGCCGACCGGGCGACGGGGATCGCCAGCGCCGGCGGCTACGTCGGCGAGGGCGTCGCCGCGTCGAACCTCGCGGGCCGCACGCTCACCGACTTGGTGCTCGAACGCGACAGCGCGCTGACCCGGCTGCCCTGGGTCGGGCGCCGCGCCCGGCGCTGGGAGCCCGAGCCGCTGCGCTGGGCGATGATCCGGGCCGTCTACGGCCTTTACCGCCGCGCCGACGCGGCCGAGGCTGCGAGCGGTCGCCCGTCGCGGGTCGCGGCGTTCGTCGACCGTGCCTCCGGCCGCGTCTGACGGTTAGCATCGGCCCGTGTTCGAGACGCTGATCTATTCGGTCGACGGCGCGGTCGCGACGATCACGCTGAACCGTCCCGAGCGCCTGAACACGATCGTGCCGCCGATGCCCGAGGAGCTGGAGCAGGCGGTGCAGCGTGCCACGCGCGAGAACGAGGTGAAGGTGATCGTGTTGCGCGGCGCCGGGCGCTCGTTCTGCGCCGGCTTCGACTTCGCCGACGGTTTCCATCACTGGGACCAGGAGCTCACGACCGACGGTCGCTGGGACCCGGGAAAGGACTTCGCGGCCGCCATATCCGACGCCGGCGTGGTGCCGCGCTTCATGAGCATCTGGCGCTGCCCGAAGCCGGTCATCGCACAGGTGCACGGTTGGTGCGTCGGGGGCGGCAGCGACCTCGCGCTCTGCGCCGATCTCGTGATCGCGAGTGAGGACGCGCGGATCGGCACGCCGTACTCACGGATGTGGGGCTCCTACCTGACCGGGATGTGGCTCTACCGGCTCGGGTTGACGCGGGCGAAGGAGTTCGCCCTGACCGGCCGGCCGCTCTCCGGTACGCAGGCGGCAGCGGCCGGACTGATCAACGCGGCGGTCCCCTTCTCCGAACTCGAGGCGAGCGTCGCCCGCGAGGCGCGCCAGCTCACCGCGATTCCGGCCTCGCAGCTCGCAGCGATGAAGCTGATCGTCAACCAGGCCTACGAGAACATGGGGCTCGGCTCGACGCAGACGCTCGGACCGATCCTCGACGGCCTGATGCGCAACACGCCGGACGCCGAGCGGTTCATCGCCCTTGCGCAGCAGGGCGGCGTGGCGGCCGCGATCGCCGAGCGCGACGGGACGTTCGGCGACTACGCCGCGGCCGGCGCGGACGAGAAGCCCGATCCGGCGAACGTGATCGATCCCTAGCCGTCTCGCACCGCGCCGTAGCGCTGCGCGAAGCGCGGCGGAATCTTCGCGGGATCCTTGTACCAGTACCAGCGGCACGGATCGCTCGAATAGTCCCCGGGCGGGTCGAGCGGGTAGAGCGGATAGCCGGACCACTCGATCGGCAGCGACTCGTTCATGAACGCGCAGTGGGTGCAGTAGAGGGGCATCCGCTCGCGGCCGAAGGTCCAGTCGTGGGCTTCCCGCGTGCGGCCACCGTCAGGAAGACCCTCGTAGGCGCCGTTGAGCACCAGTCGCTGTCCCGACCCACAGGGACCGAGCTCGAAGGTGACCTTCTCATCGTCCTCGGTGATCGTGAACGCACCGGGGTGCGGACCGACACCCGAGCACGAATGGGCGCGCCAGGTCGCGGCGAGCAGTTCGACTACGCGGCGCCGCTCGACCTGCTCGATCGCTGTATGGTGCCGGCGCCAGCCGCGCTCCATGCCCGAGCGCCACGCCGCGGCCACGGCATCGTCGCCGCCCTGCTGCTGAACGAACGAGACGAGATCGAGCACCGCGCCGGCCATCAGGTCGTGGAGCATCTGCCACTCGTGCTTCATTTCCGCGCAGAGTTTCCGCGCGCGCTCGCTTTCGCCGGCGTCGATCGCTTCGATCGCGCGATCCATCGTCGGCCGAGACATCTCCGCGAGCTGCTGCTCGCTGAACCACCGCTCTCCCATCAGGCTCACCTCCCGCACCTTCGCCCGCCTTATCCACAGCTGCCAAGTCTGTCATCGTGCGGCCGATGACCGCTAGTCCGCAGCGCCGCGCGCTCGTGACCGGTGCAGCGTCGGGGATCGGCGCGGCGATCGCCGCACGGCTGCGGGACGGCGGGCTTGAGGTATTGACGCTCGACCGCGCGCCCGGATGCGAGCTCACGCTCGACGTCTGCCGAGAAGACCTCTCGCCCGGGGGCGACGTGGATGTCTGCGTCGCCTGCGCCGGGATCACGGACACAATCGCTCCCGGCCACCGGTTCAGCGACGACCTCTGGCAGCGCGACGTCGACGTCAATCTCACCGGCGCGTTCCGCACCGTCCGCGCGTGCCTGCCGTCGATGCGCGAGCGACGCTACGGCCGCGTGATCGTGGTATCGAGCGTCGCCGCGCTCGCCGGTCTCCCCGGCCAGGTCGCCTACGCGGCGTCAAAGGCCGGCCAGCTGGGCATGGTCTACACGCTTGCCGCCGAAAACGCCGACCGCGGGATCACCGTCAACGCGGTCCTCCCGGGTCTGACGGCGACCGAGCGCGTGCGCGCGATGCCGGGTCCGGTTCTCTCGCGCGCGCTCGCGGCGCTGCCGACCGGGCGCGCCGTCGAGCCGGCCGAGATCGCGGAGCTCGTGGCGTTTCTGGCCGGCGAATCCGCCGGCCAGCTGACCGGTCAGGCGATCGCTGTCGACGGTGGCGCGAGCCTCAACACGCTGACGCTCGGCAGCGAGCGCCGCGCCTGAACCTCACTCCTCGCCGAGCGCCTTGGCGACGGCCTCTGCGCGAGTCGACGCGCCGGTCTTGGCGAGGATCGCTTTGACGTGCCATTTGACGGTCCCCGGCGAGATGAACAGCTCCTGCGCGATCTCGCGATTCGAGCGGCCGTGGGCAATCAGACGCAGGACCTCGAGCTGGCGCCCGGTCAGCTGGAAGCTCGCGCCAGTGCGGCCTTCGGCGGCGCCGGCCGGCTCGGGCGCTCGCGCCGTGGCAGCGGCGAGATCCGTGTCGCTGACGTCGCGTAGGACTCCCACGAGCCGCGCCGGCTCGCCGCGCGCATCGGTCAGGACGTCGATCTTCGCTTCCATCAGTCGCAGTCGGCCGTCGCCGCGTACGGCGCGGAAGCGCGTCACACCCGCCGAGCGCTGGGCGATGTGTGTCGCCAACTCATCCTGCAGGCGCTGGCGGTCGTCCTTGTGGACGACCCGCTCGAAGATCGCCGCCCCGTTGAGCTCGACCGCGCCTCGGTCAAGGCCCAGTAGCCGGTACATCCCGTCGGTCCAGTCGACCTGGCCGGTGCGAAGGTCGGACTGCCAGCTCCCGAGTCCGGCCACTGTCTCGGCCTCCGCCAATCGTCCTGCGGCGGCCCGAAGCTCGAGCTCGAACGCCTTGTCCGAGCTGACGTCGCGCATCGATGCGACGCCGAAATCGAGCTCGCGGTCGTCGGCGTAGGTGACCGCCACGGCGACCCAAGTCGAGGCGTGGTCACGACGACGCAAGAGGCACTCCCCGACCATGTGCGTTTCATCCGCGCAGTCGAGCACCTCGGCGAGGGTCGCGCCCGTCCCGTCGGCATTGGGTCGCGTCAGGAAATCCGCGAGTGGTCGCCCGATCATCGCCGTCTCGGCAACGCCGAGCAGCGCGCATATCGCTTCGTTGGCTCGGGTGACGTGGCCCGACCTGTCGAGCGTCGCCCGTCCGTAGGACGGGAGCTCGAACGCCAGGTGAAATTGCTGCTCACGCTCGGCGAGTGTGCGCTCGGCAGCGCGCCGCGCGGTGACGTCCTCCGAGATGGCGATGAAGTCGATCAAGTCGCCGTCGATGCGCTGCGGCCGGATGGCAACGCGAATCCAGCGGCTGCGGCCTCGCGCGTCGTTTGCTTCTCGTTCGTAGTACTGGACGACACCGGCGCGGCAGTTGCTCAGGATTTCCCGCAGGTAGGGCGCTACTCCCTCGCCGACTGCCGACTGGGGACTGGATCCGATCAGCGTGGCCGAATCTGGTGGGCCGAAAAAGTCGACGAACGCACGGTTCGCGTAGCGCAGAACAACCTCGCCCGAGCGACTCCGCCAGCAGGCGACCATCGCAGGCACGTCCGCGACGAGTTCGGCGAAGTCGATTGCGACGGGCTCAGATGAGCCGTCCAAATCCCCCTCGCTCGATGTCGCGTCCCCGCCCAACCAGCTCCTCCATCCAGGCGTTCGGGTCCTGCGATCAGACTAATGGTCCTGCCTATTTTCGTACACCGGTGCAACGGGACAGCGCGGCTCAGCGGGGTGACTCGCCAAGGAATCTCGCGACTGCCTCGGCGCGTGTCGATGCACCGCTGTTGGCGAGGATCTGCTTGACGTGCCACTTCACCGTTCCCGGCGAGATGAACAGCCGCTCGGCGATGTCGCGGTTTGAGTGGCCGCGCGCAATCAGCTTCAGCACCTCGAGCTGGCGGGCGGTGAGCATCGCGCTGCCGGCGGCGGCCGGCTCATCGGCGACCAGCGTCTCCCGTTGGCGCTCAAGCTTGCGTTCGTCGAGGTCGGCCGCGACGACCATCAGCTCGGCGCCGCGACGCACCGCCTCGCTGACGTCCTGAAGGATGCCGGCGATCCGCGCCGGCTCGCCGTTCTCGTCGACGAGCAGTTCGACGCGCGTGCGCATGTCGCGCACGCGGCCGTCGCCGCGCACGCCGCGGAAGTCGATCACGCGCGGCCGTCCGTCCGCGACGGCTTCTTCGATGCTCCGTTCGACGAGCGGCCGGTCCTCGGGAGAGACCGCCTCGGTGAATGCCGGCCCGGGGACCTCGGCGGGGTCGAACAGCCGCGGATCGCGCGCAAGGATCGCGTACATCCCGGGCGACCAGACGGCGTTCTGGGTTCGCAGGTCGAACTCCCAGCTGCCGATCGCCGCGATCCGCTCGGCCTCGCCGAGGCGGCGCGCGCTTTCGCGCAGCGCACGTTCGGCGCTCTTCTGGGCCCCGATATCGCGAAGCGTCGCGACCCCGAGCTCGTCCCCGGCGCGGTTGCTGAATGCGACGCTGAGCGCGACCCAGATCCGGCGCCCGTCGGCGCGCTCGAGCTCGCAGTCGTCGCCGGCGACCGCGCCTCCGACGAGGGCGATGGCCTGGATGCGTTCGCGTTCGGCCGCGCGCGCGTCCTCGGGAAACAGCTCCCAGATGGGCGTGCCGACCAGCTCGCTCCATGCGCGGCCCGTGATCGCGCCTAGCGCGTCGTTCACCAGCCGGATCGTGCCACGCGCGTCGAGCAGCGCGCGCCCGTAGGTTGCGACCTCGAACGAAAAGCGAAACTCGGCCTCCTGGGCGGCCATCTGGTCGATCACGTCGCGGATCGCGGTGACGTCACGAATCGACGTCACCACGCCCGTCACCTCTCCGTCGATGCTCTGCTCGCGGGCAAAGAGGCGCAGCCAATGGTTCACTCCCCCGGCGTCTGCGACGGCGATGAATTCGGTCGGTCCGGGGGGCGTGCCCCCGTGGGCCGCGGCGCGTTCGGTGGCGATGACCTTCAGCAGCTCACCTCCGAGGAGATCCTCGGCCGCGGTACCGGAAACGTCGCCTCCGGCCCCGAAGAACTCCCGGAACGCCCGGTTGGCGAATGCGAGCCGCAGATCCGGCTCGGACCAGTAGGCCACCATCGTCGGGACGCCGTCAAGCACGGCAGCCAGATCGACCTCCCCCGGCGAGGGTGGATCTCCCCCCGGGTTCGTCGCCCACTCGGACGGCGTTCGGCGCCCAGCGTCAGGCACCGTGCCTCCTTTCGCGAAGTGCGTCCCTCTTCCTCCAGGGAGGGTAGTGGAAAACCCCCCATTTGGGAGGGTCGAACACCCCACCCGGTCCATTGAGTGGCGACGCTCGCAGGTCGATCCTTAACTGATGTCACCGGATGGTCTGATCGAGACACTTCCGCTAGCCGCAAACAACGGTGACAGCGCCGCGGAGCCGATCACCGACGAGGTGCGGATCTGGGCCTGGGGGGAACTACTCGAGGCCGTGCCCGACGCGATCATCGGGGTCGACGAGAGCGGCCGGATCCTCGTCGCCAACACCCGCGCGCAGGAGCTGTTCGGGTACGACGAACAGGAACTGCTCGGCGCGTCGGTCGACATGCTCGTACCCGAGAGGGTGCGTTCCCACCACCAGACGGTGCGCACCCAGTACAACGACGACCCGGGTCCGCGACGCTTGCACGCCCGGCCGGGGATGTTCGGCCAGCGCGCCGACGGGTCGCTGTTCGACATCGAGGTGAGCCTCGCTCCGCTGATGACCGAACACGGCCGGCTGATCATTGCCGCGGTGCGTGACATCGGTGCCCTGCTGGCCGCCAAAGAGGCCGAGCAGCAGTCGCGCCTGGAGGCCGAACGGGAACGTTCCAGCGCCCGCGCCGAGCGGGCACGCCGGCTCGAGAGTCTCGGCCTGCTGGCCGGCGGCGTGGCCCATGACTTCAACAACCTGCTCGCCGTGATCATCAACTACACCGCGCTGGTCGAGAAGCAGCTCGGCGCCGGGAGCGGACTGATCGACGACGACGCGGCGGCGGTCGCGCGCGATGACCTACGCGAGGTCCGCCAGGCCGGCGAACGCGCTGCCGCTCTGACCCGCGAGCTCTTGACCTTCTCGCGAGGCGAACAGCGGGAGGGCTGCGCCACCTCGGACGTCGCGGCGATGGTCCGCGGCACCGTGGCTCTGCTCGAACGTTCGGTTGGCAAGGGCATCCACCTCGAGCTCGACGTGCCCGACGAGGAACTCGCGGTCCGCATCGACGCGAGCCGTTTCGAGCAGGTGCTGTTCAACCTCGTGATCAACGCGCGCGACGCGATGCCGCGCGGCGGTGCGATCCGGATCGAAGCCGACATCGCGGACATCGATGCCGCCTATGCGGCAAGCCGCCCGGGTCTGGCGCCGGGCTGCCACGTGCGCCTGAGCGTCAGCGACGAAGGCAGCGGGATGTCCCCTGAGACCGTGGCCAGCGCATTCGATCCGTTCTTCACGACCAAGGAGGCGGGAGAGGGCTCTGGCCTGGGTCTCTCCACGGTCTACGGAATCGTTCGCGAGGCGGGAGGCGACACCAAGATCTATTCGGAGCCGGACGTGGGCACAACGGTCACGGTCACGCTTCCGTGCGCGACGGGCGAGCACAGCGCCGTCGCGAAAGCCGCCCGCTGTTCGGTACACGCGAGCACAGGGCTGACGGTGCTGCTCGCCGAGGACGAGGAGCCGCTGCGACGCGCCGCGGCGAGGATGCTGCGCGACGCCGGCTACGAGGTCGTCGAGGCGCCCGACGGCGCGACGGCGCTTGCACTCGCGACCGACGGTGCTCACTCGATCGATCTGGTCCTTACCGACGTCACGATGCCGGCGATGACGGGGACCGAGCTCGCCGCGCAGCTGCGCTCAGAACGTCCGGATCTGCCGCTGCTGATGATGTCCGGCTACGCGAGTCGCAACGGACCGGCGGGCAGGTCGGCGATCGAGAGCCACTACAGGATTCTGGCCAAGCCTTTCGGCGAAGCCGACCTGCTCACGGCGATTGCGGAGACGATCGGCGATGCCTGAGGTGCTGATCGTCGACGACGAGGAGCTGATCGGGCGCTGGGCCCGGAGGGTGCTCGAAACGAACGGCTACAGCTGCGCCGTCGCGATCGACGGCCCGCGCGCGCGTGAGCTGATGGCCCTGCAGGGCTTTGACTGCGTACTGCTCGACGTGCACCTGCCAGGAGAATCCGGTCTCGAACTGCTTGCCGAGATACGCGCACGCGATCCCCACCGGGCCGTCGTCATGTTCACCGGCGAGAGCGATACGGGCGCCGCGATGAACGCCCTCTCAGCGGGGGCGTCGGGTTACGTCGTCAAGCCGGCCAGTGAACGCGAGCTGCTGATCGCGATCAAGAGTGCGATGCAGCAACGCGAACAGGCACTCGAGAGCCGCGAACGGATCAGCGTGCTCGAGAGCGCGGGCGCCGGTGACGGCGCGGTGGTCGAGCGCATGTTGCGGGACCTTCATGAAGCCGAGCACCAGCTGCGCGAGTCACAGGCCGAGGCCGCCTTCAGGCTCGCGCGGATGGTCGAGTTCCGCGACCCGGACACCGGCACGCACCTGAACCGGATGAGCGCGTACTGCCGGATCATCGCCCGCGGAGCGGGACTGCCGCCTGACCGCTGTGAGGAAATCGGCCTCGCGGCCCAGCTGCACGATGTCGGCAAGGTCGCGATCCCCGACGGGGTGCTGCTCAAGCACGGGCCGCTTTCGGCCGCGGAGTTCGATGTGATGAAGGGCCACTGCCGCGCCGGCTACGAGTTGCTCGCGGGCTCGAACGCAGAACTGATGCGCCTCGGCGCGACGATCGCCCTGACGCACCACGAGCGCTGGGACGGTCAGGGGTATCCCGACGGCCTGAAGGGCGAGGAAATCCCGATCGAGGGGCGAATCGCCGCAGTCGCCGACGTCTTCGACGCACTCACTAGCGACCGCGTGTACCACCGCGCAATGCCGGTGGCGGACGCCGCCGAAATCATCTACTCCAGCTCCGGACTGCATTTTGACCCGCGGCTGATCGCTGTCTTCCGCGCCCACCTCCCGTCGATTCTCGAAGTGCACGACGAACAGCACGTCGAGGACCGCCGCCGCCCGCCGGGCGGTGGGGCCTCGATTCCGACGCCGGTCGCGGCGGTCGCGGCTCCCCCGGACGGCCGGCCGCCACGTCCCGGCCGCCGCGACGGCGTGCGGGACGCCGATGCCTGCTCCGAGCTTCCCGAGCCCGGCGGGGCCGCGGCGGCATAGGCCGCCGGCCTGCCGGTCCGTTCCCGGGTGGCACGCGTTCGCCTGCGAGCTGGCAGGCGGGCATCCTCCTGCACCCCGTAATCCATTCGTGCAGCGACCGCAACCCTCGCCGCCGGGACGTGTTTTCTGATGTGGGGCAACAGGCCGCGGTTGGTCCTTACCGCAATCCCCACCAAGGAGAAGGCAGACAATGACCCTCAGAAAGGTCGCCCTGGCCCTGATGGCCGCGGCACTTTGCACGGGTTCGGCAGCTTCGACCGCAGCGGCCCACGCCCTGCGGGCGTCCTCGCCCAAGCCGTGCTCGATCTCGCTGTACGCCCAGCAGCGCCAGGTGTACGTCGGCGAAAAAATCGAGCTCTACGGGAACCTCAAGTGCACGGGAACAGCCGTCGCCGGGGGCACCGTTGACATTTACGGGCGCTACGGCGGCCACATGCGCGGCAAGCTTCTCGGCGCCGTGACCACCAACGGCGAAGGCAACTTCGCCGCCGAAGTACCCTCGATCACCGTCAACGCGCAGCTGATCGCGGCGTACAAGAACCGCTACGCGCGCGGCCTTTCGGTCCGCGTCACCCCGCAGGTGACGCTGCTCGGCCCCGCGGAAAAAAGCACTCTGCTGACAGGCCGCGGGAACGCCGTGAAGTTCTACGGCAGCGTGACGCCGAACGACACCGGTGCACGCGTGCTGCTCCAGCGTCAGAACGCCTTCAACGAAGGCGTCTGGGGGACGATCCAGGTCGGTCACGTCAAAAGGGGCGGCGTGTACGCGTTCACGCACCGCTTCTGGGTCCCCGGCAGTGCCTCGCTGCGGGTCGTCGTTGGCGCCCACGGGCGCTACACGACGCGAGCGATCAGCGAAACCCGCGTGTACGAAGTCTCGCAGGGGCAACTCCCCGGCTTGACGATCAAATCCAGCCAGCAGCCCGACATCTGGGGCACGCCGGTCACTTTCTCGGGCGTCTCAAGCGCCGGTGAAGGCAAGACGGTGGACCTCTGGTCGCGCCCGACTCGCTTCGGCCACTTCGAAAAGGTCGCCGAAACGACGACCGGTGCCGGCGGCTCGTACTCGTTCAACCACGTCGCCAAGGAAAGCCGTCTGTACCACGCGACTGTGGGGCTGACGCGTTCGGCGACGATCGCCGAGGGCGTGCACTACGGCCTGAAGCTCACGAGCACCTGGCCGACCACGGTCGCCTCGGGCGAAAAACTGGTCGTCGAAGGCGAAACGATCGGTGCCCCGGCCGGACAGCGCGTCCTGCTCGAACGCGAAAACGTGTTCGGACACACCTTCCACGTGATCGGTGAGTCCACCGTGAACGCCGAAGGGAAGTTCAAGGTCGAAACCGTGCTGCTCGGCTCCGGCCTCGCAGCCGTCCGTGTCAAGGTCACCGGTGACCTTGGGCATCGCGCAGCCTGGAGCAACCGCGCGGCGATTGAACTGACCCCTGCGCCGCCGACGCTGACGCTGCCCACGCCGACCCCGGTGCTCCCGATCAGCTAGGGAGAGCCCGGTTCTCGACGCGGGGTGTACTGCCGCGGCCGTCCCTTCATTGTCCGGGACGGCCGCGGCGGTCGCCGACCGCCGCGGTCAGGCGGCGATGGCGCGAGAGTCGAGGTGTGCGCCGACCTTGCGCTTGACGCGCTGCAGAGCGTTGTCGACCGTCTTGGTGTCGCAGACCAGCCGCTCGCCGATCTGTTCGTAGGAGTAGCCGTCCAGGTACAGCGTCAATGTGCGGCTCTCGAGCTCCGAGAGCGTCGTTGACAGACACCCGACGAGCGAACGCAGCTCCTCGGACGAGATGACCTGGCTGATCGGGTCGTGTACCGCGGCGCCCGGCAGCATCTGTTCGAGCGTCGGTGCGTCTTCCCCGGAGCCGGCCGGCGTCGAGGAGAACGACACGTACTGGTTCAGCGGCGCATGCTTGTTGCGCGTCGCCGTCTTCACGGCAGTAATGATCTGACGCACGATGCAGAGCTCCGCGAAGTTGCGGAAGCTCGACTCGCGGTCGGTGCGGAAGTCGCGAATCGCCTTGTAAAGGCCGACGAGACCTTCCTGGATGAGATCCTCCGAGTCGCCTCCGGCCAAGAAGTACGAGGAGGCCTTCAGACGCACGAAGCCGTAGTAGCGGCGTACCAGCGCGTCATAGGCATGCTTGTCCCCCTGCTTGGCGAGCGCGATCAGGTAGGTGTCATCAACCTTAGGTTCAGAGTTTGGGTTGGACGACATTCGAGCCACGAGCGGTCCCTTTCCGGTAGCCGCCGACAGCCGGCGGCCCTTTGCTCTGTGGCGCACTCCTCCCCTGGCGCCGATTGGAGCCTCCCTAAAGGCATCTCAACCTTTAGTTCAGCGTTATGTAGCGGGGAGCCTACACACTTATGGAGAGTTGTCAAGAGTTTTTTGCAGGATTGCGTACAGAAGCGCAGCTGCGGCCGCGCTGACGTTCAGCGAGCCTATGTTGCCGCGCACCGGCAGCGAGATCAGCTGGTCGCACTCGCTCGCGACGCGGCGCCGCAGCCCCTCTCCCTCGCTGCCGAGCACGAGCACGACGCCGCCGCCGCCGTAGTCGACGCTGTCGTACGGGACCGGGTCGTCGGCACCGTCGACGCGGTCGGCGCTGGCCCCGTAACTCCACATTTCCGAGTCGCGCGCCTGGACGAGGAAGTCGGCAAGGTTGCGCACCTGCGCCACCGGCAGGTGCTCCACCGCCCCCGCCGAGGCCTTGCACACGGCGCCGGTGACCTGCGCCGCGCGCCGTTCGGGGATCACGACGCCCGCCGCCCCGGCGCACTCCGCGGTCCGGCAGATCGCGCCGAGGTTCTGCGGATCCTGGATCTGGTCCAGGGCGACGATCAGCGCCTGCGGGCCGACCAGATCGCGGGGGTCGGCGTAGCGATAGTCCCCGGCATCGGCGCAGACCCCCTGGTGCCCGTCGGAGCCGCAGCGCTCGGCGATCTCCTCCGCGGAGGCGATGCGCGCATCCCGCGGCCAGCCCCCTTCACGCGCCGCAGCGGCCGTCAGCCAGATGTCATGGACCTGCCCCGCGCGGCGGCCGCGCAGCGCCTCACGCACAGCGTTACGGCCGTAGACGATCACCGCCCGGCGGCGATCAGCTCGGGCCCGCCGGGCCCGTCACGGATCTCCCAGCCGAGCGCACGCAGCTCGTCTCGAAGCTCGTCGGCGAGCGCGAATTCACGGCTCTGGCGGGCCTGCTCACGGCGCTCGAGCAGCTCCGCGGCGTGCCCGTCGACGTCGACAGCGCCGCGGCGCGGCTCAACACCCTCAAGGCCCAGCACCGTGAGCATCGCCAGCAGGTCGCCGCTGCCGACGCCTGAGCCGCGCCGGTTTGCCTCGCGGATCCAATCGAACATCGCCGCGAGCGCCGCGGGCGTGTTGAAGTCGCCTGCCAACGCATCGAAGAACGCCTCGCGGTGGGCCGCCATGTCGGCGGGGCTCTCGCCAGGCTCCAGCCGGCCGAGCGTCTCGCGGACGCGTTCGACGCGGCGGCGCGCATCTTCGAGCTCGGCTTCGGAGAATGCCTGCGGCTGACGGTAGTGGGCGGACGCGAGGTACATCACGGTGGCGTCGCGGCCGTGCGCGGCGAGGACCTCGTGCAGCAGCGCGATGTTCCCGACGGACTTGGCCATCTTCTCTCCGGTCATCTGGATCATCCCGTTGTGCATCCAGATCCTGGCCAGCTCGCTGCCGGTCGCGCCGCGCGCCTGCGCGGCCTCGTTCTCGTGGTGCGGGAACAGCAGGTCCGAGCCGCCCCCGTGGATGTCGAAGTCGAGTCCGAGCAGGTCGCCCGCCATCGCCGAACACTCGATGTGCCAGCCCGGCCTGCCGTCGCCCCAGGGACTGGGCCACCACGTGTCCTCACCCTCCTTGCGGCCCTTCCAGAGCGCGAAGTCGAGCGGGTCCTGCTTGCGCTCGGCGCCATCCAGCCCCTCGCCTTGGTCCATGTCCTCGATCCGGCGGTGCGAGAGGGAGCCGTACCCCGCGTCGGAACGCACACGGAAGTAGACGTCACCGCCGGCCTCGTACGCGTGGCCGCGCTCGATCAGTGCCGCGATCTGCGCGACGATCGGCCCGATCATCTCCGACGCGAGCGGCTCGGCGTCGGGGCGGCCGAGCGCCAGTGCGTCGGTGTCGGCAAAGTAGGCGGCGGTCATCTCGCTGGCGAGCTGATCGCTCGGGATCTGCCTGCGAGCGGCGGCCTCGTAGATCTTGTCGTTGATGTCGGTGACGTTGAACACCAGGCGCACCCCGTAGCCCTGGGCACGCAGGAAGCGCGAAAACAGGGAGAAGACGACAAACGGCCGGGCGTTACCGATGTGAATCCGGTTGTAGACGGTGGGCCCGCAGGCGTAGATCCCGATCGGCTCGCCGCCGGGCTCGCGCAGCTCGCGCAGCTCGCCGCTGCGCGTGTCGTGAATGCGCACCGTCCGCATCGCGGCAGCCTAGTGGGCAGGCTCGAGCGCTGCGGTCGCCAGCGCGGCGGCGCCCTCGCCGCGGCCGATGAAGCCGATGCCCTCGCCCGTGGTGGCCTTGATCGAAACGCGGTCCGCTCCGATCCCGAGCGCCGCGGCGATCCGATCGACCATCTGCGCGCGGTGGGGCGCCAGCTTCGGCTGCTCGAGCACCACGGTGACGTCGACGTTTGCGACAGCATGCCCGCGCTCGGCGAGCAGCGACGCGACTTGTTCGAGCAGCGCGATCGAGTCGGCGTCGCGCCAGCGCTCGTCGGTATCCGGGAAGTGTGTGCCGATGTCGCCGAGCGCCGCGGCGCCGAGCAGCGCGTCGATCACGGCGTGGGTCAGCACGTCGGCATCGGAGTGGCCCTCGAGGCCGACCGGCGAGTCAATCGCGACGCCGCCGAGGATCAGCGGGCGGCCTGGCGCCAGGCGGTGCGAGTCATAGCCGATCCCCACGCGCGTCATTGGCGATCCTGCGCTCCGAGCGGTGCCAGCGCACGGCTTCGGCGGTCAAAGGTCGCGAGCTCGCGTACGCCAAGCGCTTCTAGCGTCTCGAGCGCTACGTCATAGCCGGCCCCGACATCCTGCGGCGTGTGGGCGTCGCTGGAGAGCGCGATCGGCGCTCCGGTTTCGAGCACCATTTCCAGGAACGGCATCGCGGGATAGAGCTCGGCGACAGGCTTGCGCAGGCCGGCTGTCGAGACCTCGACCGCGATCTGTGTCTCGGCGATCGCCTCGATCGCCGGCTCGTAGTAGCGGCGCAGGTCGCCGGCGGGCCGCCGTGCGCTCTCGCCCCAATACTTCACGAGGTCCGGGTGGGCGAGGATGTCGAACAGCCCACTGCGTGCCGACTCGGCGACGGTCTCGAAGTAGCGGCGCCAGATCTCCTCGACCGAGCGCCCCGAGCCCCAGACCGAGAAGTCGTCCATGTCGACGGCGCCGTCGCGGATGAAGTGAACCGAGCCGACGACGTAGTCGAAGTCGTGCCGCGCGAGCAGCTCCGCGGTGCGGTCCTCGGCGCCGGCGATGAAGTCCGCCTCGATCCCGAGCCGCAGGTCGGTCGACTCGCGCACGAACGTGCAATAGGCGTCGAGATCGTCCTGCGCGAAGCGTTCCCAGAACGGGTGGCGCCAGAGCTCGAGCGCCGCCGCGAAGCGGTAGATATGTTCGCTGACCCCGAGCTCGGAGATCCCGCGCTCCTGCGCCACCGCGCGGTAGGCGCCGGCGTTCTCGGCTGTGTGGTGCTCTGCCGCGGTGTAGTCGGCGCCGTCGCGGCGCAGGTGCAGGTGGTAGTCGGTGAGCAAAGTCCGGCGATTCTCGCAGGCCCGATCAAAGCTCCCGGGCTGCAAGCACCGCATGCACAGCCGCGAGATCCGCGGGCGTCGTGACCTTCGTGTTCGGCTCGCTCCAGGGTGCGATCACGATCCGGCCGCCGATTCGCTCGACCAGCGCCGCGTCATCGGTCGCGCCGGCCAGGGTCACGTCGTCGACGTCGAGCGCCGCGCGCAGGCTCGCGGCGCGAAAGAGCTGCGGCGTCTGAACGGCCCACAGGTCCGCGCGCGCCAGGGTGTCGGTCACGGCGCCAGCGGAGTCCGCGCGCTTGATGGTGTCGGCGACCGGCGCCGCGGCAATCGCCCCGTCGGCCAGCTCGTCGGCGGCGAGCCGGTCGATCACGGTCTCGACGAGCAGCGCGGTGACGAGCGGCCGCGCCGCGTCGTGCACGAGCACGTCGTGGGTGTCCCCACAGGCAGCGAGTCCGGCGCGGACCGAATGCGACCGTGACGGTCCGCCCGCGACGGCCCTCACGCCGTCAGCCAGCGCCGCCGCAGCGTCGGAGTGCGGTGGCAGCACGACGACGAGCCGCTCGATCCGCGGGACGGCCGCGAGCGCGGCGAGGCTCCAGTCGAGCATCGGTCGACCGCCGAGCTCGACGAGCGCCTTCGGTGCCCCTGCCCCGAGACGCTCGCCGCTGCCGGCGGCGACGATAACTGCGGTGATCACTGCTGCTGCGCGCGGGTGCGCGCGGCTGTCAGTCGGCGACCGCCATCTGGCGGTCGGCGGAATCGGCGAGCAGCTCGTCGAGGTAGGCCTCGGCGTCTTCCTCGTCCTTGTCGAGCGCGTACATCAGCTCGGATGCGAGGATCTTCTTGCTGCGCGTGAACATCTGCTTCTCGCCTGTCGAGAGGCCCTTCTCGCTGTCACGTAGCGAGAGGTTGCGGACCACCTCGGCGAGCTCATAGATGTCGCCGGTCTTGATCTTGTCGCGGTTGTGCTTGAAACGCCGGTTCCAGTTCTTCGGCATCTCCGAAACTTCTGCACAGAGAACGTCGAGCACCTTCTTGACGGTTTCTTCGTCGATCACACGGCGCAGGCCCGCAAGGGCAGCGTTTTCCGTGGGCACGCGGACGGTCATGTCGTTGTGCAGGATCTTGATCGTCAGGTACTCGCGTCGCTCCCCGAGGATCTCCATCTCCTCCTTACGGAGAATCTTCCCCGCCCCGTGGTGCGGATAGACGACGTGGTCTCCCAGCTCGAAGTCGATCTGTTCGACTTCGACCGTGACCTCAACGTCCTCTGTCAGCGTCTCATCATCCTGTGTCTGTGCGGGAATGGTGGCCTCCTTTGCTTCGGACCTGCCGGCTGGCGGTCCCTCTTGTCAAGTCTGCAGATAGCTGTCCACGAGGTTCAGTTCCTGCTGTCTGCGCAGGCCCTCGCGGATGTCCTTCGCGCGCAACTCCCCGACCCCCTCGACTGCCTCCAGTTCGGCGTCGTCGGCGCTCAGCAGCTCATCCAGGCCACCGAAATCGGCGACCAGCTGTGCCACGACCAGGCGCGGCAACTTCGGTATCCGCCCGAGCACGCGATAGCCGCGAGGCGAGACCGCATACTCGAGCGTGTTGATCTTCCGGTCGTAGCCGAGCAGCTCGGCGAGGCGACCGAAGTCAAGGAGGTCCTGGCGGCCCAGGCGCCCGAGTTCTTCGAGCGCGGTGGCGACGCCTTCGTCGGAGTAGTCGGCGAGGTAGTCACGTACGAGCGCCAGCTTTTCGGCGGCGGTGCCGTACATCGTCTCCTCGAGCTGCATTTCGACGTTGCGCCCTTCGGAGCCGAGCTCGACGATGTAGCGCTCGACGTCGACCGCCATCCGCGTTGCGAGCTCGGCGCGCTGGAGAACGGTCAAGACGTCGTGCAGCGTCGCGCCGCCCTCAAACTCGAGTGTCGTCAGGCGCGTGGTCACCTGGCCCAGTCGAGCGCGGAATTTGTCGAGCGTCGCGAGCGCCTGGTTGGCCTT
>Ga0182016_10002912_pt1 | contig 19781 bp, 23 predicted proteins | sample 712S2MmetaG_FD_120491 | JGI IMG/M metagenome (GOLD analysis project Ga0182016, IMG submission 120491) | Permafrost microbial communities from Stordalen Mire, Sweden - 712S2M metaG | ecosystem: Environmental > Terrestrial > Soil > Wetlands > Permafrost | place: Sweden: Stordalen | collected... | reverse complement strand
CAACGCCTCGGCTGTGGCGTCCGGCGCCGTATGGGGTTCATAATTGAGGTGAATAAGGGGACACCGGGGAGGAAGCCATGATCGCACAATCCGCGTATCGCATAGTTGCAGCCGCCTTGGGCGCAGCAGCCTGTTTCGCCGCCTACGGCGGCTCAAACGCCGCGCTGGCACAAGGAGCGCCTGATTACGCCGCACTTCTCGCGGCGCCGGACCGCAGTGATGCCGACCGGCAGGCCGATCAGCGCCGAGATCCGGCGCCTTTCCTGGCTTTCGCAGGCCCGAAGCCCGGCATGAAGGTGCTCGATATGGGAGCCGGCGGCGGCTACAGCACAGAGCTGATGGCGCGCGCGGTGGCGCCGAACGGCATGGTGTACGGGCAAAACCCGGCCGAGCTCGGCGATAAGGCCAAGGCGGCTTTCGCGGCGCGACTGGCGACGCCGGCCATGAAAGACGCCGTCGCCGATGTCGCGCCGTTCGACGATCCGGTGCCGCCCGGCGCGCCGCCGCTCGATATGGTCACGTTCCTGTTCTATTACCACGACACCGCCTACATGAACGTCGATCGCGCCGCGATGAACCGCAAGCTTTATGCGGCGCTCAAGCCCGGCGGCTTTTTGATCGTGGCCGATCACTCGGCGCTGCCGGGGCAGGGCCTCAGTGTGGTCAAGACGCTGCATCGCATCGAGGAGACGACCGAGCGGCAGGAAATAGAGGCGGCGGGGTTCCGCTTTGTTGCCGAAGGCAATTTCTGGCGCAACCCCGCCGATACCCACGATTTCCCGAGCTACAAGCCGCAGCCGGTCGATAATTTCGTGCTCAAGTTTCAAAAGCCTTAGAGCATGATCCCGAAAAGTGGAAACCGGTTTTCGGATCAGATCATGCTCAAACGATGAATCTAGACCCTGGTCCGATTCAATTGAATTGGATCAGGGTCTAGTGAAGGCTGTTACTTCAACTCGTCCTTCACCTTGTCGAGGCCGGCACTGACGCAGTCGTCGTCAACGCCGGGCGAGCCCGAAACACCGATGCCGCCAAGGACGTCGTCGCCAATTTTGATCGGCTGGCCGCCCGGAATGGCGATGACGTTCGGCAGTGTCACCTGCTGGTGTGCGACTGAAGTGGGATCCAGGAGCTTCTTGGCGTATTCGGCGGTGGGCTGCCTGAACGTCATGGCCGTGTAGGCCTTGCGCCGCGCATTTTCCATGGTGTGCGGCGAGGCCTTGTCGGAACGCATGGCGACGATGGTGTCGCCGTCGCGGTCGACCACCACCGCAGAAGTGCCATAGCCCTTGGCGTTGCAGGCGGCGATGGCGCCCTCGGCGATGGTCTTGGCGGTATCGAGAGACAAATCCTTGTGCATGATGATCGCGGCGCCTGCAGGCACGGCGATCATAGAAATAACGGCCGCAAGGCCGCAGAGTCGGACAAACGACATAGTGCTAGCTCCTCCCGATGAATGTTCGCCTTGTGAGAACAGCGACGGGCGGATGCTATTCCATTTTCAATTGTCGCGCAGCGGCAACGGCGGGGCCGGTCAACAGCCTATGACCGTCCGATAATCTACCACTGCCGATAGGCCGGCTGCGCGTAGTATTGCTGCCCGTAATACGGCTGCTGACCGTAATTGGGCTGGGCGCCATAGCGCTGCCCGTAATACGGCGGCGGCTGGGGCGGAAATTGCGACTGCCGCTGCGCGTATTGTGGCGGGTCCTGATATTGCGGTCCCGGTTGCTGACCATATTGCGGGCTTGGCTGCTGACCATAGGGCTGCGGCTGATATTGCGGCGCTATCTGGACCGGGGCGTTGGAATACACCACCTCGTTTTCGGGCAGACGCTGGCGCGCCACCGGGCCATTGTCGCCGCCCGGCGTGCGGCCCGCGATGCTCACACTGGTATTGGCCATGCCCTCGGTCTTGATCAGGTCGAAGAGCGTCGCCGCGTGCTCCGGCGACAGCCTCACGCAGCCATGCGAAACGGCAAGCCCGAGATGCTTGACGTCGAAGAAGCCGTGGATGGCATGGCCGTGCAGGTCGAAGAAAATGGTGTGCGGCATCGGCGCATTGTCCCACTCCTGCGAGAAGTGGTCGGCGTCCATGCGGTTCGGCTTGAAATTGCCGGTCGGCGTATCGTAGCCGGGACGGCCGGTCGACACCGGCCACGTGTAACGGGGCTGGCCGTCGACCGCGACCGACATCTGCTGGGTGCTTTTGTCGATCGAAATAGCAATGTCGGCGCGAGCCGCAACGGCAAACGGCACGCTCAGCGCGGCCGCGAGAAGCGCAGTCGACAGCGGGAAGGCATAAATTCCGGCGAGACGCATGTTGAACACCCGTGGGACGGTCGCCCAATCTTAGAAGTCTTTCGCTTATCTTTGGTTCAAATCAAGAGGATCGCCGCACCGTCCGGCATAATGGTGAACGCAATAAGGCGGCAGAAGGATCAATGCCGCTTGAAATACTGTACGGCGCGTTCGTGACGTTCTGCGGCGGTTCGGGTGTTGAAAGTGCCCAAATTGCGCCGTTGCCCGGTCTTGGGATTCTTCTTGCGTGAATAGAGCCGATATTTGCCTGAAGCCAGTTTGCGGATCATGGCGCGTCCCTGCTTGCCGGACCGACACGCCCCTTCGAGCAGCGGTTCGCGCTTTGGTTCCGCCGGCGGTTGTCAGGCGAAATAACGCTCGATGATGCGCCGGTAGGCCGCGGTCAGAGTGATGAGGTCTTTGACGGGGGTGCGCTCGTCGATCTGGTGCATGGTCTGCCCGACCAGGCCGAATTCGAGCACCGGACAATAGTCCTTGATGAAGCGCGCGTCGGAAGTGCCGCCGCCGGTCGAAAGTTCAGGCTTGCGGCCGGTCACATCGGCAATTGCGGCGACGGCGAGATCGGTGAATGGCCCGGGCTTGGTGACAAAGACATCGGCGTTCGAGGGCATCCATTCGATTGCGTAATGGACGCGCCCAGCCGCCGCGGCCTCGGCGCGGTGTTCGATCAGGGTCTTGAGCGAGGTCTGACTGTGCCTGTCGTTATAGCGGATGTTAAAGCGGGCCCGCGCCTCGCTCGGGATGACATTGACCGTCGGATTGCCGACATCGACCGTGGTGAATTCGAGATTCGATGGACCGAATTGCTCACTGCCCTGGTCGAGCGGTGCCTGCAACGCCGTCATCAGCGTGATCAACCCGCGTATCGGATTGTCGGCGCGTTCCGGATAGGCCACATGGCCCGAGCGGCCGCTGACAGTCAGCGTGCCATTGAGCGAGCCGCGGCGTCCGGCTTTGACGGTGTCGCCCATGACCTCGACATTGCTCGGTTCGCCAAGAATACAGTGGTCGAATTTTTCGCCGCGCTCCGCCGCCCATTGCAGAAGTTTCACAGTGCCGTTGACCGCGACACTCTCCTCGTCGCCGGTGATCAGGAGCGAGATCGAGCCCTTGGGCTTGCCGCCGTTCGCTTCGAGGTAATCGAGCGTCGCCGCCACAAACGCCGCGATGCCGCCCTTCATGTCGACCGCGCCGCGGCCGTAAAGCATGTCGCCCGAGACTTCGCCGGCAAATGGCGGATGCGACCACGCGGTCTCGCTTCCCGGCGGGACCACGTCGGTGTGTCCGGCAAACACGAGATTGGGTTGTGATGCGCCGATGCGGGCGTAAAGATTGTCGATCGGTGCCGTGCCGGGCTCCGCGAACACGGTGCGATGCACCGCAAAGCCCGCTTGCGCCAAGAGGTTTTGCAATACGCCCAGTGCGCCGCCGTCCTCCGGCGTGACCGAGCGGCAGCGGACGAGATCGCGAGCGATGGCGACGGGATCGGAGGTCATGGCCGGCAGTGGTGATCGCGCCCCGCGCCCCAGTCAAGTCCGCGGCGGTGTTGCACCCGGCGCCAACGGATCTGGCCCGTGCTGGTTCGGGCCCGGCGTGCCGCGGCGAAAGCCGAGTTCGACCAGCAGCGCGAGGCCCAGCACCGTGAACGGCAGCGCGATGGAGAGCGAGAGCATGCTCGGCTCGTCTTCGGTCCCGGTCATTTCCAGCACCGTGAGCAAATCGAGCACCGCGCCGGCGCCGAAGAACGCGATCAACAACCACAGCGGCATGTTGCGGTCGTGGCCGCGCTTCACCGCGATCGCGAATTCCGGATAGGTGAAGGCCAAATCGACGATGGCGCTGAGCCGGTCACCCTGGATCGCTTCGGCCAGTAGGTGGCCGAATATCTCACCGATCGTGACCGCGATAATCGCGATCCAAAACGTCTTGCGACCAATGCGGCCATCGAAACTGTTGAGGAGATAGGCCCAATCCATCGGTGCGACTTAACTTCAATCTCGAAGTAGTTCGTTGATACTGGTCTTGGACCGCGTTTTCTCGTCGACGCGTTTGACGATCACCGCGCAATAGAGACTGGGACCGGGCTCGCCATTCTTGAGCGGTTTGCCCGGCATCGTACCCGGCACGACGACCGAATAGGCCGGTACCTCGCCCTGCATGGTCTCGCCCGATTCGCGGTCGACAATCTTGGTCGAGGCGCCGATGAACACGCCCATCGACAACACCGAACCCTCGCGCACGACCACGCCTTCGGCGACCTCCGAACGCGCGCCGACGAAGCAATTGTCCTCGATGATCACCGGTCCTGCCTGCAGCGGTTCGAGTACGCCGCCGATGCCGGCGCCGCCGGAGATGTGACAGTTCTTGCCGATCTGGGCGCAGGAGCCCACCGTCGCCCAGGTATCGATCATGCTGCCTTGATCGACATAGGCGCCGAGATTGACGAATGAGGGCATCAGCACGACGCCGGGTGCGATATAGGCGGAGCGGCGGACGACGCATCCGGGCACGGCGCGGAAGCCCGCTCCGCGAAAACGCTTATCGTCCCAATCGTCGAATTTCGACGGTACCTTGTCCCACCACTTGGCGTGGCCCGGACCGCCCGCGATGACGGTCATGTCGTTAAGCCGAAACGACAGCAGCACCGCCTTCTTGAGCCATTGATTGACGCTCCATGTGCCGTCGGTCTTACGTTCCGCCACACGCGCGGCGCCGCGATCGAGAAGATCGAGCGCATGATCGACCGCGTCGCGAACTTCGCCTTTGGTGGCAGGCCCGACCTCATCGCGCCGTTCGAAGGCTGAGTCGATGATCTGGGCCAGATTTTCCCCAGTTCCGGCTGACGTCATGAAGGTAATCCCCGCTGCGCGGGTTGTCGGGGCAGGCCCCAACGATGTCAAGCGCCGACGGTGTGCGTACGCGCGGCTGCTATGCCCATCAAGAATTCCGTCAGATTGTCGGTCACATGATCGACATAGGGTGCGTCGCGGCCGGCGAGCTCCCAGTCTTCACGTGTGACGCTGCGACTGCCTTCCGGCACGATCAGCACGGTGCTCATCCCGAGCGCGTGCGGCACTTCGAGATTGCGGGCGAGGTCTTCGAAAATCGCTGCACGCGCCGGATCGACATCGTGCCGGAGGAGAAACCGGTCATACACCTGAGGCCGGGGCTTCGGCTCGAGGTCCGCCGCCCTGATATCGAAGACGTCTTCGAAGTGGTGATGGATGTCGAGCCGCCGCATGACCGCATCGGCGTGGCTCCGCGTGCCATTGGTAAGGATGAGCTTGCGGCCCGGCAGCTTGGCAATAGCTTCGCCCAAATCGGGGTTAGGCTCGATCGGCGAATGATCGATCTGATGCACGATTTCCAGATACTCATCCGGCTGCAGGCCGTGCTCTTCCATCAAGCCGCGCATGCTTGTGCCGTAGCGCAGGTAATAGTCTTTCTGCAGCCGGAACGCTTCGTCGGGGCTGATTTTGAGAAAGCCCGCGATGTAGTTGCGGATGCGTTCGTCGACCTGCTGCCAGAGATTGAGATGATGCGGGTACAGCGTGTTGTCGAGATCGAACACCCACGTGTCGACGTGTTGGAAGCCGGATCTGCCGGGTTTGGGGACAGTGCGCTGCATCGCCCCCGGTGTAGCCCTCAACCGGCTTCCCGCCAAGACGCCGCCGGAATCAGGCCCTTGAGCGCCCCATCGTGCAGCCGGACCGGATCGCGTTCGCCCTCCATGGCAAGCCGCAGCACACAGCGCGCCAACTCGTCGGGCTTGACCGTGGTATTGCCGATCGCCTTCAGCGTCAGCCACGCTTCGTCGAACGCCGCCTCGAGGACGACCAGAGTCGGAGGATCGAAGGAACTGTTGTGGAACCCGCGCATCGGTTCCGTCCTCACCGCTTTAATGCCGGTATTTTTTGTGAATTCCCGACCAAATCATCAGCCCGAACTTGGTCGAGTTTGTGTCCCCGGAGCATTGACCTGGATCAACGGCGCGTGACCTGGGGCATCCTTGGGCGCCCTCGGGCCGGCGATCGGGCGTCGTGATTAGCACTACGCGCTGAGTCGCGGCAAGAGGCGCGTGGCGTTCCCGCTGGTGATGGCTTCTAGGTCGGCCGGCGCCAGATTGAGCTGTCGCAGGTTGTCGATTTGGTTGAGCGGGAAATACGGATAATCGGTGCCGTACGTGATCTGCGATACGGGCACGAGCTTCGTCAACGCCGCCATCGATGCCGGATGAGTCGCATTCGCGGTATCGTAATAGAGACGGCGCAACTCGGCTTCGATGCCGTCGGGAGCAAACCCGCCGGGACTGCGCGCGCGCTGGTCGTAGAAGGCTTCGATACGTCCGGCGAGCATCGGAATCGTTCCGCCGGCGTGCGAGAACAGCCATCTGATGTCGCGTTGCTGCGCAAAGCTGCCGCTGAGCAAAAGGCTGACGATAGTGCGCGTGGTATCGTGCGGCACCTCGATCACCGCCGGAAACGTGCCTACGCTCAAATTAGCGCAGCAAGACGCGACCAGCGGGTGCACGTAGACCACAGCCTTGCGGCGGTTGAGTTCCTCGAGCACCGGCTTGTACACGGCATTGCCGAGCCATTTGTCTCCATAATTGGTCTGCAAATTCACGCCGTCGGCCTTGAGCGTGTCGAAGGCGTATTCGATTTCTTTGAGCGTTAAGTCGATATCCATCATCGACAACGGAGCAAACAACCCGTAGCGCCCGGGATGATCGCGCACCATCTGGGCGGCGAAATCGCAGCACAACAGCGCCATGTCGTGCGCCTTGCTGGCGCCCTCGTCGAACCACACGCCGGGCGTCGAAGCGAGGGACAAGATGCTCGTCGTGACGCCGTTCTTGTCCATCGCCTCGATGTCGTTTTGCGGCGTCCAGGCAGTCTGAACGGCGAAGTGGGGAACTTTGCGCTGGTCTTCCCAATCGATCTGCGTCTTCTGATACGCCGGCGGATAGAAGTGGTGATGGGTATCGATCAGCTTGGATGCCGCCGCATGGGCCGGCGTCGCTGCGCCTGGAAGGACGGCCGCAGCCCCGAAGGCCGCCGCGCCGGCCAAGAATTGGCGCCGGGAGGAATGGCACTCGCAGCCGAACAATCGATGTTTGGAAGCTTTGGACTGATGACGAAGCGGCGCAGCCGCGTCGAGCGACGCATTCATGATTTTCCTCCCCCAACCCGTTGTCTTCGATCTTACTTCACGCCACGCGGATTGCGATAGCCGTCCGATGGCCGCGTCCTATCGCCACAATTGAAACGCCACCAGCGCCGCGAGCATGATGGCGCTGCCAATACCCTGGATCGGCGTGATCGCTTGGCCGAGCACCAGCGCGCTCAGAATCGTCGCGGTCAGCGGCTCGAGATTCATGATCAGTGCAGTGCGGAACGGGCCGATCCGGAGCGTCGAGACGAAGACGAACAAGATCGCGGCCGTCGACGACAGGCTCATGGCCACCAGACAGGCCCAGCCGAGACTTGTTTGCGGCGCATTCCAAGTCTGCGCCACAGCCGATATGGCGAAGAAGGCCGCCGCCGACGACAGCATCGAATACCAAGTCGTCAGCCGCGCGTCGGCGCCAACCAGATAGGCTCGCGTGGCAAGCAGCACGCCAGTGCGGCAAGCGGCGGCGCCGAGCGCATAGGCGAGGCCCGCGAAGGCGAGCCCCGCGGGGTGCGCGCCGATCATGATCGCCAGCCCGAAAAAGGCCGCAACCGCGCACAGCACGCCTTTCCAGCGCAACGGTTCGAAGCCGGCGAGCGACGCCGCCAAGCCGGTCAGCAGCGGATAGGTGAAATACGACAGAATCGCCGTCGGCACATCGATGGCGTCGATCGCCTTGAACAAACAAAAGATGAGGCCGGCGAACAGAAGGCCGATGCCGAGAGAGATCAGGCGGACGCGGCCATCGGCATGCGGTCTTGACCCGAAGCGCAGCCACGAGGCGACGAACGCGATCCCTACGATGCTACGGAACGACAGCATCGTGAGCACGTCGGCGCCCGACGCCAAGACGAGCTTGGTCAAGATGTCGGATATACCGAGCGCGGTCCCGGCGGCGATGCCGGGCGCCAAGGGGAAAATGTTCGGAGCGCGCAACGGAGCTTAAGGATGAATGAGCGTGCCGGCGCCGAGCTCGGTAAACAATTCGAGCAGCACCGCATGCGGCACCTTGCCGTTGAGGATGACGACGCCTTCGACGCCCCGATCGAGCGCGTCGATGCAGGTTTCGACCTTGGGGATCATGCCGCCCGAGATGGTGCCGTCGGCGATCAGCCGGCGCGCTTCGTCGACCGATAATTCCTTGATCAGGTTTTTCGATTTATCGAGCACGCCAGGGACGTCGGTCAAAAGCAAGAGCCGCTTGGCCTTGAGCGCGCCGGCGATGGCGCCGGCAAACGTATCGGCATTGACGTTGTACGTGCCGCCATGGGCCGCCGCGGCGACCGGTGCCAGCACCGGGATCAGCTCGCGGCCGAGGATGGTATCGAGCACCCTGGTGTCGACCTTGTCCGGCTCGCCGACGAAGCCGAGATCGACGACTTTCTCGATCGCGGAATCGGGATCGATCACCGTGCGCGTCAATTTGCGCGCCACCACCATATTGCCGTCCTTGCCGCACAAGCCGATCGCCCTCCCGCCGGCCTCGTTGATGTAGCCGACCATCTGCTTGTTGATCGATCCGGCCAGCACCATTTCGACGATCTCGAGCGTCTTCGCATCGGTGATGCGCAGCCCGGCCGAGTATTGCGATTGCACGCCGACTTGCTTGAGCATCGCCTCGATCTGCGGGCCGCCGCCGTGTACGACCACGGGATTGATCGCGGTCTGCTCCAGCAACACGATGTCGCGGGCGAATTCGCGCGCCAGTTCTTCCGCGCCCATGGCGTGGCCGCCGTATTTCACAACGACGATTTCTTCGTCGTAGCGCTGCATATAGGGGAGCGCCTCCGCGAGAATGCGGGCTTGCACTTCGGGGCTTACGGGGTCGCTGGTGTTCATCGGCATTGCTTCCCGGCAATCGGCGGAGAGTCTTCTAGAGCATGTCCCACCAAAGTGGAAACCGGTTTTGCGATAAGGACAGGCGCAAAGACAAAGCCAGCGCGGGATGCGCTATGGACAGAAAGTCATCCGGCTCCAGCGTGACGGTCGCACGACAACGCCGCCCTCAGTGGACGCGCTCGGTGAGCAGGCGGGCGATGGCGGCGCGCAATTGCTCCATGCCGGCGCCGGTATGGGCGGCGGTCGCGATCAGGTCGGGGAAGGCCGCCGGCCTTTTGCGCATGGCGGCCTGGACCGCCTCGATACGTTCGGCGAGCGCAGTGTCGCCGACCTGGTCGCATTTGGTGAGGACGATCTCGTGGCTGACAGCCGCCTTGCCGAGGGTGTCGAGGATGGCATCGTCGGCCGCTTTCAAGCCATGGCGTGCATCGATCAACACGTAAACGCGGGCCAGCGTGGCGCGACCATGCAGATAATCGTGAATGAGCTTGGTCCAGGAGGCGACTTTGGTCTTGGCGACGGCCGCATAGCCGTAGCCGGGCATATCGACCAGCACGAGCCGATGGGCGCTACCGAAGAAGATCAGCTCTTGGGTGCGTCCCGGCGTATTCGAAGTCCGGGCCAGCGCGCGGCGCCCGGTCAACGCGTTGATGAGCGAGGATTTTCCGACATTGGAGCGGCCCGCAAAAGCGATCTCCGGTCCGCGCATCGGTGGCAACGACTCGAGCGAGCTTGCGGCGGAGAGGAAGTTCCACTCGCCGGCGAACAGGCGGCGACCGGTTTCGATCTCGGCGGCCGAAAACTCAGCCGGCAGGTTGCGGGCGTTGTTCACCTCGTGCCGCCGGCGTGAGCACGCGAGAGCCCGTGCGGCGGAACCAAAAACACCGGTTGCGGTTCTTCATGCGTTGGGGTGCATCGGGTTCGCGGCAAGAACATCATGGACAACTGGTCGAGCGTGCGCCTCTGCGACGTCGCGAACCTCATCCTCAGCGGCGTTCTGTTCTTTTCTCCGTGGCTGTTCGGCCTGTCGAACGGAGCGCCGTGGCAGATCGCATCGGTTGCCGGCCTCATCATCGCGGTGCTGTCGATTGCGGCGCTGGCTGCCTTTGCGGTGTGGGAGGAATGGTTCATTTTGATCGCCGGCCTCGTGCTCATCGTATCGCCATGGCTCATGGGCTTCCAGGACAGCGATGCGATGACCATCGACGTCGCAATCGGGATCATTGTGGTGGCATTGGCGGGGATCGAAGTCTGGCTGACCCGCGACGAGCAGCCGGAGCAGCAGCCCCGCATTCCCGCCGGCCCCTGAACTGGGTAGCGGCGGCAATCAATTCCAGGTGAACCCCAAAAGAAAAAGGGGACGCCTCGTCCCCTTTTTCCTTCGCAGCGGCCGGATGATGCGGCGATTGGCTCGATTAAGCGGCCTCACCGGGATAGTCGTCCCAATTGGTCGGCGTCGGCGCGTATGCTGGGTTTTTGGCCACGCCTTGATAGCGCACGGCGGCGGCAACCGCCGAAATTCCGATTTCCCGATACCGCTGGTCAAGCGGACTGTGTTGCGCGCTCTCTTGGGCTAAAGCTTTGTTTTCGGCGGTCTTCTTGGCCATTTCGGCGGCGAATTTCTGCATTACGGAACCCCATTCCCTTGTTACTGTGAGCGATGCTCAGATGGTAGGCTTCGAGTGCGGCAAAAGTGGGCGACTAATGGTACGTCGAAATGGCATTGTGCTGACACCCTGCCGGCGCGGCCACTTGCAGGGATTGTGGTAAACCCTTGCTTAATGTCTCCCGGCGATACTGAATTGAGCGAGGCGGACGGGTTTATCCACCCTGAAGGGTCGTTATCCACGCTGCTCCAGGAGAACTGCGGCATTCCTGCAACACCCAGCGCCGAGTTTCGATCGATACGGCATAACGACTGGCATGGTGACGACGCTTTAGGTATTGGGATTCAGGATATTGTCGGCCGGGGCGGCGCAGGGCGGACGGAGAAGTAAACGAGTCATGATCACGCGTACAATTGCATTTCTGATCATGGGCTTGGCGTTGGGCGGCTGCATGCAGGAAACGCTCGAGCCGTCGACCCAGGTCGGATGGAATTCCCGCGACAAGCAGCTGATGTCGAACCTGCCTTATGCGCAGGCTGCGATTCCCGAGCCCTATAAGCGTCATATAGTCGACTATCAGCGCAAGGAAGCTCCCGGGACCATCGTCGTCGATAGCGATAACAAGTTCCTCTATTACGTGCTGCCGAAGGGCCAAGCGATTCGCTACGGCATCGCCGTCGGCGAAGAGGCACAGGCCTGGAGCGGCATCGCCAAGGTCGGCCGCATGGAAGAGTGGCCGGCTTGGGTGCCGACGCCCGGCGAACAGGCGCGCCTCGGACCGCTGCCGGCCTTCGTAACCGGCGGACCGCATAATCCGATGGGCGCCCGCGGCATGTACCTTTACTCCGGCAACAAGGACACGCTGTACCGCATCCACGGCACCAATCAGCCTGAATATATCGGCCAAGCCATTTCGTCGGGCTGCATCCGCATGACCAACGAAGACGCGATCGATCTCTACAGCCGGGTCAAGCTCGGCACCATCGTCGTGGTATTGGCGCCGACGGAGGATGGCACGAAGCGCGTCGCATCCGGGAACGACGACGCCCCGCATCGCCCGTTCTGAACGGACTTCATGCTAGAAGCGATCACGGCCGGGTAACTCCCGGCCGTTTGCATTTCCAGAGCACGATCGCCAAAGCCCGTCTCGACCGTAGCTCCATCATGCTCCGAGCGTGACATGCACGATTTCCGGCGGCACGCCGAAACGCGCCGGGATAATGCTGGTGCCGAGCCCGCCGGAAACGATCAGATGGCGGTTGCTCTCGATTATGTGACCGTAGGCGTAACGCGCACCGTATTGCGACGGAACAAAGCGCGGCCAGACGAAGGGAATGCGGATCTGGCCGCCATGAGTGTGGCCGGCGAGCGTCAGTGCTACGCGCGGCGGCACGATCGTAAAAATGTCCGGCTCGTGGGCGAGCAAAACCACGGGATCGTCGGTCGTCACTCGCGCCAGCGTCCCTGGTAAGTCGTCGACGCCACGAAATTGACCGCGGCCGATCTGGTAGGCGAGTTGGTCGCCGAGCCCGGCGAGCCAGAAGCGCTGGCCTGCTTGATCGAGCAACACCGCGTCGTTTTCCAAGATCGGCAGATGCGCTTCGGCAAGCGCACGGCGGACCTCGTCGATCCCATGCCACCAGTCGTGATTGCCGAGAATCGCCCAGCGGCCAAGGGGAGCTTCGAGCCGCGCCAGCTCGGCCGCCCAGTCCGCATCGGGGACGGGCGTCGTCTTGAAAGCGTACCAAGCCTTGAAATCGCCAAGCAGCACGATGAGGTCGGAGTGCAGATCATTGGCCGCGTCGACGACGCGGCGGACGTGCTCGAGCGGCATGTCGGGGTAGCCGGCATGGAGGTCGGCGATCACCGTGATGGTGAGTTTGCGGTCCGCGGGCCAGCTTGGCGGCGTCAGTCGGTAGGGTGTGACGATGAGGCCGAGCGGCTCGATCGCGCCCGCATAGGCGCCAGTCGCGGTCGCCGACAGACCGGCAAGGCCCGCGCCCGCGGCAAGGAAACGGCGCCGCGTCAGCCGCCGCTTTGCCGAGCGGAGGAGCGGCCGTTTGCTGCTGTTTGCCGGGGTCAATTCCACCGCCCGTTCATAGTCTGTCCGTGGTGAACGGAGTCTTCATGTCGCTGCGGAATAAGCCGCTTGGCGGTCACGAATCCGCGAGGCGCTCATGCGTCACCCAGTCCAGCGTCTTATCGAGCGCCCGGGTGAGCCGGTCGAACAGATCGTCGATCTCCTCCTCGCTGATGATGAGCGGCGGCGACAGCGTCAGCACATCGCCGAGCACCGCGCGCACGATCAGGCCTTCGGCCTCCGCGAACTGCACGGCGCGCGGACCGACGCTATGCGACGCGGCGAATGATCGTTTGGTGTTCTTGTCGGCGACGAGTTCGAGCCCGCCGATCAAGCCGAGCCCGCGCGCTTCGCCGACCAGCGGATGCTCTCCGAGCGCCTTAAGCCGCGTCTGAAAGCGCACGCCGCGCGCAGCGGCGGTTTCGACGATGCGATCGCGCGCATAGATCTCGATTGCCTTCAGCGCCACCGCGGCCGAGACCGGATGGCCCCCATAGGTGAAGCCATGGCCGAAGACGCCGATCTTTTTACTCTCGATCAAGAGCGCCTGATACATGCTCTCGGGAATCATGACGCCGGCGATCGGCAAATAGGCCGAAGACAGCATCTTGGCGACCGAGATCGACTGCGGCGCAAAATTGAGTTTCTCGCAGCCGAAGGTGGTGCCGAGCCGCCCGAAGCCGCAAATCACCTCGTCGCTGATCGTGAACACGTCATAGCGCGCGCAGACCGCCATGATCTTTTCGAAATAGGTCCGCGGCGGCACGATCACGCCGCCGGCGCCCATCACCGGCTCGGCGATGAATGCCGCAACCGTGTCGGGGCCTTCCTTGACGATCATGGCCTCGAGTTCTTCGGCGAGCCGGGTCGCGAAGTCTTCGTCGCTCTCGCCGTCTTGCGCGAAGCGGTAGTGATGCGGGCAGCCGGTATGCAAAAAGCCCGGCAGCGGCAGGTCGAAATCGCGATGATTGCCCGGCAGCCCAGTCAGCGACGCCGCCACGATGGTGACGCCGTGATAGGCTTTGATGCGGCTGATGATTTTTTTCTTGTTCGGCCGGCCGAGCGCGTTGTTGAGATACCAGACGAGCTTGACCTGGGTGTCGTTTGCCTCCGAGCCGGAATTGCAGAAGAACACTTTTGAGATCGGCACCGGCGCGATCTCCTTGAGTTTTTCGGCAAGCTCGATCGCCGGGTCGTGGCTGCGGCCGCTGAACAAATGCGCGAACGAGAGCTTCCGCATCTGCGTGGCGGCGGCTTCGACCAACTCCTCGTTGCCGTAACCGAGCGCCGTGCACCACAGCCCGGCCATGCCCTCGATATAAGGCTTGCCGTCGCTGTCATAGACATAGACGCCCTGACCGCGCTCGATGACAAGCGGACCGGTCTCGCGAAAGCGCGCGAGATTGATGTAGGGATGCACCAGCGTTTCGACGTCGCGGGCCGCAAGATTGCTGAGCGGAGACATTTGGTATTTTACTCCGTCTTGCTGCGATGACCGCCCAACAAGCGCTCGATCTGCGCCACCGGGCGCGGCCGCGGCAGAGGGACTTCGTCGAGCGGGATCAGCGCGGTTTCCTCTTCCTCGGACGCTGTGTCTTCGGCTTGCGCCGGCTCGTCGTTCTCCTGCCGGCTCGCATTCTCTTTCTGTGCGACTTGCGGCGGAGGCGGCGGCTCGCGCACATCCCACTCGCAGATCTTGTAATTGTTGCGGCGCGGCTCGAGATCGAGATGAATATGCTCTTCGTGATAGCCGTCGGAACCCGGCCCGAGCACGGTTGCGAACCGCGCGCAGACGCCCGAGCGAATAGCCTCACGCCAGTCCTTCGGCATATTGATATCGGTCAGGCCGAGCTCGCGGCCGTCGGCGAGTTTGAAATCGCGGACATCGAGCGCGTCGGCGCGGCCATGCTCGCTCATTTGCGCCGCCCGCACATTGTTGCGGCCGCGGCAGTCGTAGGAGGCGAAATTGTCGAGCGCGCGCAGCGGCGGCAAGTTCTTCAGGGACGGCACGACGTCCTCGCGCACCCAGGCGGCGACGGCTTCGGCCATCGGGCAGCGCATGATCGCCGCCGGCAGCACCGCAAGTTTGCTCTGATCGGGCAGCGTCACGCTCTCCATCTGCACCGCGTCGGTGGCGCCGCATTCGCCGGCGCCGACCAGCGTCGGCAGCGGCTGGAATGCCGCGATCTTGGCAAGCCGCAACTGGCAGGCCGACGGCGCTACCGGTCCCGCCGAGGCGGCGGTTTCGGGCAGCGAGGCATAAAGCTCCTGCGGTGGCGCGAAACTTTGCGGAATGACGACCGGCAGCGGTTTTGCGGCGCCCGGCGAGCTATGCGCGGGCTTCGGATGGCCGACGCTGGGCGTCGCGGTTTGTGCCACAGCCATCCCGGTCGCGCTCAACACAACAGCGATTGTGACGGCCCATTTCACGTCAGGCAACTCCGGAAATATCGCCGCGGCGGACTCGAGGTTCGAACGCCGGCGACGCCCCCTGCTTAGGCTATCAGCCGCCGGTCCCACAAGCGCTGCCGCCGCGGCCTCCTCCACCCTCGCCGCAACAGAGGTTGCCTCGCCCGCAGGGTTGAGTAACCTCGGCGCCAAATAGGGGGAGGACGTCTCATGCTTGGCCTGATGCAGGATTGGCCGTTGCTGTGCCATCGCGTCATCGATCATGCCGCGACCTATCACGCCGAACGGCAAGTGATCACCCGCTCGATCGAGGGCCCGTTTCACACCACGAATTACGCCAATGTGCGCAAACGCGCGCTCCGCGTCGCGCAACGGCTCGACAAGTCCGGCATCAGGCTCGGCGACCGGGTCGCGACGCTCGCCTGGAACACCTGGCGGCATCTCGAAGCCTGGTACGGCATCATGGGCATCGGCGCCATCTATCACACCATCAATCCGCGGCTGTTTCCCGACCAGATCGGCTGGATCGTCAATCACGCCGAAGACCGGATCATGATGGTCGATCTCACCTTCCTGCCGATCCTGGAAAAACTCGCCGACAAGCTCAAACCGATCGAGCAATATGTGGTGTTGACCGACGCCGCGCATATGCCGGCGACCGCGCTGAAGAATGCCGTGTCGTACGAGGATTGGATCGCGGAGGTCGACGGCGACTTTGCCTGGACGTCGTTCGACGAAAATACCGCCGCCGGCATGTGCTACACCTCGGGCACCACCGGACATCCCAAGGGCGTGCTCTATTCGCATCGCTCGAACGTCCTGCATTCGATGATGGCGGCGCAGCCCGATGCCATGGGCGTCGGCGCGGCCGACGTGGTGTTGCCGGTGGTGCCGATGTTCCACGCCAATTGCTGGGGGCTCGCGCTGACCTCGCCGATGGCCGGCGCCACCATGGTGATGCCGGGCGCAAAGCTCGACGGCGCCTCGATCTACGAATTGCTCGACACCTACCGGGTCACGTTCACGGCCGCGGTGCCGACGGTGTGGCTGATGCTGCTGCACCATCTCGAAGCCCACGATCTGAAGCTGCCTTATCTGAACAAAGTGGTGATCGGCGGCTCGGCCTGTCCGCGCGCCATGGTGCAGAAATTCCAGGACGTCTACGGCGTCCAGGTTCTGCATGCCTGGGGCATGACCGAGATGTCGCCGCTCGGCACGCTCGGCTCGATCAAGCCGGATTACGCCGGCCTCACCGGCGAGGCGCTGCTCGACGTGCAGCAGAAGCAGGGCCACGCGCCGTTCTGCGTCGAGATGAAAATCACCGACGACGCCGGCAACAAGATGCCGTGGGACGGCAAGACCTTCGGCCGGCTGAAAGTGCGCGGTCCGGCGGTGACCAAATCCTATTTCAAGGAGGAGGCCGGCATTCTCGACGCCGAAGGCTTTTTCGATACCGGCGACGTCGGCACCATCGACCCTCACGGCTATCTCAACATCACCGACCGTTCCAAGGACGTCATCAAGTCGGGCGGCGAATGGATCTCGTCGATCGAATTGGAGAATCTCGCGGTCGGCCATCCCAAGGTCGCCGAGGCCGCCGTGATCGGCGTGCGGCATCCGAAATGGGACGAGCGGCCGTTGCTCGTCGTCGTGCCGAAAGCGGGCGAGACCATTACGAAGGACGAGATGATCTCATTCCTCAAGGGCAAGGTCGCGGGCTGGTGGATCCCCGACGACGTCGTTTTCGTCGCCGAAATCCCGCACACCGCGACCGGAAAAATCCTGAAAACCGAATTGCGCGCCCGCTTCAAGGATCACGTGCTGCCGTCCGCGGCGGCCTAATCCGCGGATTTTAATAAAACTCGCAACCAATTTTCGGTTCAGGCGTTTGCCTGGAATTGCATGGCTGAGCCACGCGCCTTGTGCGCAGTGCATGGCCGCTTCGGCTTTCGTCGGCGCCCGGAGGCGGCGCGCGGCCAAAATATCGCCTTGTGCCAGTCCTTTAGCCAAGTAGTTCCGGGGCCTCATTGATGCCGTATAGGTATAAATCTCCCGCCCTAAACGTTATCCGAAATGTTGCGACGCACAATGACCACATTTGCTTGGTCTTAGCGGCCACGGCCCGCGGTGAGCGGCCGAATCACCCTTCCCATCAACAATCGAATAGGATGGACATGGCTGGGATAACCCTGCGAAAGACTTTGTTTGCCTCGGCGTTTGCTGCATTCCTCATCGGAATACCCATCGTTGTATCGACGGCGGCCTCGGCGCAGTCCGGCGTCGCCTCGGTCTATGCGTATAACGGCGGCAAGACCGCGAGCGGCGAACGGATGTCGAACGGCGCGCTGACGGCCGCGCACCGGACGCTGCCGTTCGGCACCATGGTGCGGGTCACCAATGCGCGCTCTGGCCGCTCGGTGGTGGTGCGCATCAACGACCGCGGCCCGTTCGTGCGCGGCCGCGTCATCGACCTGAGCCCCGCGGCAGCCCGCGAGCTTGGTTTCTCCGGCCTCGTCAATGTCACGCTCGACGTGGTCGGGCGGAGCTGACGGCGACTTTTTCAAACAGCGACAATTCAGGGGACCAAATGACGGGAGGCTTTAGGCCTCCCGTTTTTTGTTTGTCTTTTTCGGCGATGGTGACCACGACATAATTCACCTTAAGCATTTGATGAAACTAGAAAAATGATCATCGACGCGCATTGCTCAGCTGGCCGTTATAGTGTCGGCGTGCTATAAAAGCCTATGAGTTCATTGACGCAGCAGCGCCGTCTTCCGAAAGACCTCGCTTCCGAATTGGAGCGCCGATTTTTCTGGTGGGACCACGTAGGTACCGAGCCGCGGTCCGACGCCAGAATTCTGGCGCAAGCGATGGACCTGGCTTCCTTCGACGACGTGCGGCGCCTCGAAACGATACTCGGTCCCGACCATCTGGCGAATGCCATGCTCGGCGCCCAGCCGGGCTGGATCAGCGAACGGTCGTGGGAATTTTGGCGTGGGCGCTTGCATGCGGCCGGCAAGACGATACCGGAGACGCCGCCGCGGAGATCGTTCGATGCCGGAGCGTTTTGATCCCAAGCTCGACTCGCTGCCCAAGGCGCAACAAGAAATTTGGCCGCTTTTGGCCCCGGCGCGAGATTTGTCGTTCGTGCTGTACGGCGGCACTGCGGTAGCCCTCTATCTCGGTCACCGCGCATCAGTGGATTTCGACTTCTTCGGAGCGGCGAAGCTCGACAAAAGCGAAATCGAAGCTGCCTTTGCTTTCATGGCCGCGGCGCAGATCGTTCAGGAAGCTGAAAACACGCTTGTCATTTTGACGATGCCGTCCGGTCCCGTAAAAGTGTCGTTCTTCGGCGGCATCGCACTCGGGCGCATCAACAAGCCGCTTTTGACGGCGGACTCGACGATGCTCGTCGCCTCGCCCGGCGATCTCTTGGCGACAAAGCTGGAGGCCATTCTGGACCGTGCCGAGGCCAAGGATTATCAGGATATCGCCGCGCTGTTGGCGGCCGGCCACTCGCTCGAAGCGGCGCTCGGCGCATTCGCCAAGATGTACGGCAAGGATCCCGGGCTGCCGCTGCGCGCGCTCGGCTTTTTCAAGGACGGCGACTTGCCGTCGCTGCCGGAGGCCGATCGGAACATCCTGCGCGCGGCGCGCGACCGCGTTGCCACGATTCCGGACGTGACGCTTATTCGCTCCGATCGGTGAAACGCAAAAAATCATTCTGGCGCCTCCACGTGCGCTCCCTCTCCCCGCGTGCGGGGAGAGGGCAGGGTGAGGGGGGCTCTCCGCCGGACTCGAACTGCGAAACTCAGAATCGCTGAGGGGCCCCCTCACCCTCGCTGCGCATAGCCGATGCTCTGCATCGGCGTGCTTGCAATAAGAACGGCGTCCGGAGGACGCCTATGCTCTCCCCGCACGCGGGGAGAGGAGAAGTCACGCGCTCCCATTCTCGCGACGCACCCGCGCCCGAGTTTTCCAGTCACCAGCCACGTGAAGCGCGAATCTTGGGCTTGCGAACCAAAACAGAGCGGTGGATTCTCTGCTTTCCCGTTCGCCTCACCCCATTCGCCGAACCAAACACCGTAGCCCGGATGGAACGTAGCGAAATCCGGGGACTTTCTATCCGTTTTAAGGCCGTTCCCGGATTACGCTTCGCTCCATCCGGGCTACGAAAGAAAAAAGGAAGCGGAACGCCGACAAACGCTGATCCGTATCCTCCGCACCATCGGGTGCGGCTCTGCCCTTTTGGGGCAGCTCATCTGTCGGCGTCCCACCACGGCTCTCGCCAAAGGGAGTCGTCGTCCCTAAGGCTCAGCTCCAGGCCAGGCTTCCTGGGACGCGGTCTGAGT
>Ga0182016_10002911_pt1 | contig 19788 bp, 11 predicted proteins | sample 712S2MmetaG_FD_120491 | JGI IMG/M metagenome (GOLD analysis project Ga0182016, IMG submission 120491) | Permafrost microbial communities from Stordalen Mire, Sweden - 712S2M metaG | ecosystem: Environmental > Terrestrial > Soil > Wetlands > Permafrost | place: Sweden: Stordalen | collected... | reverse complement strand
GACGTCTGCCAGCACATAGGTTCGGGGTGCGCGTTCCGCCAGCAGGTCAGAGAGGACGGCAAAGCTAGCTTGCAGGTCGCTTCTTGCCTTGGTCAGCAGGATCACAGCTTGGTCGTAGTTGACGTTGGCAAAACTGACGTCCAATTCCGATTTCAGTTTGTTCGTGGCGAGCATCTGAGTTTGTTGCTGGGTATATTGGCGCGACTTGACTGTTTCCTCTGCCACCGCCACGACCGATTGCGCAGCCAAGCTGGAAAAGTAGGAGTTATTGACTTCCAAGAGAATTTGTTCCCGGGTTGCTGCCAGATTCATTTCTTCGGAATGGGTGCGCAATTTAGCGCTCCGGCTCAATTCCGAGGTGCGCCCAAAGTCGGTAATTAATTGACTGATGTTCACACCGTCCGCTTCCCGGTCGAACACTCTGGGAGTATTCAGCCCGCCGGCCGCGATGCGGGTATTGCCTGGGTCCGTATTGCCGACCGCAGTCGCGCTGGCGTAAACATTGGGGAAAAAACCAGACTGGACTTCCTTGGTGGCTTGCCGCGCGGCAAGGCGGGTGAGATTCGCCACGGAAATGCGGGGATGTTGCGCCAAGGCGATTTGCTGCGCTTCTTGCAGCGTCAACGCGCGCGGCGAGTCGGCGGCGGGCAGCGCCGTCGCCGCGCAAAGTAAAGCTGTAATGAAAGCGATGATTCTCATGATGCGGGTACTACTTTGGGTTTGGCGGAATAAACGGCATCCTGCTTTCCATAGATAAGCAGATAAGCGGCGGGCACGATGAATACTGTCAACACAACTGAAACCGCGAGGCCGCCGATAATGGCCTGGGCCAACGGCGCATAAGCTTCGCCACCCGTGCCCAATTTCAAGGCCATAGGAATGAGGCCAATCAAAGTGGCCAGCGACGTCATCAAGACGGGACGCAACCTGACCTTGCAGGCCAGGGCGACTGCTTCCCGCACGGTCTTGCCTTCCGCGCGCAGACGGTTGGTGAATTCGACAATTAAGATGCTGTTGGAAACAACAATGCCCACCATCATGATCAGTCCCATAAGTGACATCACGTTCAAGGTCGTCCCGGTGGCTGAGAGAATCAACAACACGCCAGTCAATCCCGTCGGCACCGCCAGGAGAATGAGGAACGGGTCCACGAAGGATTTGAACTGGGCCACCAGGATCAGATAAACCAGAATGACGGAGAGAATCAGCCCGATCGCAAAGCTCCGGAATGACTCGCGCATAGCCTGAACCGACCCCCGCACCGTCACGGTCGTGTTTTGCGGCAATTGGGTTTTTCCGATGATTTTCTGCACTTCGGCATAGACCTGGCTCAAGTCCTCGCTCTTCGGCGCCACGTAAACGTCAATGGTCCGGCGAATTTGATAATGATCCACCTCGGTTGGGGCGGAGACATGGGAAATGTGAACGACCGAGTCCAAGCGCGTCGGGTGTTTGAGATGGGGAGAACGCAAGGGCATGGAGCCGAGATCGGCCAGGTTCTTGACGTAGTTTTCCGGGTATTGCACGGTCAGCAGATAGTTATTGCCAGTCTTGGGATCAATCCAATAACTGGGGGCAATCATGCCGTTCGAAGTCAGCGCGGTAATAAGGCTGTCCACTATTTCTTTGGCGGTCAGGCCCAGCTCACTGGCGCGCTCGCGATCAATATCAATTTGCAAGGCCGGATAATCCACGTCCTGCGGAATGAGCACGTCGCTGATGCCAGGCAAAGCCCTAACCTGCCGTGCGATCTGGCTGGCGAGCGTGTAGGCGCCGTCCATGTTCATGCTGCTGACCTGGATGTCGAGGGGCGCGGGCATGCCCTGGTTCAGAATGGCATCGACCAAGCCCCCCGTTTGAAAGTAAGCGCTGACCTGCGGCAAATCCCGGCGCAATCTGGCGCGCACCAAGTTCATGCAGGCAAAGCTGCTCAGGTGGTGCCCCTCATTCAGCCCTGCTTGGATAAAAGCCGTGCTCGGACAGGAATTGGGGTTGAGAATCGAAGAAAAGCCGGGAGTCACACCAAGGTTGGAAACAATGATCTTGAGGTCCTTCCGCGGAACCACCTCCCGGATGATCTGCTCCACCTGTCCCACCAGTTGGTCAGTCAGTTCCAGACGGGTGCCTGGGGGCGCCTTGAGGTTGATGACAAACTGACTGGGATCGGTGCGCGTAAAGTAAGCCTTGCCAATCAAGGGATAAAGGGCGGTGCTGAGGAGAAAAATGCCCGAGATACCCAGGACCGTCACGAGTGGACGCAGCAGGGCGATATTGAGCAAACCCTCATATCGGCCCAGCATGTTCTGAAATTTACAATTGAACCAGAAATTGAAGCGTCTTCCCCATCCCCTGGGCTTTGCATTTTCTTCCGCGCCGTGCGCCTGATGGCCTCTGATGAGCTTCGCGCAGAACAGTGGAACGACCGTCATCGCCACGACGTAAGACGCGAACAACGACAGCACAACGGAGAGAGCGAGGGCGGTAAAGAGATATTGGCTGACCCCGTAAAGAAACGTCACCGGGAAGAAGACGACCGCCGTAGTCAGGGTTGCGGCCAGCACGGGCAAGGCCACCTCCTGGCCGCCCCGCTCAGCGGCGATTTCCGGGGATTCGCCCATCTCCAGGTGGCGGAAGATGTTTTCCAGGACCACGACCGAGTTGTCAATCAGCCGGGAGAAAGCCAGCGCCAAACCTCCAAGAATCATCGTGTTGACAGTATTGTCGCTCACGGCAAGAGCGATGAAGGCGGCCAGCGCGGAAAGCGGGATGGAAAGGAAGACCGCGACCGTGGCCCGCATGCTGCCCAGAAAGACCAGGATCATGATGCCCGTGAGGACCAGGCCGATGGCGCCTTCATGGATCAGGTTCTCGATGGCGCTGCGCACAAAAACCGATTGGTCAAAAACGACCTCCGTAATCAACTTCTTGGGCACGTCCAAAAGGTGGGAAATGACCCGTTTAACGCCGTTGACCACCGTGATCGTGTTAGCCTCGCCGCCCTGTTTCAAGACCGCCAGATAGACGGAGGATTGGCCGTTGATGCGGACTTTATTGAGCTGAATCTGGGACGCGTCCAGCGCCTGGCCCACGTCTCCCACCAGAACCGACGACGTCCCCACAGTTTTCAAGGGCACCGCATCAACCTCCTTCATTTCGTTGATCTGGCTGTTGGCATACACATTATAATCATAGGGGCCATTCTTGAGGTCGCCGGCCGGCAGAATGAGATTGGCTTTATTGACAGTCCGGACAACGTCCATGACGCTCAATCCATGCGCTTCCAGTTTGAGCGGATCGACATAGACCATGATCTGGCGGTAACGTCCGCCGAACGCCGGAGGAACGGATGCGCCGGGCACGCCCGCCATTTGGTTGCGAGTAGTGAACTGGCCCAGGTCACGCAATTGCGCTTCGGTCATCCCTTCTCCTCTTAAGGTGACCAGGCAAACGGGCAAACTGGAGGCGTCGAATTTCATCACGATGGGCGGCAGGGTGCCGGGAGGCAGGTAGCGGAGGCTGGCCATGGCCAGATTGGCGATGCTCGTGACATCCGAGTCGGGATTCGAGCCGGGCTGAAAATAGACCTTGATCAAGCTCACCCCCGTGAGGGAGCGGGACTCCATGTGGTCAATGCCCGCCGCCAAGGTAAACATCCGCTCAAATTGCCCGGTGATGTCATTCTCGATCTGCTCAGGCGGCATGCCGGAATAAAACGTGGCCACGACCACTACGGGAATCTTGATCGCCGGAAACAGATCGACCGGCATCCGCAACAGGCTCGTGACGCCCACGACGCACGTGATCAGGCAGACCACGATGATGAAGTAGGGATAACGGATGGAAAAGCGCGACATAACCCATCAATGGCTTGGTCGCAGGTCCGCTAAAACCGGTTCGGCAGATGACTTTTTGCGGCCATGGACGAGTAAGTAGCACGCGGGCACCAGAAAAATGGCCTGGACAGCAGAGACGGCAAGACCGCCTATGACGGCCCGCGCCAGCGGAGCATAAGCCTCGCTACCCGTGCCCAATTTCATCGCCATCGGAATCAGGCCGATCAAGGTGGCCAGCGTGGTCATCAAGACCGGTCGCAGGCGGACACGCGGGCCGAGAGTCACCGCCTCTCGCAACGACTTTCCTTCCTCGCGCAACCGGTTGGTGAACTCGACAATCAGAATGCTGTCCGAAACCGAGATGCCCACCATCAGAAGCATTCCCATCAGCGACATCACACTGATCGGCGTGTTGGTCAGATAAAGGATGAGCAAGACGCCCGTCAGCCCCGGCGGCACCGCCAGCAGGATTAAGAATGGGTCCACGAAAGACCGAAACTGCGCGACCAGAATCAGATAAACCAGAATGACCGAAAGAATCAGCCCAAAGGCGAAGCTCTTGAAAGACTCGCGCATAGCCTGGACCGAGCCGCGCACGTTGACGGTCATATTGGCCGGCAGGGTGGTATGATCGATGATGTTCTGGACGGCCGTGTAAAGCCGGCTGAGGTCCTCCCCCTTAGGAGAAACATACACATCAATTGTCCGCCGGATTTGATAATGGTCCACCTCCGTCGGAGCATTGATGCGCGTAATGTGGACCACCGAATCCAGCCGTGTAGGTTTCTTCAAGTGGGGTGAGCGTAACGGCATCGAACCGAGATCGGCCAGGTTCTTGACGCGATCTTCCGCGTATTGCACGGTCAGCAAATAATTGTTGCCCGTCTTGGGATCAATCCAATAGCTGGGCGCAATCATGCCGTTGGAAGTCAGCGCGGTGATTAAGTTGTCCACCACTTCTTCCGTGGTCAGACCCAATTCACTAGCCCGCTCGCGGTCGATGTTAATTTGCAAAGCCGGATAATTCACGTCCTGGGGAATGAGCACGTCGCTCACTCCGGGTAACGCCCGAACCTTTTCCGCCATTTGACTGGCGAGAGCATAAGCTCGATCCATGTCCATACTGCTGACCTGGATGTCCACCGGCGCGGGCATGCCTTGATTCAGAATGGCATCGACCAACCCACCGGTCTGAAAGTAACCGCTCACCTGCGGCAGTTCAGTCTTCATGCGCGAGCGCACCTTGTCCATATAAGCAAAGCTGCTCAATGCGTGATTCTCTTCCAGCCCGACCTGGACAAAAGCCGTGCTGGGACAGGAGTTGGGTGACAAAATCGAGGAAAAACCGGGAGTGATTCCCATGTTGGAGACAATGATCTTAAGGTCACTTTTTGGAATCACCTCGCGCACGATGCCTTCCACGCGGGCGATCCATTGTTCAGTCAGTTCCAAGCGGGTGCCGGGCGGCGCTTTCACATTGATGACAAACTGGCTCGGATCCGTGCGCGGAAAGTAGGATTTCCCCACGAGCGGATAGAGGAAGAGGCTCGCCACGAAGAGTCCGACGATGCCCAAAACGGTGAGCAACGGCCGGCGCAAGGCCAAATTCAAAAGCCATTCGTAGCCGTCGAGCAGGAGGCTAAATTTCCGATTAAACCAGACATTAAAGCGCGCGTCCCATCGCCGGGGCGTCAGCGGCGTCGCATGAGGCTCACCCAGTTCGTGGTCTGCGGTCGGTTTCTTGATCCATTTGGCGCAAAAGAGCGGCACGACCGTCATCGCGACGAGATAAGAGGCAAAGAGAGAGAGTACCAACGACAGACCCAGAGCACTGAAAATATATTTGCTCACGCCATAAAGGAGCGTGACTGGAAACATGACCACGACCAAGGTCAGCGTCGCAGCCAGCACCGGCAAAGCTACTTCCAGGCCGCCCCGCTCGGCCGCGGCCACGGGCTCTTGCCCCATTTCAAGGTGGCGGAAAATGTTCTCCAGCACGACGACCGAGTTATCGATCAGCCGCGAAAAGGCCAAGGCCAGTCCTCCGAGGATCATCGTGTTGACTGTGCTGCCGCCCATGGCAAGGGCGATGAAGGCCGCCAGGGCTGATAACGGCACGGACAAAAACACCGCCAGAGTGGCTCGCGGACTGCCCAGAAACACCAGGATCATTAGCCCGGTCAAACCCAGGCCGATTGCCGCTTCGTGAACTAGATTCTCGATGGCCGTGCGGACGAAGACCGACTGATCAAAGACAACCTGGGTGACCAGCTCTTTGGGCACATCCAAGAGTTTGGAGATGACTCGTTTGACTCCGTTGACGACGGCGATTGTGTTGGCTTCGCCGCCTTGCTTTAGGACCGGCAGATAAACCGACGGCTGGCCATTGACCCGGACTTTACAATACTGGATTTGCGAGGCGTCTATCGCCTTGCCCACGTCCGCCACCAGCACGGACTTTTCCCCTACCGTTTTGAGCGGCACTTTATCCAGATCTGTCATCAGGTTAATTTGGCTATTGGCATAGACGTTGTAGTCAAAGGGTCCGATCTTCACGTCGCCGGCCGGCAGGATGAGGTTGGCGTCGTTGACCGTTCGCACCACGTCCATGGTGCTTAAGCCATGAGCCTCCAGCTTGAGCGGATCGACATAGACCATGATTTGGCGATAGCGCCCGCCGAAGGCCGGTGGAACGGAAGCCCCTGGGACGCCCGCCATTTGATTGCGGATGGTGAATTGCCCCAAGTCACGCAGTTGCGCTTCCTTCAACCCTTCGCCTTTCAAGGTCACCAGGCAAACCGGCAGGCTGGAAGCATCAAAGGACATGACAATCGGCGGCAAGGTTCCCGTCGGCAAATAGCGCAAGCTGGCCATGGCCAGATTGGCCACGCTGGTAACATCGGAATCGGGATTGGAGCCCGGCTGGAAATAGACCTTGATCAAGCTGATGCCGGTGAGGGACCTGGATTCCATGTGGTCGATCCCCGCCGCCAAGGTGAACATGCGCTCAAACTGCCCGGTAATGTCATTCTCGATCTGCTCCGGGGGCATGCCGGAGTAAAAAGTGGCCACCACGACGACGGGAATCTTGATCGGCGGAAACAAGTCCACCGGCATGCGTAAGAGACTGGTCACCCCCACCACACAAGTGATAAGGCAGATCACAATTATAAAATAGGGATACTTAATGGCGAAGCGCGACATGAAGGCTATTCGGAATGAGAGTCGGAGACGTTTTGCCTCGTCACTTGGCCATGGCAATAGCTTGGACCGGTTGGGGGACCACTTTTTCCCCGGGATGATACTCGCTGCGGATGCCGATGATCACTTTATCCCCCTCTATTAAACCGTTGAGAATTTCATAGCGAGTGGCCGTCTCCAAGCCGAGGGTGACGGGCCGCTCTTCAATCTCGTTATTACTATTGACTAAAAAGACGGTCGGCTTCCCGCCGCTGGATACGGCTTCGATGGGCACCGCCAGGGTGGAAGGCCGTTCCTGCACTTTCAATAAAACCGCCGCATACATGCCCGGGGTCAACTCCAGCTTTGGGTTCGGCACTTCGATTTCCGTGGTCATGGTCCGGGTTTCCTCGTTGACTTCGTGGGTGAACCGGGTGATCCGTCCGGTGTATTTCTTGCCACCAAGAGAGTCCACCCGGACCTCGATCGGGCTGCCCTTCTTGACATACTGAACGTAATCCACGGAAACGGGAAAATCCAAACGCAACATGTAATTATCCGAAATGCGAAGGAGCGCTTTGGAGTGGTCGGAAGAAGTGCCCGCTTGGATCAATGCCCCAGGGTCCGCGTAGCGCCCTGTGATCACGCCATCGAAGGGCGCAGTGATGAAGGTATAACTAAAAAGCGTTTGGTACTTCTCCACGTCTGATTTGGCGGCGGCCACGGTGGCCTCGGCCACATCATTCTTCGCCTCGGCCGTATCAATGTCCTGCTGGGCGACCAAGTTTGGATGCTCCTTATTGACTAACACTAAGCGCTGGCAGATCAGGTGAGCGTTGGTGTAATCAGCCTCGGCGCGTTTCTCCGCTGCGATGGCCGTATCGAGTTCAGCCTTCAATTCCGGCACCTCCAGCACGGCCAGCAATTGATTGGACTTGACCTCATCGCCAAAATCGACGTTCTCCGTCTGCATATAACCATCCACCTTGGCGTGGAGTTCCACCTCGACATAAGGGCGGAATTCCGCTGGAATCTCCACTTGGCGGAACAAGTCCTCTCGCGCCACTGTGGCCACGGCCACGCTCCGGGAGCTTTCGGTCTTCGCGGTTCCCTCTGCCGAACTCTTGCGCAGCAGAAAGAAGCAAATGACCACGGTAATGATGGCGGCGGCGATGATCCACCCCCTTTTCCCCGCCTGCCGCGGCGAACTTCGGGAATTGTCCGACGGCGGCGATGTGCCATTCGGCTGCGTTGCCGGATGGGCCGGAGCAGGAGATTCTGCTGAAGGATGTTCGTTGTTCATACTTTTAGGTCAGTGGGTGTTGGAGAGGCCAAGGGCAACTCCACTTTAAAGCGGCTGCCCCGGCATTCGCAGCTCTCCACGGAAACGCGCCCTCCGTGGGCGGCGCAAATCGATTTCACAATGGCCAGTCCAAGGCCGGCTCCTCCGGCGTCGCGCGAGCGGGCTTTGTCCACGCGAAAAAAACGCTCAAAAATATGCGGCACCGCCTCGGCCGGAATGCCTATCCCAGTGTCCGCCACCTCGATGACTGCTCTGTCCTCGGACGCATACACCTCCAGGTTGATTGTCCCGCCCGCGGGTGTGTATTTGATCGCGTTGTCCAGCAGATTGACGACCACTTGTTTGATGCGAGCCCGGTCGCCTTTGACGCCGACTTTTCCTTCGGCTTTGCAGGAAACGGAGATGCCTTTATCCTCCGCGAGCAATGACATCTGGTCCGTCGTGCTGATGGCCAGCGGGGCTAGATCAAACCCGACGCACTCTTGTTGCGCCTCTCCGGCGTCCAGACGAGAAATGGCAAAAAGGGCATCGACGATCTTGGAGAGGCGGTCCACCTCCTCCAAAGCGCTTCCCGCGCGATCGCTTAAATCCGGCCAGACCCGCGTTTGTTGCACCATGCTCTCCATTTCACCGCGCAACGCGGCCAGTGGTGTTCGCAGTTCATGGGAGGCATCGGCTAAAAAGCGGCGGTTTTGCGCAAACGCCTCGCTTAAACGGACGATCATCCGATTGAGCGCCAGCGACAAATCTTCCAGTTCATCCCCGGTATTGGTTAGCGGCAGGCGCTCGCTCAAATCATGCAGTGTGATTTGTTCGGCGCTGCGCGCGATTTTGACCACGGGAGCGAGCGCGCGCCCGACCAAAAGCAATCCGCCTCCCACCGCCACCAGGACAAGGAATGGGACGCCGATGAGAAGGGAATAAAGATAGCGGGCCAGCGTCGTTTCAATTCGGTCCATTGGTCCGCCACTCTCAATGAAATACCGGCGGCCATCGGGCGAGCGGTAAACCTTGACCGTGACGAGGAGCAGATTCCCATCCGCAAGACGCTCCTTGCGGACGGAATCATGTTTGACATCGTTGACATTCAACGGAGGAAGGCCTGTTGGATCGAAATTGGCCGCGCGGCCCGAGGCGTAAAGCACCGTGTTGTCGGCGCGTGTGATGCGAATAAACCGATCATAGTTCTCCGGCGCGTAGCGAGTGGCAATCTGCTCCGCTACGTAACGTTCTCCGTTTTTATCCATGCTTGGCAGGAGCAAGCCGATGATTTGCTCGGAGCGGCGGGAGAGCGTTTGGGCAAGGCTGCTTTCCAGGTAACCCCGAAGCACCTGGTATAGCGCCACGCCAAACAAGAGAAATACTCCCGTCAGCAAGCCCGCATACCACAAGATCAGGCGGAAACGAATAGAACGAAAGTTCATGTCTCCTCGTCATCGCTGATGGCATAGCCAACGCCCCGCACGGTTCGAATCAGTTTTCGTCGAACGTCGTCATCCACCTTGCTACGCAGGTGCCGCACATACACATCCACGATATTGGTCAAACCTTGAAAGCTTTCATCCCAAACATGCTCAATAATCATCGTTCGGGACATCACTCTGCCGGCGTTGGCGGAAAGATATTCCAGCAGACTGTACTCCTTGGAAGTTAATTCGATCTTCTTGCCCCCGCGCCGAACTTGCTGGCTGGTGCGGTCGATTTCCAAGTCCGCGACTTTGAGCACATCCGCCGGCCCAGAGGGACTGCGTCGAAAAAGGGCCTTGACCCGCACCAGCAACTCCTCAAAAGCGAACGGCTTCGTCAAATAGTCGTCGGCCCCCGCCTCAAATTTTGCCACCTTTTCCGAAGTGTTGGCGTGGGCCGTAAGAATCAGAATCGGCATCTGCTGGCCTTGAGCGCGAATTCGCTTGAGCACCTCGGTGCCGCTCAGGCCCGGCAGCATGAGATCGAGAATGATCAGGTCATAATTGCAAGCCTTGACCATGTCCCAACCACTCTGGCCGTCCAAGGCGATGTCCACGGCAAACCGATGGTCCCTCAGGCCGCGGGCGACGGATTCCGCCACCTTTTTTTCATCTTCAATCACCAGGATGCGCATATCACTTCACCTATTGGACTACACGGACATTAAACGAACATGAAAAACACATTAAAATTCCGTTCATAATTTGAATGCTGGAAAGGCTCGTGCTTTGAACCTGCGATCCAACTTACACGAAATATCGGGGGAAGGCGACTGGCCTTGTGGGCGCGCAGCAACGCGAGTCGGTCCGGATGAAGGGTCGGCTTGCCGAGCGGTTCGAGGGTTGGCCTGGCCGATCCTATTTTTCAGGGACTTGCCATTTCCCTGATGGCGGGCGAAATCGCCTCGCTCCTCATCAGCCGCATGGCCGTGCCGGTGCTTTACTTCATGGCCTACAACCGCAAGGTGGAAGCAGATGCAGCCTTGCCTGTCTCGCCTGAAACGTCCCCCTCAAGCAAAGATACAAGAATGTGACACGGGAAGGATTGACAGAGTTGGTCCCGGGAATGCACAGCCGCTTGATGATTTCGTTGCGCTCCCAATCCACATCGCGCCAGAAGGCTTGTTTCATTTCGGCAATCCGGCATCCGGTGAAGCTCAGGAATCCGACCAAGTCTGGGCAGTCCTTTGCCTACCCCGCTCCAGAAGATTCGATTTCCCTCAATAGCCTGTCAAACTGTTCCATCGTCGGAAGCTTCAATGGCTTTGAGCGCACACCGAGCCGTGTGATTTTGAAAGCCGGGTTGTCGTCGCGGCCAACGCCGGCGAGGCTGAGGATTTGCCTGAAAACGTTCAACGTGTTGTTGAAAAACTGCGGCGAGCATTTTTCGGCGGAGCGTTGCCCCCAATGGCGGCACTCCGCCTCCGTGATGCTGTTCGCCTTTCGAGGGCCGAGGTCCGGCCAAGACTTGAGCAGGCGCTCGACGCAGCGGAGGCGATAGACCCAGGAAAGTTCGGCCAGCGCATGGTCGCGCCTGGTTTGTTCTTCAAATTGCGACCGGCCATCGGCGAATGTGCCGACCTCGACTTTGGGTTTCCGCAACTCCTTGAGTTTGTCCGGCAACTTTTGCTTGGCCTTGGAAAAAACGTCCGTGTCCAGGCTCGCGCGAACGGGCTTGCCATTGACTTTGCAGCGGGCATAATAGGTTCCAGCAATGACGTATTGCAGCAAATTGGGGACTTTGGGAAATGACCGCCACTGGCCATCCGTGGACAAGTGCGGATCTCGTTTCGCATCCGTTGTGGTCTCGAATGTCGCTTTCATCAACGACAAATTGCGGGATACAACGGAGGGATGCAATCGGGCTTTTACGGGTCAACATTCAGTTTGCAAGTGACGTAATTGCAGTTACTTTGGCAGGATAGCTCAGTTGGTAGAGCAGAGGACTGAAAATCCTTGTGTCCCCGGTTCGATTCCGGGTCCTGCCACCATTTTCTTTTCTCTCTTTGGTTCGGTTTTTTCCTGGTTGGGGCTTGGCGGAGCCGTTGATTCCGTGGCAGGCCGGAGCCCGCAGCGGACAACGCGGACGCTGTCAAACGCACCGGACGGCTGGTTTTGCGCGCTTCAACCAGGCTTGCGCCAGAGGGCGGTCTCCAGCCCGGCGGCTATCTTCTCCCTCTGCCAAGCGTCAACAAATTCTTTGCGACAAGCCGCTTTTTTCCTTGTTCTTTGTCGGGCGTATAGCATATTTTACCCGGCAATGAATGGCGGGTCACGGCCCCGGGCCGGGCGTTTCGGCCGATCTTTGACCGCTCAAACAGTAATTCAATTGACAGCAATTTTATGAAAAAAGGACAAAAGAAAAAGGCAACGACTTACACGCGCAAGAAAATCGTGGACGAATTCACAGATCTGCCGATCTCCCGCCAGCAGAAATGGCAATTGCGCCGGGCCAAAGAGGGCCGTTGCGTCATTTGCGGGGAACCGAAAGTGACCGCCTGGCATTGTCTCAAACACGCCATCGCCAATCGGGAATGGGCGCGGAAGTATTCCGGCTCCAAACGCCGCAACAAAACGTTGACTTACCGTCTGGCCAGCGAATCCAAGGGCAAGACCCCCAAGAAGAAATAACCCCTTCCCTAAAAAGACCGCAGGGCGCGTTTTGGGTCCGCGCCCTGCATCGTTGTCTTTGCTCCAGTAAAGCTCAGTGGTGTCGAGCTATGGCGGGGACTGGATGTGTAGCCACCTCATATTGAGAGTTCTTAAGCGATTGTGGTTGCCAGACCGGTTCGTGTTGGTCCATTATCGCCGCACGGTTCTGCTCCAGCAGAGCCGGTTCCCTTTCTAACATTTGGGCCGTTAGAAACAGCCCAAAAAGTATCGCTGCCAGCGGCCATCCCAATAAATAAAAAGGATTCGACCGTTGTTGGCTGAAGCTGAGAACAAACTCCAGCAGCACGAGTGTGACGAAAATGTGCTTTCCTTTGCTCATTTTTCGGTCCTCTGCGTTTGCTGCTTATGTCCCGCTTTCATGCGAGTAAACATAAGTGGCTCTGATTACGGCGGCTCTCCGTTTTTTGGTGAAAACGCAACCGATCTTGCGGCGCGGCAAAAGGAACTAAAGGCCTCGCGCCCTGCTATTTCGGCGCGGCACCGTCCGGTTCCTCGGAGACTTCTTCCTTCTCCTCGCTGATCACCGGTGCGATCCCCTGGAGTTTATCCTGCCCGTCCAGATCAATTAGTTTGACTCCTTGCGTATTCCGGCCCGCTTCGCGAATGTCGCTCACCCGCGTGCGCACCATCTGCCCGGCCACCGTGATGAGCATGATTTCGTCCGCATCCTTGACCGTTAACGCGCCCACGACCTGTCCGGTCCGTTCGGTGGTTTTCATCGTGATGATGCCTTTGCCGCCGCGGGATTGCAGCCGGTATTCGCCGAAGTCGGTGCGTTTGCCGATGCCGTTTTCACCCGCGACCAAAAGGGTGGCTTCCGGTCCCACCACGGCCAAACCAATCACCGCATCGGATGTTTCCAGGGAAATGCCCCGCACGCCCGCGGCGGGCCGTCCCATGGAACGCACTTCCTCCTCGGAAAAGCGGATGCTCTGACCTTCGCGCGTGATAAGCACCACTTCGTCGTGCCCGGTGGTAAGGGTCGCGTCAATCAGAGTGTCTCCCTCTTCGATTCCGATGGCGATAATGCCCCCCGCGCGCACATTGGCGAATTCCTCCAGGCTAGTTTTCTTGACAACACCGCGGCGCGTGGCAAAGAAGACAAAATTGGACTGGGTCCAGGTCAGGTCTTCCTTATTCGGGCCGGCTTTCGCCACCACGCGGATGAGGGCGGCGATCTTTTCATCCGCCTTTAATTCGAGCAAATTGGCGATGCTGCGCCCTTTGGCCGCGCGGCCCATGTCCGGCACTTCATGCACGCGCTCGACGTAACCGCGGCCCGTGTTGGTAAAGAACATGAGGTAATCATGCGTGCTGGCGGTAAAAAGCCGTTCGATGAAATCCTCCGTCTCTCCGGGAGTGGCGGAACCTTCCCGCGTCGCCATGCCGATGACACCTTTGCCTCCGCGGCGCTGCGCGCGATAGGAACTGACGTTGGTCCGTTTAATCAATCCACCATGAGTAATCGTGATAATCACGCCCTCATTGGCAATGAGGTCCTCGATGGCGATCTCCCCTTCCTCGGGCAGAAGCTCCGTCAAACGCGGCGTGGCGTGCTTGGCTTTGATTTCGCGCAACTCGTCCTTGATGATGGCAAAAACACGGGCTTCCCGGGCCAATATGTCAAGCAAATCCTTAATGCGCTCCAGCAATTGCGCGTACTCGGCGCGAACTTTGCCGGCCTCCAGCCCGGTCAATTGGTAGAGGCGTAATTCCAGAATGGCATCGGCCTGGGCTTCGCTAAACGAATAGCGGCCATTGGTAATCCGGGCTTCACTGCGAATGACCAGGCCAACATGTTCGACTTGCTGCCGGGTAAAATCGAAGGCGAGCAATTTGATTTTTGCCTCCTCCCGATTACTGGATTGGCGGATGATGCGGATGAACTCGTCGAGATTCGCCAGCGCAATGAGAAAAGCCTCGAGCGTTTCCGCCCGCTCCTCGGCCTTGCGCAGCTCAAAGCGGGTCCGGCGAATGACCACTTCCCGCCGGTGCTCGATGTAGCAGTTGATCAGCGCCTTGAGTCCGAGAGTCTTGGGGCGGCGCCGGTCGATGGCCAGCGCGTTAACCGCGAAAGTGGTTTCCAACGCGGTGTGCTCGAAAAGATTATTAATGACAACTTTCGGCAGGGCGTCGCGCTTGATCTCGATGACGACGCGCGTGTTTTCATCCGACTCCTCCCGCACGGCCGTGATGTCGGTGATGACTTTCTCGTTGACCAGTTCCGCAATCCGCTCGACCAGGTGCGCGCGATTGACGTTGTAGGGAATGGCGGTGATGACGATTTGTTCGCGCCCCCCTTTCACTTCCTCCAAGCCCATTTTGCCGCGCAGCTTGACCGTGCCCCGGCCGGTGGTGAAATACTCTTTGATGCCGCCCAGACCGCATAACACGCAACCCGTGGGAAAATCCGGACCTTTGACGTGTAGCATCAATTCCTCGACCGTAATCTCGGGATGGTCGATTTGGGCGCAAATGCCATCGATGATCTCGCCCAGGTTGTGCGGCGGAATATTGGTGGCCATGCCCACCGCGATGCCGGTGCCGCCATTGACCAGCAGATTGGGAAAGGCGGCGGGAAAGACCGTCGGCTCCGTCAGCCGCTCGTCGTAATTGGGCACGAAATCGACCGTGTCCTTGTCCATGTCCTGCATCAAGGCCGCCCCCAGATGAGTCATGCGCGCTTCGGTGTAACGCATGGCGGCGGGCGGATCCCCTTCCACGGAGCCAAAGTTGCCCTGGCCGTCAATCAGCGGCTCGCGCATGGCCCAGGGTTGCACCATATGCACAAGCGTCGGATAGATCACCGCCTCGCCATGCGGATGGAAATCGCCGCTCGTGTCGCCGCAGATTTTGGCGCACTTATAATGTTTGCGGCCCGGATAGAGATTGAGGCGCTGCATGGCGTAAAGAATGCGGCGCTGGGAAGGTTTCAATCCGTCGCGCGCGTCCGGCAAAGCGCGCGAAATGATCACGGACATCGAATAATCCAGGAACGAATTCTTGATCTCGTCCGCGACGTTGATTTTTTGGATCTTTTCGTTGGCGGCGAACAGCGGGACATTGCCGCCGGGCAACCCGCCCTCGGGCGGGACGGGCTTGGACTGATCGTTTTCGTCAGGCATGGAAAAAAGAAAAAGAGGCTAAATGTCCAAATTGCGGACGTTGAGAGCGTTGTCTTCGATGAATTGACGGCGCGGCTCCACTTCGTCCCCCATCAATTTGGTGAACATTTCCTCGGCTTCGACCATGTCGGTCATGTCCACACGCAGAAGTTTGCGCTTTTCCGGATTCATCGTCGTCTCGAAAAGTTCCTTCGCGTTCATTTCCCCCAGCCCCTTAAAGCGTTTGATCTGCAGCCCGCGCTTGCCCGCTTCCTTCACCCCGGCCAGAATTTCAGCGATGGAGAAAAGCGGCTTGGTCGTGGCGCGCTCGCCTTCCCCTTCAATCAATTCATAAAGGGGACGGTCCTGGGCGGAGTAATGGGCCACGTTCAGCCCCTTGCGCTCCAGCTTGTCCAACAATTCCCTGACCGCCTTGCTTTCATGCAATTCCACATGGGTGGCGCGGCGGGTGTTGCCGTTGCGGCCTTTGTCGCCTTTTTCCGGCGGGATGGTGTCAGGCTCCTCGCCAAAAAGTTTTAAATCAATGTTGGCGGCGCCAAATTCGCGCAATTCTTCTTCGGCGTGAAAGTAATGCACCGTTTCATCGTTGCCGTCGCGAACCTTGACCAAATGGCGCGGCAATTCATGGGTGGCCTGATGCCGCGACTCGATGTACTGCCCGAAATCGCCGCCATGCCGGCGCAAGGCCTGGACGTATTTGTCGAGCGATTCCAGCAATTCGAGAATTTCGGCCAGTTGTTTTTCCGACAATTCCCGCCCGGTCGCCAAGTCGCGCAAACGCACGTCATCCGTGCCCAACTGGATCAGGATGCGGTTCATCTGCGCGTCGTCATCGACGTACTCGACCCTCTTCTTGCGCGAAATCTGGTAGAGCGGCGGCTGCGCGATATAGACAAAACCCTGTTTGACCAACTGCACCATCTGCCGGTAAAAAAACGTCAATAATAACGTCCGAATGTGCGAACCGTCCACGTCCGCATCGGTCATGATAATGATTTTGTGGTAGCGCAGTTTGTTCAGGTCGAAGGCCCCTTCCCCTTCGCCGTTGCCAATCCCCGTGCCGATGGCGGTGATCATGGTACGGATTTCCGTGTTTTGCAGGACTTTGTCCAGGCGCGCCTTCTCCACATTAATCAGCTTGCCGCGAATCGGCAGGATGGCCTGGAATTTGCGGTCGCGGCCCTGCTTGGCGGAGCCGCCGGCGGAGTCTCCCTCGACAATATAAAGTTCCGTATTGACCGGGTCACGATCCGAGCAATCGGCCAGCTTGCCCGGCAAGCCCCCGCCGGTCAGGGCGCTCTTGCGCACCGTTTCGCGCGCCTTGCGGGCCGCTTCCCGCGCCCGCGCGGCCATCAGGCTCTTGTCCACCACGCGCCGGGCCACCGACGGGTTGCTGTCAAAGAAACTCATCAACCCTTCATAGACAATCGAAGAGACAATCCCATCGATCTCCGTGTTGACCAGCTTGACCTTCGTCTGCGACTCAAATCGCGGATTCGGCAGCTTGACGCTCAAAACGCAAACCAGCCCCTCGCGCACATCATCCCCGGAAATGGCCGGGTCCTTCTCCTTGATCAAATTGTTGGCCCGGGCGTACTGATTGATGGCGCGGGTCAACGCGGAGCGAAAGCCCGTCATATGCGTCCCGCCGTCCGGGTTGGGAATGGAATTGGCGAAGCAAAGAATTTGGTCCGTATAACTGTCGTTGTACTGCAGGACGCAATCAACGAGAATTTCTTCCTTTTGCCGCGCGAGCACGATCGGCTTGGGATGCAGCAGCTCTTTGTTGCGGCCAAGTTGGCGGACAAATTCAGCAATCCCCTCGCGGTACATGAACCGCTCGGACTTGTTTTCCATCCGCTCATCTTTCAGCGTGATTTCAATGCCGGGATTCAGGAAGGAGAGCTCGCGCAGGCGATGGGCTAGGAGATCAAACTTGAACTCCGTGGTAATCGTGAAAATCTCCGCATCCGGCTTGAAGGTAATCAGTGTCCCGGTCTGCCGGGATTTGCCGATGACCTCCAGCTTTTGCTTGGTCACGCCTTTCTCGAAGGCCATGTAATAAACCTGATTATCCCGCGAAACTTCGACCTTGAACCATTCGGAGAGGGCGTTGACACACTTGGCGCCCACGCCGTGCAAGCCGCCGGAATACTTGTAGGCGCCCTGGCCGAACTTGCCGCCCGCGTGCAGATTGGTCAGCACCAATTCCACCGCCGGCATGTTCCATTTGGGATGGACATCCACCGGAATGCCGCGGCCATCGTCCCGGATGGAAACGGAACCGTCCACATGCACGGTGACATTGATGTTGTGGCAAAATCCCGCCAAATGTTCATCAATGGAGTTATCCAGCACCTCGAAAACGCAGTGATGAAGCCCCCGTTCATCCGGGTCGCCAATGTACATTCCGGGCCGTTTGCGAACGGCCTCCAAACCCTCTAATTTGTCAATTTTGGAAGCGTCATACTTCCCCGACGCCTCTGGTGCGGTACTGATTATTAGACTATTATTCTCATCCATTAATTTGCCTTGGAAACGACGCCCGTGGACCAGTTTGAGTCCGCCTCGTGCGACTACACAAAATATAGGGGAAATGGCCTGGCCCGACAATCATTAATTTTATGTTTTTTTGGTGGAAAAGCGCAATCTGTTGGGGTTATTGTATTAGACTAGCTCCACAGATTGTGGCTGAGGCCCAAGGCCAAAAAGGCGTGGCCAGCGCCTTGCCAAGAAGAGCGCGAAGCCGCTAAACTCGGGGAGTGACCTGCCCTTCTCATCCTCGCGCCCGATGGTGGATTTGGTTGCTTTTTTGGGTGCCCGCCGCGATGGCGTGGAGCGGGCCGCTGGTCTTCCGCGTCGGCACCTTCAACGTCGAGAATTATCTTGATACTCCGTCCGGCACGCGCCATGCCAAATCGGTGGAATCCGCCGCCGCGGTCCTGAAAAGCATCCTGGCATTGCGGCCCGACGTCATCGCCTTGCAGGAGGTTGGCTCTTCCAATGTGCTCCTCGATCTCCAAGCCCGCCTCAAAACCAACGGACTGGACCTCCCCTTTTGGGACCTGGTCGAGGGGCACGACACTAACATCCACATCTGCGTTTTGAGCCATTTTCCAATCGTGGCGAGCCATCCGCATACGAATGATAGCTTTCTGCTGGACGGACGCCGCTTTGTGGTCCGGCGCGGGTTCGCCGACTTGGAAATAGGAGTGACTCCACGCTACCGCTTTGCCTTAATCGCGGCCCACCTCAAGTCCCGCCTCCCCACAGACCTGGCCGACGAAGCGGAGTTGCGCTACGAAGAGGCGGAAGCCTTGCGCTCCATCATCGACGCGCATTTGACGGAGAATCCCAAGGAAGATTTGGTCGTGCTCGGTGATTTCAACGACCTGAAAGATTCCAAACCCCTGCGCGCCATCATGGGGCGCGGCGCGGCGCGTCTCTTTGACACCTGCCCGATTGAGCGCAACGGAGACGAAGCCGGCCCCGCCAACGGTCATGAGGCGCGTCGCGTCAATTGGACACATTATTACGCCAAAGAAGACGTTTACAGCCGGATTGACTACATCCTGCTCAACCGCGCCATGCACCGCCATTGGCTGAGCCCGGAGACTTATGTCCTGGCCCTGCCCAATTGGGGAGTGGCCTCAGACCACCGGCCGTTGGTCGCAGGTTTCGCCGCGCCAAGCGAGTCGAGCGACGGCGGCGCCTCATCGCCATAATGGTGGGGCGGCGGTGCCCCGCCGCCCAAATTACGGGCAAGGCCGAGGCTTTGCCCACTAACGTCAGCTTGGGCAAAGGATCCAAATCTCCATCCCTGCCAAGGCAGTCGGGCAGTATATAAACCCTGCCCAATGCTTAGCGACTTTCCGGGGACCGCGACCGTCCCGGTCGCTTCTGCCGTGCGTCCCGCGCGGCAGTTCCCTCGGCGGGACGCCGACGGATGCGATCGAGACACCGCAGGTCGATCTGGCTGCGGGGATGAAGTGTTTTTAAGCGTTTACACCAAACGCTTCAATAGCTGGCACAAATGGTGTGGCCATCTCTTCGCCGGACGCTACCATTCCCTGGTATGGCACTATGCGCACTTTCCCTTTTTGAAAAGCGAGGAAGGCCCTGATTTTCCAAGGGCTTTCTTTCATTTTCTTATTTCGGCTTCATGGCTACGAATTGCTTGCCGGCCATCAGATTTAAAATCAATTGTT
>Ga0182016_10002909_pt1 | contig 19790 bp, 16 predicted proteins | sample 712S2MmetaG_FD_120491 | JGI IMG/M metagenome (GOLD analysis project Ga0182016, IMG submission 120491) | Permafrost microbial communities from Stordalen Mire, Sweden - 712S2M metaG | ecosystem: Environmental > Terrestrial > Soil > Wetlands > Permafrost | place: Sweden: Stordalen | collected... | reverse complement strand
TAATATATTCAAATGTATATGTCATTTTATCTAGAAAAAGAATATTATTTTCATTAATTAAACGCAAATTATTTTAAAAGTCATTACGTGACAAGTTGGATTTTAAATAATTAGGGTAATAATGTTCCCAACGGAGGAAATCCATCAGGTCTCACAATGAACAAATCTTACGGATTTGCTGTAACAAGCGGATCTAAAACTGCCCGCAGTAAATTGATCGTTGTAACTGAAACTGGTATTGTTGCCGCATATAGTCCATCGGTTGATGAATTTAATTTCATTACCGTTATTGATGACAGTGTAGGTATAAGCCCTTCGGTCTTCAAAGGTGTTGCTCAATTAGGAGATCGTATATACGTGACCGATTTCCGTAATGCCAAAGTAAATACATATAATTCTAGTTTTAGCCCAATATTATTAACTGCCTTCGCTGATCCCTCAATACCTGCAGGTTTTGCTCCTTTCGGTATTTCGGCCATACATGATAAATTGTATGTTTCGTATGCTCTCCAAGATCCAGCAAAACATGACGATGTTGCAGGCCCAGGAAACGGTTATATAAATGTATTTGATTTGAATGGTAATTTACTTAGCAGACTCGTAAGTCAAGGACCATTGAATTCTCCATGGGCTATGATTCGCATCGATGACAGAATTGTTGTCGGCAACTTTGGTGATGGAGCCATCAACACATTCACATTGGAAGGTTGCTTTATCCATGACATATTAAATCCAAATATAAACGGTTTATGGGGTCTTTTACTTAAAGACAGTAAATTGTATTTCACTGCTGGACCAAATAGTGAAAATGATGGTTTATACGGTTATGTCGATATATACAACGAATCATGCACCCCAACTTGCTAATAAACAATAAACAGTAAATATATAAAATTTTATATTAATTTTTTGTTAAAAATTTGATATTATTAGACTAAATTAGTCTGACAATTACGTCTTAAACAGGAATATACTGTGAAATATATTCTAAAAATTATTGATATCGTGATATTATCATATGGAAGCGTCATACGATCATTTATTAAAAATTATATTGTTGGGTGATAGTTCTGTTGGTAAATCAAGTTTATTGTCTGCATATTGCCAAAATGAATTCAAATTAAATTACGTTTCGACAATTGGTATTGATTTTAAAATTAAAACTATTGATGTCGACGGTACAAAAATTAAATTACAAATATGGGATACAGCCGGTCAAGAACGATTCCGATCGATAACTACTGCATATTATAGAAACGCTAACGGAATCATTCTTGTTTATGACACAACTAGTCAGAGCTCCTTGAGTGGACTAAAACGGTGGATGAATAATATCCAAGAGCACGCATCACCTAATGTTGTAACAATTTTAGTTGGAAATAAATGTGATTTAACAAATAACAAAACAATAAGTTATGAAATGGGAAAAGAATGTGCTGACGGAATGCCATTTTTTGAAGTTAGTGCAAAAGATAAAACAAATGTTGATGAAGCATTTTTAACACTAACTAAAATGATTAAACAAAAATACATCGATACGATTAAAGAAACCGATCCAGATCCAATTAATCCGATTGTTGGAAATATAACAATAACAATAAAAACAAAGGCGAGGACAAAGACAAAGATAAATATAAGAGAGTGTTGTTAATTTATTTATTCCCAATAATCGGTCCATTTTTCTTTGAACGATGCTTTTAATTTTTCCATATAGGCGTTTGTTTTAATTTTTATCATATATACTTCTCCCTTAACCAATCCCTTCACAACGATACCTTCCGGGACTTTATATTTACCTTCTCGTACATTTTCACCTAATTGGGAAGAATATTTTCCTTTATAAATGACTTTGGCTGATTGTAGAGACGGATCTAACCCCGAAACAAAATCTAAAAATTCGTCAGGTGATAACATTTTACCATTGATTTCTACATCAAACAAAACCAAAAATTTTTCATCAGAATCTTTGTGAGATCCTGCGAAAGATTTTTTACCTAGAAATTCTGTAAAAAGAACGACCCTTGGTAATTTGGACTCTGAATTAGAATTAGATTCTGAATTGAGTTTAGTTCTAATATAATTATCCATTTTTTCAGCCCAAACTGTGTTAAAGACGACAGGCGCTTCTTCTAAACCGACATGCGCTTTATCGAAATCACTAATACCTTCTTCAGTCAGTGAAAATTCATCACGCCTGGTACCGAATAAAATCCATGAATTTTCCCAAATCCAATGCATATTTGTTCCATCATATTTTTCGAACGCAACGCACTGCTTTAGTGGGCAATTTCTGCTATCTGGAATTTTTGGGTAGGCTAAGTCGACTTTCATTGTATTTGTTTATTTTGTTGATAAGAAGTTTTAGTTACGTGTTGGTTTATAGGGTATAAACAAATAATTTAATTTTCATCTTTTATTTTAATCTTTTTAATTTTTTTAATTTTTATGGGCATCTATAGAAACATATTTCCATTTCATGAAAACAATTGCCACAGACTTTATGACCACAATAAAACTCAACAATACTTGTATTTTTATTATTTCCGTAGCATATTGGACATAATAAATTTTCACGTTCAACCCTAAAGTAGTTGTTTCTACCTCCATGATTGTCATTCGTGTGTGGCTTCAACATATCATAACACCAAACACCGTCAACGATAAATTTATATTCATAATATCCCGGTCTTAAGTTAAACTGTTTATGTAATTTGTTGTCATGAATACCTCTATGAGTGATTGGAGTTGGTTTCCAATCATTGAATGTGCCTGCGATATGTATGTAATTACCTCTATAATTCCATTTAAATATTTTTTTAACCATTAAAACTATGCATAAAATTATTAAAAATACATAACTAATAGATTTTTGTAATCTTTTTTTGTTTCAATTTTATTTTATTTAATTATATTTAATTCTATTTAATTAAAAATTTGAATTTAAAAGATTCAAGCTCGTAATATATACATAGAATGAAATATAATTCACCACAATAATATATAAAATAATGGATCCCGAAATACAAATATTTTTTGTTTTTTTAGTATATTTACTTATATTATTTGCTATAGTAGCATTTTGTAGTTTCATCATTAAATTATGTTGGAATGCATTTATGCCAGATGTTTTTAATTTGCCCAGAATAAATATGACCAAAGCGTTCGTTATATATATCGTAATGAATTTTATTTTTGGCATGTTGAGGTCACGAGGTTAGTCATTTAGTTTATACAAAAAAATATAAAAAATTGATTTTACATATATATTGATATCTATCTTATGTTTTTACATATTATCTTTTTAATTTTAAATAACTGGATTTTATTGGATTTAATTTTGGGAAAATGGATATTGAGCAGAGTAAACATAATGAAATGGTCGAAATAAATTTGGATCCGATCGTTGTTCCACCAGATTTATATGATGATGATGAGGTTGAAAATGATAACAATTTGGAAATTGTTGTTTCAGATGGTAAAGATATGAATATTGATTGTGTTCCAGAAGATTTGCTCAAAACAGATATTGCTAAGGGTCTAACTCAACAACAAATAGAACAACGAACAAGGAAATTCGGCAAAAATCAATTACCTGAAGAAAAAACAAACCATTTTAAAGCATTTTTGGCATATTTTACTTCACCGATTGAGTTGGTTATTGAATTCGCAGCGATTTTGTGTTTGGGTCTTCAGGATTGGATCGATGCAGGGATTATTATTGCAATTCTTTTGTTAAATGCATTTGTTGGTTTTTTTCAAGAATTTCAAGCGGGTGGTGTAATAAACAAACTTAAATCAACTCTAGCATTACATGCGACTGTTATTAGGGATGGTGTAGAAATTGAGGTTCTTGCAAAAGATGTTGTACCGGGTGACATTATTAAAATATGTGAAGGTGATGTTGTACCTGCAGATGCGAAACTTGTTGGAAGAGATGCTTTTATTCAATGCGATCAAGCGGCACTAACGGGTGAATCCTTACCTGTCTCGAAACATGAGGGTGATCCAATTTATTCATCATGTCCTGTAAAAAGAGGTACAACATATGCAATTGTTACCGCGACGGGATCACATACATTTTTGGGTAAATCTGCAACACTTGTTAGTAAAGCATCGACATCGTCACATTTTCGTAAAATTCTTGATACAATTGCAATTTTTTTAGTTATGGTTGATTTCATTGCGATATTCATTATTTTTGTACAAGGTTATTACCGGAACCAATCTATTAGTTATATTCTCAGCTTGACTGCTATTTTGACTGTTGCATCTGTTCCTATCGCTCTTCCAGCTGTGACCACCACGACTTTGGTGGTCGGATCGTCAATTCTTGCTAAGAAAAAAGCTATCGTTACAAAATTAACATCAATTGAATCTTTAGCGGGTGTGGACATTCTTTGCAGTGATAAAACAGGTACATTGACAAAAAATATTTTGACTGTCAACGAACCATATTGTCTTGAAGGATCTACATCTACTGATATGCTCCGTGCATGTGCAATTGCTGGCAGTGCTCTTCATGCTTTGAATGATAGGAAAAAGAATGGTAAAAAGGAAAAAAAGATTACAGCTGGTATGGAACCAATTGACAAAGCCATTTTTAAAAGTTTACAAAAATACAATGTTGACAAAGAATCAATCGCTTCATTAGAATCAATTGATTTTCATCCATTTGATCCAGTAACAAAATACGTTTATTCCGTTGTCCGTGATCCTAATACTGGTAAACAAACATCCGCATGTAAAGGAGCCGTTCATAATGTTCTTAAAATGGTAGAAAGGGAAAATAAACAACAATATGATCATGAAGCTGTTGTACTTTACGAGAAGTCAGTCGATGAATTTGCTAGACGTGGGTTCAGGTCATTAGGTGTTGCAATGAAAGAAGGCGATTTAAAATGGAAACTTATCGGGATCCTACCTCTTTTTGATCCACCGCGCGATGATTCAGCGGAAACTATTAAAAAAGCAAAAAGTTTAGGTGTCAAAGTAAAAATGCTCACTGGCGATCAACTTTCTATTGCCAAAGAAACAGGTAATCAATTGGGTATGGGAATAAATATGTTTGATGCTAAACATCTTCAAGACGCAAATAAATCTGGATCGGAACTTGCTGATTTGGCTGAAGCAGCGGATGGTTTTGCAGGTGTTTTTCCAGAACACAAATACAAAGTTGTTGAAATTCTACAAGGCAGAGGTCATCTAATCTCAGTTTCAGGCGATGGTGTGAATGACGCTCCCGCACTCAAGAAAGCAGACGTTGGTATCGCTGTTGAGGGTGCTTCAGAAGTTGCAAGATCTGCGGCAAGTATGGTTCTTTTGGCTCCAGGTTTGGGAGTAATTATTGATGCAATTCAGACATCCAGACAAATTTTCAATAGAATGTATGGGTATTCAGAGTATCGTATCGCTATCTCATTACAACTTGTAATTTATCTAGTTTTATCTCAATTGATTTTCAATGAAATTATTCCTGTTACTCTAGTAGTATTTTTGGCACTTTTCAGTGATATCGCAGTTTTGATGATTGCCTATGATAGAACAGAAACTAGTTCATTACCCATGCAGTGGAATCTTCCAAAGTTAGTATTCAGGGCGTTCATTATTGCACTGTGTCTTTTAGCTGGTAATTTTATCATTCATACAATCGCTCTAACTTCAGATATGTTTGGTGAACACACAACCAATGGATGGCAAGCTGTTGTATTCCTTGAAATTAGTCTTACTCAAAATTGGATGATTTTTTCAACACGTACGCACGCGAGTGCATTCTATAGTTTTCGTCCAAGCATTTGGTTAGTTATTACAGTATTTTGCATCGATATTCTCACTTCATGTTTTGCTGGCTTTGGCTGGTTCACTGATGCCATTGGTATTGATGCTATCATATATGTATGGTTACTCAGCATCGGTGTATTTGTATTAAGTGACGTACTAATTAGAGGATTAGCTAGATGGACTTGGTTGGATAATATTTTGACTGGAAATTATAAATCAGCTGAAAGAGAAAAGGAAATGAGAAAATGGGAAGAACTAATGCATCGTATGCAATTGCTCGGATCACATGATAAAAAAACTCATGATTAATTTTTAATTTATTCATTATCATAAATATTGAATTCTGAATTGTAATACGAAAATTTATTAATTAAAGTATGAATATATTCTAATGAATCAACAAAAGTGTATTAATCCTAAATCAAGATCAACATTGTGTATAATCGAATCATGTAAATATTGTTTTAATAGATCGTTTGCATCACATGATAAGGCTAAATTTTGGAGTAGTAAAAATATATCTAAACCAAGAGATTCATCAAAAAGTTCAGGTAAATTATTTTATTTTGATTGTGAAAAATGTAAACATACTTTTGAAACAAGATTAAATATGATAACCTGTGGAAATCATTGGTGTCCTTATTGTGCTAATATAAAACTATGTAATAACAAAGAATGTAATTATTGTATTAAAAAATCGTTTAAATCACATCCAAAATCTAAATATTGGAGTAATAAAAATGATATATCACCCGACAAAGTTTTCAAATCAGCACATAGTAAATATATTTTTAATTGTAACAAATGTTCTCATGAAATTTTAATAAGATTAAATGATCTCACACAACAAAATTGTTGGTGTGCTTACTGTACAAACAAAATTCTTTGTGAAAATGATGGTTGTATCGATTGCATGAGAAAATCTTTTTTAATGCATTATAGAGCTAAATATTGGAGTATAATGAATACTGTCTTGCCTCACAAAGTTTTTTTAAATGCTAATCGTAAATATTTTTTTAATTGTGAAAATTGTGGTAATGAATTTGAATCATCAGTAAATGACATAACGCAACACGATTCATGGTGTCCTTATTGTACGAATAAAACAGAAACTAAAATGTTATCAATATTAAAAAAATATTATCCACAAATTATTCATCAAGCTAAATTTGATTGGTGTAGAAATCCTGGAACGAATAATTTTTTTCCTTTCGATTTTACTATAAAAGAATACAATATAATTATAGAACTAGATGGACAACAACATTTCGAGCAGGTTGCAAAATGGGATTCTCCTGATAAAATACATGAAAAGGATGTATATAAAATGAATTGTGCAAATAATAATGGATTTTCTGTAATAAGATTATTACAAGAAGATGTATTTTGTGATAAATATGATTGGTTAGCTGAATTACAAGAAAATATTAAAAAAATAATTAATGATAAAGTTAAAAATATTTATATGTCGAAAACTGATATATACAAAATATTTAATTAAGTATTATTATTGTTATTATACAATCACTGAATATTTATATTTATGTTTTTTGTCTATTCTATGATATAAATAATAATTTTAGTATTACATAAAAGGATTATACAAATTGACTTTTACTTTTTCTTTTTTGAAACAATTCGTTGATTACAATGAAGATTCTTCATATTTAGAAAAAGATGAAGAAAATGATTTCATTGCAGAAGAAGATGGAGATTTAGATGATGGTTTAAGTGATGGTTTAAGTGATCATTCAGAAGATGGAGAAGAAGAATTTGTTTATTAAAAAAAAAATAAATAAAAAATAAATAAATGAACAATTAAATAAATTTAAATTAGTCAAATTGTACATTCAGTTCTGAAATTATCTTATTCAATACGATCTCTAAGTTATTCGAAACTGTTTCGTCAATACCTTTCTTTCTCAAGTTATCAAATAATTCATATTTAATATCGTGAACATTAACAAAGTTTTCCTTAAAATCTCGTCGTATTTTATCAATTATTTCTATTGATCTCTGAACCAAAGTATAACCTTCCTTTGGATTAATATTGGTTGCTCTACCCCACCGATCATCAATAATTTTTAATTCAGTGCCGTCATCCATTTTAACAACAATTTCATTATCAGTACTCGGCATGTAATGTAAATGATTATGTTCTGCGTCAGAGTTTGCCGTTAAATTACCTAATTTCATGATTTGTGCCCTCTTATAACCATAACATGTGACAAACGTTTTATGCAATAAAATCTCGACAATAGCTTGTTCTATTATCAAATCAATTTGGCCTCTAAACTTATCAGGATGGATATGATTGTACGCAATAATTAACGATCTTCCGGGAACACGTTGATCATTTGGTCGAAGAATAATTCTGAAATTTTTTGTACTAAATAATAAGTATTTTTTATCAGCTTCGGCATTATCACACTGCATACAATCTTTTATTTTGCACACATCGTGATCCTCAATTGGATTTGCTATTTTGAATGCAAAGTTTTCTGCTAAATGTTTTGATTGCAAAATAAGTTCAATAAATTCATTTCGCAAGTAATCAAGTAATTCATTCGAAGGAACGTACTTGATGTTGTTATTAAACGATGTGCCCCAATATACATCATTGAAATTTATTATATTGCCATTATGCAATTTTATAGTAATACTTTTAGATGTGCGCGGTATAATATGCCAGAAGCTGTGTGTATTGCCAATTTTTCCACTCATATTACCCAATTGACATACATGAATACGTGTTGTTTGTCCGGTGGGATCGTTATAAAATTTGTAGATTAGTTTCTCAACAAATTGCAATATTGACCAATACTCGTCCATGATTTCCTTATGAAATTTAATTTTGTCGATGTCAATGTGATATTTTGATACAATGAACATTCTCCCTAGACAATATTGATTTTTGTCATTCAATACAACCTTAAAGTAATGCGTTTCGAATAATGGGGCTGGTTCATGCATAATTAACCTACACGATATACACTCGCAATCCGTATTGTAATTATCTGAATTATCTGAATTATCTGAATTATCTGAATTATCTGAATTATCTGAATTATCTGAATTATCTGAATTATTTGAATTATCTGAATTATCTGAATTATTTTGTTTATGTAAATTATTTGTTATTTCGTTTAATATCCACCCTAATATTATTTTGTTCGGATTGTTCCTAATTGTATTATCGAATGGTTTACCATAAATATGATAATCAAATTTGTGTTCAAAACCATTGATTATACATTTAAATTGATTATTTGAAGTTGGAACACAAAATTCATGATAATGTTCTTCAAGTGGATCACTAAAACTGTTCCCAAGCCTACAATAATTAAATCTAATTTCTTTATGATCCATATTACCAAAACCGAAGACTTTTCTAATTGTTCTTTCCATCATAATCTTAATTTGTTGTATCTCATCAAATAGTTCTTTCGTAATTTCATTGGGATGGAGATGCCTTAGCGATACAATTACATATTTTCCGGGGAATAGTTGACATCTTTCATCTAAAACGACTTTAAAATTTTTTGTTGAAAAAATTAGATACTTTTCTGTAGATATATCACAACACGAATTGCAAGTTGTCATATTTATTAAATAAGTAAATAAGTAAATTTAAGTATAAATGTTTAAACAATATGTGACAACCAATCTAAATAAATTATCAATTTTTTATATTTTTATTATTGTTCATATATTTTGCTTTGTATTTCATGTATTTGTAATAATATTTGTCATCAAGATTAGATCTTATTGATCCACCACTTTTAATTTGAGATTGTGAATTTATATTTATTTTAGTATCATAATAAATTGAAATGTTTGGATCAATAATGTATTTATCACCTTGTTTTATTATTGTTGTTAAATAATTTTTATCATATATATTTTGAATATTTTGATCACTCATATTGAGAAATTCGACGAGAGCTTTGAGCCATTGTATCGTACTAACATATGTATAAATATCGATGGAGCTAACATTGTTATCTTTAATAGTAAAATATTTTGAATTTACGTATTTTTTGACAATTTTATTAATTTCTATGTTGGTACTATCGTACGATCCCCGATATTTTTCTACAAGTTGTGAAAATGCTGAAAAAACACCAATCATTGTTCCACAATCAAATTTGATTGGTACAGATGAAACCACAAATTTATTCCCTTCGACATCAATGTATTTATCATACAAAAAACCAGTATATATAATCACTGAATCTAGTAATTCCATTTTATCATATGACGGATCGTTTAATTTATTGACAATTTGTTCTAAATACAATTTCTGGAGATCAAATTTGTTAATACTTAATGTTTCATTAACAGTTATACTTGGATCAATAATATTCACAATACTTTTAATATCACTAATACTGATTCCTTCTGAGTTATAATTATTAATAATAAATTGATTGTTATCAAATGACAATAATTTATAGTATTTAGAATTTGTTAATGATGCACTATAAGTAATATTATTATTTAATGTAGCAACAACAAAATCCTTATTTCCTTTTATATATTTTAGGAAAGAATTTAATGGAGTAAGAAGAGCTTGAGAAATAGATATATCATAATCTGAATCCGGGAATATTTTCACGAACGTTATTTTTTGTGATGACTTTTTTAGTACTTCAGTTAGGAAATCAGATAACCTAATTAATAAATCTTTTACTGTTTCATCTTCTTCGAACGTCTTACGTCTAATTTTTAGTTGACATAAGAATGTCATACCAGTATTTGAGAAAAATAAATTAAAGAAATCGATATATTTATTTTGGAGTATATAACTTGTAAATTTTTTATCAAATATATCGTCTAGTTTTGCAGCTGATACCTTTGAATTAACGTATATTAATAATGCAATATATTTCATATACGGACTCAAATTAACTACAGATTCAGATTTGATTATATTAAAAAATGAATTCGCCATATAATTATCCGAAGGAATAATTCTGAATATATTTTCTCTGACAATCGAACATAGTGCATGTGCACTACCTCCACATCGAGTAGGCATACCAAAATTATATTTATTATCTATGTTTATAAATGGAATTCCTGTCGACGACGCATTTTTGAAGTTGATTGTTATTGTTTTGTATCCATTTTGTGTAATAAGTTCTGTAAAAAATGTTTCGATGAATTGATTGTCGAATGTTTCAGGAATGTTATTATTAACAAAATAATAAATGAAAACGAATAAATTTATTCCACAAGCGTTAAATGTTACTTTAGTCGGTTCAAAATCATATCCACTTTTATAAGTAAATTGCGGAATAACATTTTTAGCAATATTAATAATATTTTTATATGCATCAATATGTGATCTCATAGCATATCTGGTTCTGGACCCCATAAAAAAGTTACGCATGTCATCATTTTTTAATATTTTAATTTTTTGTTGGTCAATATTACCATTTTTATCCGAAAGAATTAACCTCAAAAAATCTAAGATAGTAATTTCGAGACAATCACCGTTTGATCCTGCATTATCACCAGTATATGTTTCAAAATCAACAGTTGAAAATATTTTTCTTTCTTTTGGATCATCGCCTTCTTTGTATAAATTTATGCCTAAAGTTTTTAGTATAAACATTTTGTTTACAAATTGTGGTTGAGATAACAGATAGGTATCTATATAATTATACAATATGATGTTACCTAAATTATAAGATTCACAATAAATATTAACAAATTTTATACGCATTAAATAATCGACTGCATCGATGACTGTTTCCAAAAAATATGCCACGAGTGGTTTTTTAATTTCTTCTGTTTGGTTTTGTATATTGTCTGTAAAATCAGTTCTCATGTGTTTAATAGCCGATTCCAAATTTTTATCAATGTCTTCTTTTAAATCTGTAACTAATTTTTCTGTATTTAATACATTTTTACAGTTAACGCTAAGCTTGTCGCATTGCATTGAATAAATTAATTCTGGATTTGAAATATTTTGAGTAATTAACTTTTCCACATTCTTATTTAAACTCGTAGATATATTTTTGGTAATTGTCTGAGTTAACTGTTTTATATACATCTTGTCATTTTTTCGTAATTCAATCGGTTTTTTAATTGCTGATAACATCGATATTTTTGTATAGTTTGTTTTTAATTTATTTAAAACAGCCAAACAAATCTTATCAAGTGCATCACCTGTATTAAAAATATCATTAAATTGAATATTTTCATAATCGACATCGAGTTCTTTAATTTTCTTTTTAATATTTTTAACATAGTCTTCATGGTTTGTATAGTAAGCTGATTTAAAATTATCAAAATTATTTTGATTCTTGTACCTAATTACATTATATATTTTAACAATATCAGTATGTATTTTTGGATCATATAATAAATCAACAAATAGTCTTATTGATTCGCTCGAGATCAAATCATTAATGACATTATCTATTTTTGATAATGTTCCAAGAGCACCGTATAAATCCTTGGTGATTTTTTTAGTTTCTTCTTGATCTATTACTAATTTTATCAAGTCTGTTGCCGCAAATATTTTTGAGTCGAAATATTCTAACTTGATTATTTTTTCGACATCAGTATATTTAGCGTCATTGATATCCGATATATAATTAAATGGTGCAAATTCGTTATCAAAAATAATATCATTAATATTAACATTAGCTACAACAACACGCATACTATCATCAAATTTTAAAACTTTTTTATCAGGATTTTCTTCAGAATAATTGTATATAACATAGTTCTCATTATTTACGATAACAAAAGATGTACAACTAAAGGTTTGTTTAATTAAATTATTAAACGCTACATAATTGTTAACCAAATAATATTTCTCTAAAATATTCAAAAATGTTCCAGTAAATGCATAATCTTTTTTTTTTAATTTCTCATTTATTTGATTTACTGTTGTAATATCAGGTTCTCCCGGATATACTCTGTTAAATATATATCCCCCCCTATTTATGTTCATATTCATATTATATTCAATATGTGTTATATAATTACAGTTATATTATTTTTTGAATAATATAATTTAAATTTATTTGTGGAGTTATTATAATATTGACTCATTTAGTATGTCTATTTATATCGTACTAACTCTAATTTTAATTGTAATAGTAATTTATGTATATAAAACTGTTGAATCTAATAAAATATTTAATACTAATATTGAAGACAAGTCGAGATCAATAACAATAAAAGTCGTCGCTGGATTATGTAACAGACTACGTGCCACATTTAGTTGGCACAAATTCGCAAAATCACAAAATAAACATCTTTATGTGGTATGGACATACCATAGTGCTTGTCCTGGATTTTTTTTGGATTTTTTCGAACCGGTCGAAGGAATTACTTTCTTGAGGACCGATGTTGATAAAAAAAATATTGATCATGTGGGAGATCAAAAACACGAAGATTACCATGATGTGTTTTTATACGATAAATTAAAATTAAAACCAAAAATTCAATCAAGAATAAATAATATTATAAATAAATTATCTGGTTTCCAAAAATCAGGAGATTACATCGCAATTCATGTAAGAAGAACAGATCATATCAAACTTGCAGAAGCACATAACAATTTTACATCAGATAGTGAATTTTTTAAATTTTTAGAAAATAATAATGGATTAAAAGTCTACTTAGCGACGGATAATCCGATGACACAGGAAATGTTTTACAATAAGTATGGTGAAAGAATAGTGGTTAATAATAAAATCAAAAAAAAACACACCCATCGAATGACATCAGTCGAGGATGCAATTATTGATTTATTCATATGCTCGCAAGCAAAATTATTCAAAGGATCTGGATTTAGTAGTTTCACTGATTTTATATTGGAGCAGAGAGAAAATAAGTTAAATTAAGACTTTTATTTTTTAATTAATTTTTATAATGTAATAATAACTAAACTAATTATAAATGATAAGTACTATTTTTTCAATTGTATTTTTAGTTATATTGTTCGTCATAATTATATTATATATTTTTACATATAACAAACGACCAAAATTATACGAAAATATAGATAATGATACATATATTTTGCCAAAAATTATATATGGTTATTGGGACAATTTAGATAATAATCCATTAATAAAAACTCATATTGATACATGGAAAAGAAACATACCGAAAGATTGGAAAATAGTAATTTTAAATAAAGAGAATGTTCGAAGTTATGTTGATGATAATTTTATGAAAAAATATGGAAATTTAGATCCGATACGATTTTCTGATTTTTTACGGATCTATCTTTTATTTAAAAATGGTGGAACATGGATGGATGCAAGCACAATAATAATTAATGGAAACTTTTTAGATCAATATTACAAAGAAATGATAAATAATAAGTTTGATATATGTTTATATGAACTAAAAACGAAAACTGTTGATTATAGAACCCCTTATTTAGAAAATTGGTTTATTATGGCACCAAAAAATAGTAAATTATTAAAGGATTTATATGCCGAATTCGATAAATCATTCACATTGGGATTCGAAGAGTATAAAAAAAATGTGTTATTACCCAGTGGAGTGGTTTTAACTAATACGTTGGGTTACGACAAATATAACACTTACTTGATGCAACATGCTATTATAAATTACCTGATGTATATAGGTAATAAATATTCTATTAATACCAAAGATGCTTCAAAAAGTATGTTCAAAATCCACATAGATAAAAAATGGGATCGCAAATCTATAATAGACTTTATTTTGACGAACAATGATTGGAGTAATTACTATGCGATAAAACTAACAAAGGGAGAAAGGAAACATATACATGATGGAATAAAGGATATATACATAAAAAAATTAAATAATTTGTAATAAAATTAATCTTTTTTTATATATTTCTTCATTTGTTCGAATTTTTCTTTGTCATCCTGACATATTTCATCTATTTTTTTATCTTTGAATAAATTAGCTAAATGTTGGCCACAACCACTCCAAGTAAATTTCTTACACTTTTCACAAACAAGTAGTTTGCACATATTTGAATAATTTAATTTATATTTAAATATATTAAATATATATTTATGTGGTTTAACTTTTAAATTTTTAATTATGGCAACAATTGATATTCATGATCTTGAAGATTTTAATTTATCAATGGATATAAAGAATGAATCATAATATGTACTCATATATAATATAATATAATATAATATAATTTGAATTATGATTTTTTATGATGAAAACAACAACATTGTGAACCATTACCATATGGAAGCACAAGAACAAGAATTAGCAAATAAATATGTTGAAGAAAACGATGTTGTTTTAGAATTAGGTGCTAGATATGGAACAGTATCATGTGTAATAAATAATAAATTAAATAATAAAAAAAATTTAGTTGTTGTTGAACCTGATGAGAGAGTATGGGATGCTTTAGAAAAAAATAAAAAGATCAACAATTGCGACTTTCACATTGTTAAAGGTTTTATAAGTAACAAAAAACTTAATTTAACAAATAAAGATGTTTGTCACGGATATGGTACTACTTTTACAGTTGATGATAAAACAACAATACCATCATTTTCCCTTGATGAAATCGCAACAAATTTAAATCTGAAATTCAATGTATTAATAGCTGATTGTGAAGGATTTTTGGAAGCATTTTTTGAGGAAAATCCAACTTTTTATGATAATTTGAGGTTGGTAATATTTGAAGCTGACTATGTTGAAAAATGTAATTATGAGAGAATAAGATTTGAATTGAGGAACAGGAATTTTGTGGAAGAAATGAGGGGTACTCAAAATGTCTGGAGAAAATAAATTTGATATTTTAATTATATACAGAACAAATTATTATATAAATAAAATAATAAAACAATAAAAACATGAGTAACTATCCAAAAATAGCAATACCATTTGATAATGGTTTTGTTAGGTCATTCAATTTAAACAATTTTGACACCGATGAATTAGTAAATTTTTATAACAAATACGGATTAGTAATTTTTGATAACATACTTTCAGATAATGAAGTTGGTTTAACAATTAATGATTTATGGAAAGATATGAATGAGTATTTAAAAAAATTCGATGATAATATTCATGTTACAGAAAATGATTGTGAATATTTGAGTTTACCATCTTCGAGTAATGCTTACGGATTTGTTAATACAGGACCAATTAATCAATTACAATGCTGGAAAAATAGACAAAATGAAAAAATATATAATGCATTCAAGATTTTGTACAAATTAACATCAAAACAAAACATAGAAAAAAATAGTGATCAATTGGTTGCATGTTTAGATCGGGGTTCAATTCTAAGACCTACTGATAAAAATAAAGATTGGGAAACAAAGGATATATATCATTTTGATATTGATCCATGGGAATTTACTGGAACGATGAAAGCTAATGACACAATAAATCCTGCGATGTATGATCCAACAAATTTGACGAATCTTACATACATGCTATCTGAAGGTAATTTTGGTAAATATAATGGTTATCCAAAACTATCCGGTGTTATTGCGTTGTCAGATACAAATGAAAATAGTGGCGGATTTGAATGTTTTGTTGGATTTCATAATTATATACATGATTGGTGTCAAAAACATGAATATAACTATAATATAAGACATGATACAGGATTAACAAAAAATATGCAAAAAATATTTATGAAAAAGGGATCTTTGATGGTTTTTACTAGGGAATTGCCTCATAATATTTATTCAAATAAATCAGATAAATTTAGATACGCGCAATATGTTCGAATTGTTCCACAGTCTGAATTAAATTTGCCAATGTATTTATTGGAAAAACGAAAAAAATTAATGAAAAATCTTTTACCGAAATGTTTTGATACAACTTCTCATATCAGTAAGGAATTATTTATGCTGTAAATACATAAAAATAAAAATAAAAATTAAAAATTAATCAGTTAACTTAACATAATAATCTGTGGATATATTACTATCGGTAATTACATCTTCTACATACAAGGGTTGATATACAATATGAGGATTCACTTCCATAACATTCAAATCCTGAATAGAATAGTTTATATATGTATCGATAGGTTTTGTCATACCATTTTTTCTTATGTAATTAATAGATTTTATAGCACCTTTTTTATTTATTAGATAACCAACCGTACCGTAACAATTTAAATTTCTATTTATTGATTTTATGTTTATTTCTGTATCATACTTGCGATAATTTTTATTATTAACTTCCCCTAACCCTAAATATACTAAATCCCAATCCAATAATGGACTCGACAATTGTTTTAATATTTCTGGATATAATTCAGTGAATTTATCGCTAAAATATGCATCATCTTCAAAAACACAGTAAACATCATTATCTTTATCCTCAATCAACTCGAGCCATAATTGAATATGACTTAATGCACAACCCATGACCGGTACACTATAGTTAAAATCACATTTGGCGAATAAACTCATTAATTGTTTATTTTTATGTAATTTTTTTCCGTCAACCGCTTCAATAAAGCTATAATCTTTGATATTAACTTCATTGAATCTTTCAATTTGTGTTTCTTTTCTATCTGGTCGTCTAAGTAAATTTATGCATACGGTTTTAATAGATAATGGAACGATAGGTAGCTTGTAATCAAGATTGATAACTTGATCATCATATGTTGGTATAATTTCAACTTCTCTTATTATACGCTCGAGCCTCTTAGTTAAATGCATATCGTATAATATTTTATATTTTGCCGCTCTAATTGCAGGTAATCTTTTTTCCCATTCATTATTTTCGATAGCAGCTTTTATTTGTTCGAGCCCTTTATTGAAATCGGATAAGTCTAACCGAATAAATGCATCAGGATAATAATCTTCGAGATTAGGAGCTCCCCAATAAAAACACAAACATTCAGCTAAAATACAATCAGTAACTTTTTCGGTAAAATAATTGTATTCAGAGTTATTTTCAACGGCAATACTATATTTATACGGAAATAATGCATCATCCTTTTGACATGGTGGAAGCTCACCTTTATAATTTTTAAAATTAAATTCCGAACATTTACCATAAACATCAATTGACAAGTCACAATTATCGAGAAATTTTGTAAAATCTACTCTCAGTTTATGACCTTTGTGAAAATATGCATTTGATAATACTGTTGAAAGATCCTTAGTTTTAATAATTGATTCTTTTGATTCAAATCGTAATACATCTATGTGCTTACTAATATGCCATTCAACATTATTATAACCATTTTTATGTGATAATACTTTCAAAAATTTACTTTCATCCGGATTACCCCATTCTCCTCCTAAATTTGCGAAGACAAATGATGGTTCCATATGAAATATTATTGTTCTTTCTGGTACATAATATTCTCCGAATGTGACTGAGTTAACTATAACATAATAGTCTGCGTGAATATCTTTTCCTGATACAAATTTAATTGAACTATCTTCAGGATTCATAAAATTCCATCCATCTGCGAGATTTTGGCTCCAACAACATATTAATTTTACTGTATATTTTTTTTTTGAATTTTTTGCACTTTCGACAATATCTTGATTAACGAGTTTTTTAATGTGTTGTTTTTTAACATAAATGCCATCAGTAAAGGAATGTACAGTTTGTAAATAAATAAATTTATCCGTTTTATGTATGTTATATTTTAAAAAACCGTATGTATTAAAAGCTACACAATTTGATTCCAAATCGGCTTGTTCCTTTAATTTCAAAATACTTTCTTCATCCGATGTGGTAATATGATACATATCCATTCCGAACGAATCTCTATTTGGGAAAAAGGTATAATCATCAAATTCTATTGGTCCAGAATGTGAATCACTCATTATAAAAATATAAAATTTTATATATAAATAAAAATAATATATAAAATAAAATGGAAAAACGCAATAAAATAATAATTAAATAATTAAATATATTTAGTCGGCCAATTTAGTATAGTAGTCAGTGGAAATATCACTATCCATCACTATGATAGTTTTTTCAAAGGGTTGATATACGATATGAGGAATTGCTTCAAATACATTTAAGTTTTCTACAGAATAATTTATAAATGAATCAATAGCACGAGTTACACCTATTTTTTTAATATAATCGACAGTTTTAATGGCACCCTTCTTATTTATTAAATATCCCATTGCACCAAGCAAATTTAAATTTTTATTTATTGGTTTTATTTGTAATTCTGTGTCATTTTTATTACGATTTTTATCATCGAGACAAACTAATCCTAAATATACAACATCCCAATCGAATAATGGATCTGATAATTTTTCTAATATTTTTGGATATAAATCAATGAATTTGTCCGTGAAATGTGCATCGTCTTCAAAAATACAATATACGGTACTATCTTTATCTTCAATCAATTTGAGCCACGATTTAATATGACTTAGAGCACATCCAATGACCGGCGCACTATGATTAAAATCGTTTTTAACAAATAAACTTGCTATTTGTTTATTTTTATGTAATTTTTTCCCATCAACAGCTTCAATAAAATTATATTCTTTAATACCGACTTCATTAAATCTTATAATTTGTGATTCTTTTCTATCTGGTCGTCTGAGTAAGTTTATGCATACTGTTTTAATAGATAATGGGATTATGGGAAGCTTGTAATCAAGATTTATAATTTTGTTGTCATATATTGGTACTGATTCTGCTTCTTTTATTATATTCTCAAGCCTCTTAGTTAAATGCATATCATACAATATTTTATGTTTTGCCGCTCTAATTGCAGGTAATCTTTTTTCCCATTCATTATTCTCGATAGCGGTTCTTATTTGTTCTAACCCCTTACTAAAATCGTACAGATCCAATCGAATAAATGCATCAGGATAAAAATCTTCGAGATTGGGAGCTCCCCAATAAAAACATAGACACTCTGCTAATATACAGTCGGTTAGTTTTTCGGTAAAATAATTGTATTCTGAGTTATTTTCAACAGCGATACTATATTTATATGGATACAAAGCATCATTTTTTTGTGATTGTGGAAGTTCACATTTATAATTTCTGAAATTGAATGC
>Ga0182016_10002908_pt1 | contig 19794 bp, 14 predicted proteins | sample 712S2MmetaG_FD_120491 | JGI IMG/M metagenome (GOLD analysis project Ga0182016, IMG submission 120491) | Permafrost microbial communities from Stordalen Mire, Sweden - 712S2M metaG | ecosystem: Environmental > Terrestrial > Soil > Wetlands > Permafrost | place: Sweden: Stordalen | collected... | reverse complement strand
GAGTGGAGGCGGCCACTGACCTGAGCCTCGCGATCGATGAAGGACTGGACGCCGAGGCTGACGCGGTTGACGCCGCACTCGGCGAGGGCTTGGAGTGTGCCGTTGGCGATTTGGCCGGGGGCGCACTCGACGGTGATTTCGGCGGCAGGGTCGAAGTCGAAGTTGGCGCGCAGGTCGGCAAAGAGTTGGTGGAGCAGAGCGGGGCTGAGCAGGCTGGGCGTGCCGCCACCAAAGTAAACGGAGTCGACGCGGCGGGGGAGATCGACACACATTTGCGTGGCCCAGGCGGGGGCGGCGCGCAGGTCTTCGATGACGCGTGCGACGTACCGCTCGTGATCTTTGGCCGGATAAACACCTGAGGCGAAGTTGCAATAGGTGCACTTGGAGCGGCAGAACGGGAACGAGATGTATAGGCCGAGCGTGTTGTGATCCGAAACAGACATCACTCACGATTCTTTCATGAGCGCGGGGAGGGAGTTTCATTGTGGGTCGCGTTGTTGGATTGAGCGCTCCGGCGGTTGATTGTGTGACAACGAGTGTGGATGGGCGGACGCGCTGGAATCGTGGAACGTGCAAGAATTGAGGAGGGGGATCCGCGATTGAAGGCTTGGCCGGTTGTCGGCATTTTTCTGATTGAAGCGCTTCTTCTGCTGGCGCATTGGTTCATCTTTCATACGTGGACTGGATTTTGGGGTTCAACCAACGCGGAAGCCACGCTGGCGCTCAGAGCGGTAACGATTGCGTTGGCGTTGAGCTTTGTAGTGGCGGCGCTGCTGAGCTTTCGATTCGCGAACCCGCTGGTGATTTTCATTTACAGGATTGCCGCCACCTGGCTGGGATTCATGACCATGTTCCTCGTAGCTTCCTTTCTCTGCTGGGCGGCGTGGTACGTGATTCTGCTTACCAGGATCGCGGACCCGGGAAGGCTGAGGGCGCCGATTGCGGTGATTCTGTTTTCTGCGGCAGTGGTGGCGGGAATCTATGGGATGTTCAATGCGCTACGGGTGCGGACGAGGCGCGTGACCGTGGTGCTTGCTGGCTTACCGGCCGCGTGGAAGGGCCGTACGGCACTGGTGCTGAGCGACATGCACCTGGGACATATCAATCGCATTCGGTTCTGCAGAAAGATTGTGGCGCGCGCAGTGGCGCTGGAGCCGGACATCGTGTTTATGCCGGGGGACCTGTTTGACGGGGGAAAGATTGAAGCCGAGCGGATGGCTGCTCCGCTGAAGGATCTTAAGCCAGCATTTGGGAAGTACTTTTCGACCGGTAATCACGACGAGTTTGGTGATGTGGCCGACTATACCGAGGTGCTGACGCGGGTTGGTTTCCGGGTGCTGAACAACGAGCGCGTGGTTGCGGATGGGCTGCATATTCTGGGGATTCCGTATCACGATTCGAACTACCCGATGCGGATGCGGGCGGCACTGGAGGCGATGCATGTGCCGAAGGGCGAGGCAAGCATTCTGCTCAGTCATGTGCCCAACCGGCTGCCGATTGTGGAACAGGCGGGGGTAAGTTTACAGCTCTCCGGGCACACACACGGGGGACAGATTTTTCCGTTTACATGGGTGGTGCGGCGGGCGTTTGGCAAATTCACCTACGGGCTGCAGAGGTTTGGCGATCTGCTGGTGTACACGTCGTCAGGGGCGGGGACGTGGGGACCGCCGATGCGGGTGGGGACTCATCCGGAGATGGTGTTGATCAGGTTTGGGTAGGTACATGCTAGAATGTAGCTACGTTGCTACATTGAGCAGCTGTGTTGGAGGTGAGTCTTGGCGATTACGACCTTATCGAGCCGGGAGTTCAATCAGAATCGCAGCAGTGTCAAGCGAGCCGCGGAACGTGGTCCGGTGATTGTGACGGACCGGGGAAAGCCGTGTCTGGTGGTAATGAATTTTGAGGACTACCAGAGGATGAGCGAGAAGCGCGGGACTCTGCTTGAGCGACTCTATATGCCCGGTGTGGCCGAAATCGATTTCGAGCCGCCGAGGATTGGCAGGGATGAGTTTCCCCACCCGGCTGACTTTTCCTGATGTACCTGCTCGACACAAACGTCGTTTCAGAGATGCGGAAGGCTCTGAATCCGGAGTATCGAGGCGTGAGGATCGATGCTAACGTGAAGTCTTGGATTGAAAGTGTCCCATCGTCACTACTCTACCTGTCGGTGATCGTAATTCTGGAATTGGAGACGGGATTTCTATTGCTAGAACGGCGCGATCCGTCCCAGGCAGCGATGCTTCGATCATGGGTGCGAGGAAACGTGATTCCAGAATTTGATGGCAGGATTCTGCAAGTTGACCTGAAGGTGGCGCAACGAAGCGCAATGCTGCAGGTTCTGAATCCGGTCGCCTATGGCGATTCGCTTATTGCTGCGACGGCGCTGGTGCATGGGATGACGGTCGTGACGCGCAATGTTCGAGACTTTGAACCGACCGGAGTTGCAACCCTAAATCCCTGGCGAGACTGACGGGTTTCACGACATAGTTCGCTTGAGATAGACTTACGCCTCGATTGAAAACGAGGCCAAGTGATGTCCATTTCGAGCAAACGCTTTCTTGCTGTCTTTTGTTTGACCCTTCTGCTTTCGGCAACGGGCGGTGTGGCGCAGCAATCTGTTCCGGCGACAAGCGCGGGGCCCAATCTCGACTTCCCTACTGTTCTGTATGGCGTGGCTTATTACAACGAGTACATGCCGGGGAATGATGCGGACCATGTGGCGCGGCTGGCTAAAGATGTAGCGCTGATGAAGGCGGCGGGGCTGACCGTGGTGCGCATGGGCGAGAGCACGTGGAGCCTTTGGGAGCCGGAGGACGGTCACTTCGAATACGCGTGGATGGACCGCGTGGTGGACGCGATGGGCAAGGCGGGGATCAAGGTGATTCTTGGGACGCCTACTTATTCGATACCGGCATGGATGGCGCACCAGCATCCCGAAATACTGGCGGACAGGACTCCGGGCGGGATGTTTGGCGGGGTGGCGAAGCCGGTGGCTTATGGAATCAGGCAGAACATGGACACGGATTCGCCGGCTTATCGGTATTATGCGGAGCGGCTGATCCGGCATATTGTGGCGCACTACAAAGACAACCCGACGGTGATTGGGTGGCAGCTGGACAACGAGACGGGGAGCTATGAGGCGGCGAATCCGGATGTGTTTATCGGGTTCCAACATTATCTGGAGAAGAAGTTTGGGACGCCGGAGGAGTTGAGCAAGGCGTGGTTCTTGAACTATTGGGGCGAGAACCTGCACACGTGGGAAGACCTGCCGACGCGGGATGGCACGATCTCGACGGGGTATAAGCTGGAGTGGACGCGCTGGAGCCAGATGCGGGTGACGGACTTTCTGCACTGGCAGTCTGCGTTGGTGCGGGAGTGCGCTGGGCCGGGGCAATTTATCACGACGGACTACGGCGGCATGATGAAGCGCGACGTGAATGAAGAGGATGTGGCCGCGGGATTGGATATTGTGGCGGACAACATCTATCACGGAACGCAGGATCACTACGACGGGTCGTTCCAAAGTTTGCAGAGCGACTTCAGCCGGTCGTTGAAGCATGGGAATTTTCTGGTGACGGAGACGAACGCGCAGACGATTGGATGGACATCGCAGAGCCAGTATCCGCCGTACGATGGGCAACTGCGGGAGGACGTTTATACCTATCTGGCGAGCGGCGCGAACATGGTGGAGTACTGGCATTGGTCGTCGATTGCGGGCAACCAGGAGACGTATTGGAAGGGGATACTGTCGCACGATCTGGAGCCGAATCGCGCGTATGCGGAGATGAGCAAGACGGCGCACGAGCTGGAAAAGATTGGGCCGCATCTTGTGGGGCTGAAGATTCACAACGACGTTGCGATTCTGTGGTCGCGCGACTCGGCGAACGCGATCAGCTTTATGCCGTATGGCGGGCAGGTGCCGGATCATAGCTGGACCAATGATGCGGACGGTTATTTGTCGCTGGTGCAGCAGATGCACCGTTCGCTGTATGAGCTGAATGTTGGGTCGGATTTTGTGTTGCCGACGACTGTCGATTTTTCGCAGTACAAGTTGGTGATTGTTCCGGCGCTGTATATCTCGGACGATGCGCTGCTGCAAAGGATTTCAGACTATGTGAAGAATGGCGGCCATGCGGTGGTGACCTTCAAGAGCGGGTTTGCGAATGAGAATTCCGCGGTAAGGTGGGTGCGTGCGCCGGGGCCGCTGCGCGAGGCGGCGGGGATAAGTTACCAGGAGTTTTCTAATCTGGAGAAGCCGCTGGCGTTGAAGGACGATCCGTATCATGTGGGCGATGAAAATAGGGTCGCCTATTGGGCGGATTTCCTGATGCCGGAGCATGCGAAGGCAATTGCTTATTACGACCATCCATTCTTCGGGAAGTGGCCGGCAATTACTGAGAATTCATTTGGCCAGGGGACGCTGCTGTACGAGGGGACGTTCCTGTCGAATGCGCTGCAGACGGCGGTGTTGAAGGAGACGCTGGGAAAGATTGGGCTGCTGGGTGAGGACCAGAAAGTTCCTGACTTGGTCCACGTACAACACGGCGTGAATCGGTTGGGGAAGAAGCTGCACTACTATTTCAACTATTCAGGGAAGGCTGTTGATGTGAGCTATCCGTATGCGGAAGGGACGAATCTTCTGGATGGCAAAGCAGTGGGGAAGGCGGGCAACTTGGCGTTGGGGCCGTGGGATTTGGGGATTGTGGAGGAGAGGTGAAAGGCCTTGGCGCAAGTAGAGTTTTCAGGCGGCGAAGACTTGCAGGGGCTGAAGCCCAGTCACTTTTGTTGGCCTTATTGGCCCGGCTAAAGCCGTGCCCTTGTTACAAGGCGAACTGATGCAGGACCGTCCTTAACGGCTGGAGCCACGCTGGACTGGAACATGCCGGAATTAACGCGAGTCGAGCAACTTGCGGGCGTGGCTGTGCGTCGATTGATGAGGGCGACCTTTCCGAGATTCGACTATGCCAGAAGTTGGGCTGTGTTGATAGCATGGGTGACGCAAGCTAAACGATTTATTCAGGGGGATTCATGAAGTTTTCGCAACTCCGCGGCGGGCGAAGGATGTTCGCTCTAGCAATAGTGTCCATATTGATGGTGGCTACTCAACTGGGCATTGCCCAAAGACCCATGACGCCCAAGAAGACGGGGCCATGGGACAACCAGAGCCTTTCGCCCGATGAACGGGCCGACCTGGTGATTAAAGAGCTGACGCTGGACGAAAAGATTGCCCTGCTGCATGGCGTGGGCATGCCTACGGACGATCCTTACACGGCAGAGAATGCGCCGTCGAATCGCGGTGTTGGCTATGAAGTGGGCGTGCCGAGACTCGGCATCCCGGGCATCGACATGAGCGATGCGGCTTACGGAGTGCGTTCGAGCGGCGTGAACGGGCGCTACGCAACGGCACTGCCAGCGAACGAGGCGGCCGCCGCAAGCTGGGATTTGGATGCAGCGTATGAATACGGGAAGCTGATTGGGAATGAGCTGCGGGCGCAGGGATATAACATGTCCCTTGGCGGCGGCGTGGACATTACGCGCGAGCCACGGAACGGACGCACGTTTGAATACCTGGGCGAGGATCCGATTCTTGCCGGCACGCTGGTGGCGAAGCTGATTGAGGGTACGCAGTCGCAGTATGTGATTGGCGACATCAAGCACTATGCGTTCAACGATCAGGAGAGCGGCCGTAATTCGGTGAATATCACGATCGATCACCGGGCTGCGCATGAGACCGACCTGCTGGCGTTTGAGATTGGCGTGACCGAGGGCAAGCCGGCTGCGGTGATGTGCAGCTATAACCGCGTGAATGGCGACTTTGCCTGCGAGAACAAGTGGCTGCTGACGGATGTGCTGAAGAAGGGCTGGGACTTCAAGGGCTTTGTGCTGTCGGACTGGGGCGGGACGCACTCGACGGAAAAGGCTTCGGCTGCGGGCCTAGACAACGAGGAGCCGGGGCGGTTCTTTTTCGAGGAGAAATACAAGGCGGCAGTGACTGCGGGAACCATTTCGCAGACGGAGCTTGACGAGCATGTTCATCGGATCTTGCGCGCGATGTTTGCGGCGGGAGTTATCGATCATCCGCGCCAGCGCTTTGTGGTGGATCCTTTTGCTGGAATGGAAACGGCACGCAAGATTGAAGAGGGCGGCATTGTGCTGCTGAAGAACGAGAAAGGCGCGCTGCCACTGAATGAATCGAAGCTGCACACCATTGCGGTGATCGGGTCGCATTCAGATGTGGGGATGATCTCCGGTGGCGGATCTGCGCAGGTGGATCCTGTTGGCGGGAATGCGATTGCGCCGCCGGGCAAAGGCCAAACACGCTGGCTACAGGAGATTTGGTTCCCGACTTCGCCGTTGAAGGCGATCAAGGCGCGGGCACCACAGGCGACCGTGACTTATGACTCGGGCGAAGATGCGGCCAAGGCCGCTGAAGTGGCCAAGGGCGCGGATGTGGCGATTGTTTTCGCTACCAGTGGGCGAGTGAAGGCATGGACCTGAAGAGCCTTACGCTTCCACACAACCAGGACGATTTGATTGCGAAGGTTGCAGCGGCCAATCCGCACACGATTGTGGTGTTGGAGACAGGCAACCCGGTAACGATGCCGTGGGTGGATGCTCCGGCGGCAATTGTGGAAGCGTGGTATGCGGGCTCGGATGGCGCAAACGCGGTGGGCAACGTTTTGTTTGGCTCAGTGAACCCGAGCGGCAAGCTGCCCAACACGTTCCCGAAGAGCGACGCAGATCTGCCGCGCTTGACGATTGCGCAGCCTCCGGCCCATCCGTTCTCCGGACCGGTTTCGCCGGAGGTGAGGGCCCAGGGCGCACCGGCGTATCAGGTAGCCTACGACGAGGGCCTGAAGGTGGGCTACAAGTGGTATGACGCCGAGAAGAAGCCGGTGCTTTTCCCATTTGGATATGGGCTGTCGTACACCACGTTTGGCTATTCGCACCTGAAGGCCAGCGCGGGCGAGACGGTGACCGTGAGCTTCACGATCAAGAACACGGGCAGTCGCGAGGGCGCGGAGATTGGCGAGGTTTATGCTACGATTCCTGACCCGATTGAGCCACCGAAACGGTTGATTGGCTGGAGCAAAGTGAAGCTTGCGGCTGGCGAAGAAAAGACCGTGACGGTGGAAGTGCCGCGCAAATATCTCTCAATCTGGGATGAAGGCAAGAACGCGTGGACGCTGCTTCCGGGCGACTACACGATCATGGTTGGCGGATCGTCAGACAAGCTGCCGTTGAAGACGACGATCAGCCTGAAGTGAGTCGAGACCGCTGTAAAAGTTGCATGCATCGCTATGCGCCCCGAACTTTGCTTTGCTCCTGGAGAGTTGGAATGGAGTTAGGCAAAGGACGGGGCGCAAGTGTTTGGTTAGGACCTGGGGTCTAAGTGGTATGCGGCGGCGGGACATATGAATAAATTCACTTGACATGCTGATGGTCTCGCTTTTCAATCAAGCCGATGCGCTTGCCGCGCCAATCGCAATCAATTCCCCTTGGAGGTTATTAGAAATGAAGAGAGTGACAGCGTTTATTTGCGCAACTTTGATGGTTGGGTTTGTGGGCTGCAATCAGGCTCCGGCACCGACGCCGGTTGTGGATACCAGCGCCGCGGACCAGGCAGCAATTCGGGCGCTGGAAGACAAGTTCGCGGCGGCGTTCAATGCCAAGGACGTGAACTCAATCATGGCGCTGTATGCGTCGGGCGACGACCTTGTGGTGTTCGATTTGGTTCCGCCGCGGCAATATACTGGATGGGCCGCCTACAAGAAGGACTGGGAGGATACGTTCGCGATGTTCCCTGGTCCAGTGCAGTGCCAGCTAAACGATCTGGTTGTGACGGTTGGCGGCGACGTGGCGTACGGCCATAGCATTCAATCCGTCACGCTCACGGATAAAAAAGGCAAGAAGGTGAGCGCGACCGTGCGCGTGACGGATGGATACAAGAAGGTGAACGGCCAGTGGGTGATCGCGCACGAGCATGTGTCGATACCGGTGGAAATGACAACGATGAAGGGTGTTCCGGATTCGAAGTAGCGGGATGCGCCGATCGGGTTAGAGAAAGGGCGGAAGCAGCAATCAAGAGCGGGCTCACTATTCTTGCGCGTGTAATGCGGGCATGGGTTTGAGGGTCCGCAGTTTTGGTTGGCGTGATCGCGATGGGGCGCGGGCTGAGGTGCGAGCAAGGGTCCGACTCGGGGAAACTGCCGGGGTTTGATAGTCTGCAAGCAATCGAGATTTGCATGAATGGAGAGTCTGTGAGCATGGAAGTGAGCCAGCCGACCACAGATAGCTCGACGGGAGCCGTGAAAGATCGGGAACCGATTCCCCCTCGGGGTTCTCAAAATGCATTTCTGCGCATTGTGCTGGAGATTTTCACGACGGCGCGTGGCTGGTGGCTGATCTGCATTCTTGTTGCAGCGATCACGGTTTGGCCCGAAAGGAATCGCCACGTAGCCGTCGATTGCATCAGTTACCTGGACATGGCACGCGAGGTAAGTAGCGGGGATTTGAGTGCGCTGGCTAACACCTATTGGAGTGCCGCATATCCGGCGCTGGTGGGTGCAGGGCTATTTTTGATTCGACCATCGGCAGCTAACGAAGTTGCGGTGCTTCAACTTGTCGACTTCATCATTTCGATTCTGACGCTCGGGGCCTTCACACTGTTCTTTCGATTCTGGTCAAGGTCGATTCCGAAGTATGAACAGGCAAGCAGCGTAGACAAAGGGTTATTCACGCTTTTCGCGTTCGCGAGCTTTCTGTGGTTTGCGTTTTACTCGATTCAAGTGAGCCTCACAACTCCAGATATGCTGGTGGCGGCTGTGGTGCTGCTGGTTGCCGCAATGGGCTGCCGAGTATCACTGCCCGGCTCAGGCTGGAAACATTTCATCTTATTGGGCGCGTTCCTGGGGTCGGGGATCTATGTGAAAGCGGCACTGTTCCCTCTTGCATTCGCATTCATTGCATTGCTTTTCATAACATTGGCGCGAAGATCGGGTGTTCCACGCAATAAGCTATTCGCCTATCTTTCAGTTACGACAGTGACGTGCATATTGGTAGCAACACCGCTGATTGCTTTTATGAGCGTAGTAGCTGGAAGGTTCACAACAGGAGACACCGGCAAGCTGGCCTACCTATGGAGTGTGGACGAGTTCAAACCAAACGCCGTGGGCTGGACTGGGGACACACCGCCGCGATACGGAACGCCTGTCCATCCGCCGCGCCGGATTATGCAGGATCCAAAGGTACTGGAGTTTGCAACGCCGATACCTGGGACTTATCCGCTGTGGCACAGCCCTGGCTACTGGTATACAGGCGCGAAGCCAGTGTTTATTTTCCACAAGCAGCTTGCGGCCATCCTGAGATCGTTAGACGAATACAGGCACATCTCCATTCGCGCCATTGGATTCGTTGGAGGGGCGCTTGTGCTTTTTGTGCTGAGCATGGTGAGGGGCAAGAGAAGTCATCCGTGGCAAATGTCGCTATGGCTGGTAGCATGGCCGCTGGTTGGTTGTGCGATGTACGCGCTCGTCCTCACTTTTGAGCGATATGTTGCAGCTTTTCTGCTGCTGCTTTGTCTGGAGGTTTATGGGACGCTGGTTTTCCGGGTAGAGAGGCGGATTGCGATAGGAGTGTGTGCTGTTGCGCTGCTGGTTGTGATGACTCCATTCGCTTTTTTCGTAGAGAAGTCGCTTATGACAAGCGTTAGGCAGTTCCGCCATCCGGTGGAAGAAGGTTACGTGATTGCGGCCAGGAACCTGCAACAGATGGGATTGCAACCGGGCGACAAGGTTGCGTACGTTGGCTACGCTGCGAGTTGTTATTCCGCCCAGTATGATCGGCTCCGAGTGGTTTCGGAGGTTATGAATGGCGACGATTTTTGGGGCTTGACTCCGTCCGATGCAAAACGAGTAGAGGATCGCTTCGCATCGATCGGAGTGAAGGCTGTGCTTACCACCAATCGTCCTGCAAGCAATCATGAGGATGGATGGACTGAGGTTGGACACGTGGATGTGAATTCGGTCAGCGTGCTGCTGCTGCAGCCCGCAAAGGATAACTCGCATTGACGGCGTCTAGTGCTCAGCATCGCGGTGCGACAGGTACGAGAATGGGAGTGGCACGGGAACTGCAGAATTGTGGAGCATGATCGCGTTTGATAGTCTGCAATCATGGAAGTAAACTCGCCGACTGCCGATAGCACTGCCGGCTCTGTGGATTCTCTCAACCCGATTCGCCCTCGGGGAATTCAACATTCGATTCTCCACTTGCTCCAGGGGATATTGACTACGGCACGCTGCTGGTGGTCGATCTGTATCTGCATAGCTGCGATCGGGCTTTGGGCGAACCGATACTTCATAATGTCGGATGGTCTGAGTTACTTAGATATTGCATCCGAAGTGAACCGCGGAGATTTGAGCGCGCTGGCAAATCCGTACTGGAGCCCGGCATACCCGGCGTTCATTTGGATTTGCATGTTCTTGCTTAGACCGTCTCCGGCGTGGGAGGTACCGCTTCTTCAACTCACAAACTTCCTCATGTTTACTCTGGCGCTCGCAGCATTCACAGTATTCCTCCGGTCATGGACACAATCAATTCCAGAGTTTGAGCGGGCGAGCAGCATAGACAAAGGCCTAATCACATTTTTCTCATTTGCCAGCTTTCTCTGCTTTACCTCTTACGCGATTCCATTCCATCTCACGACACCAGACATGCTGGTTGAGGCGACGGTATTCATTCAGGCTGCAATAGGTTGCCGCGTAACACGGGCCGGCGCAGGTTGGACGCACTTCATCTGGCTGGGAGCGCTGCTGGGAGTGGGAATTTATGTAAAGGCGGCTCTCTTTCCACTCGCATTCGCATTCATCGCGCTGCTGTTTGTCTCGATGGCTTGGAACTCGGAGTTACCACGCAGGAGGCAACTGGCCTATCTTGCCTTGACCACATTGATTTTCGCAGTGGTTTCGATGCCGCTGATTGTTTTTATGAGCGCGCAACAGGGGCGCCTAACAGCAGGCGAAACAGGTAGGCTGAACTACGTTTGGAATGTGGATAAGGTGACGCCCGACCACGTGGGCTGGACAGGAGATACTCCGCCAGCGTTTGGAACTCCGCTGCATCCTCCGCGTAAGTTGATGGAGGTTCCGTTGGTGCTGGAGTTTGCAACGCCTGTGGGTGGGACTTATCCACTTTGGCACAGCCCTGCCTATTGGTATGCAGGAATAAATCCAGTGTTTAATCTTCACAATCAACTCCTCGCCATTCGGGCAAGCTTACACGCGTACTTGAAGATCGCGATTGACCTGGTTGGATTCACGGGAGGGGCTATCTTGCTTTTTATACTTGGCATGTTCAAGAGCAGGAAAACGCGCCGGTGGCGATTTTCGCTCTTGCTGGTTGGGTGGCCATTAGGTGCAATTGCAATGTACGCGATCGTCACCGCTGAACCCCGCTATGTAGTGGCGTTTCTTCTGATCCTGTGTTTGGAGATTTATCGCGCACTCATCTTCCGCGTGGAAAGGCGCGTTGCGATTGGAGTATGCGCAATTGTTCTGCTGGTTGCGCTAGTCCCGCTTGCGCTTTCGGTTGCTGGATCGATTGGGTCAGCCGCACAGCAGCTTCATCATCCGAAGGATGTGGGCTACGTGATTGTGGGTAAGAACCTCGGACTCCTCGGATTGCAGCCAGGCGACCAGGTAGCCGTCATTGGCTACGCAAAGAACTGCTACTACGCCCGGTACGCTCGTCTCCGCGTTGTAGCCCAGATTCCGACTTCCGAAGAGTTTTGGCGATTGGACTCAACCGACGAGAAGCGTGTATTGGACCGTCTGACATCCATTGGCGTGAAAGCCGTGATCGCGGTTGATCGACCAGCGAGCAATCAGGAGAGCGGGTGGTCTGCGGTTGGAATGAACGCTGGCGCATCGGTCAGCGCGCGCATGCTGCAGCCCGCAAGCGATGCGGTGCATTGACGAAAGCTCAGGGGTTTGGTGCGATTGCACGTTGAAAGCAATTTGGAATTGGAATGGTCAATGTGGGCATGGGTCGCAAGTCTTCCGGCAGGTTTGATAGTCTGCAAACAATCACAATGAGCCTCGATGGGGAGCATGACAGCATGGAAGAGAGCCTGCCGAAGGCGGATAGCTCCAACAGTGCTGTGAGAACTGCAGAACCGATTCAATCTGCGGGCTTTCAGAATGGGATTCTCCGCGTCATAAGAGAGGTTTTCACAACGCCGCGTGGGTGGTGGGTGATCTGCATTCTTTTCGCGGCGATCGTGATATGGCCTGCGCGGCATCAAATGTTTTCAGATGGATTGAGTTACCTCGACATTGGGTCGGAGGCGGCCGGCGGGGATCTGTCTGCGCTGGGCAATACATATTGGAGCCCTGCCTATCCAGCGCTGATCGCGGGCGTGCTGTATGTGGTGCGGCCGTTGCCGGCCAACGAAGTGCCGGTTCTCCAACTCTTGAACTTCTTCATCTTCCTTCTGACGCTTGGAACATTCGGGCTGTTCTTCAGGTCGTGGTCAAGATCGACTCCGGAGTTTGAGCAAGCGAGCAACAAAGACAAAGGGCTGTTTATTCTATTCGGATTTGCGAGTTTCCTATGGTTTATAGCTTCCCTGATCGAACTTACTCTGACCACGCCAGACATGCTGCTTGCGGCCGTGGTCTTCATGGTAGCTGGTGCGGGTATTCGGGCATCGAGCCCCGACGCAGGGCTGAAGCACTTCGCCATGTTGGGTGCGCTGCTTGGATTGGGTGGCTATATAAAGGCTGCGCTGTTCCCTCTCGACTTTGCATTCATCGCATTGGCTTTCGTATCTCGGGTGGGTAACTCTAATATCCCACGCAGAAAACAATTGGCCTTTCTTGCAGTGACGACTGCAATGTGCGCGGCGATTGCCGCGCCGCTGATCATCTGCATCAGCGTGCAAAAAGGAAAGCCCTCGATGGGTGATACCGGCACGCTCAACTATCTGTGGGTTGTGGATAAGTTCAAGCCACCGTATGTTGGATGGACCGGAGATACAGCACCGGAATACGGAACGCCAATTCATCCTCCGCGCAAGTTGATGGAACACCCGACGGTTTTGGAGTTTGCAACACCTGTTGCGGGGACTTATCCGCTGTGGCACAGCCCTGGCTATTGGTATGCCGGAGCGAAGAGCGTCTTCAATCTCCGCAAGCAAGCTTTTGCGATAAAGTCGAGCGTGCACGAGTTACTCGAAATCCCGATGCGTTTGATTGGATCGGATGGATTCATCTGCGGGGGAATTCTGCTGTTTGTGCTGGGCCTGAGAAAGGGGACGGGAGTGTATCCGTCGTGGAAATCATTCTGGCTGCCTGTTTGGGCGTTCGTTGGATGCGGGATGTACTGCCTGGTTTGGGCACATTGGCGATACGTGGCGGCGTTTCTGCTGATTCTGTGCCTGGAAGCTTATCGCGCGGTCGTCTTCCGCGTGGAGAGGCGCGTGGCGATAAGCGTGTGCGCAAGTGCAGTTGTTGTTGCGATGGCTTCCCTGGCAGTCACGGCGGAGAGGTCGGTTGTGAAAAGTGTGGGACAGTTTCGCCATCCGGCGGATGAGGATTACATTGCGGCGGCTAAGAGTCTTCAGCGTCTGGGCCTGCAACCGGGCGACACGCTGGCGACCGTCGGGGACACACATCACCCTTACTATGCTCGATACGATCGGCTCCGGGTTGTGTCGCAGATTCAGGACCCGGAAGAGTTCTACCGGTTGAGTCCCACTGACGCAAAACAAGTCGAGGATCGCCTTGCATCCATCGGCGTGAAGGCCCTGGTAGCTTTCAATCGTCCGGCAAGTTTTGACGGGGGCGGATGGACAGAGGTTGGAACTATCGAGGGAAGATCGTTGAGTGTGATTCTTTTGCAGCCTGAAACAAGTCCTCAGAGATAGCAGTTACTCTCCATCCGGCGGGAGTTGCTCGAGCACACGCTTCCAGGTTTTCTGATTCTTGCGGAAGCCTTTCTTGAGGTCGTCGAGTATGCGCTCGAAGTCGGCGTTGGTGCGCAGATTATTCCATGCAGGATTCTTTTGGAACCACGGATAATTCTCATTGCCGAGGTAGATTGCGCGGCGCAACCAGTGGAGCGCTTCGCTGGAGTCGCCCTCGACGGCGAAGTAAGTAGCGAGGCGATAGGCCATTTCGCTGTCAGCTTCAGCGGCGGCCATTGTATCGTCCTTGAGCAGAGCGGCGGCCTGATCGCGGAGGCCGGCCTGGACATAGCAGAGAGCAAGCGTGGGAACGGCGATACGCAATGAAGTGTCATCGCGCACGACACTCTCAAGAATGCTAATAGCCTCATCGAGGTTGCCGAGGCGCATTTGCTGATAGCCGGCTGAGGTGCGCAGCAGTGGATGTCGCGGCTCGAGGGCGAGGCCTTTTTCAAGCTCATCGCCGGCTAACTCAATCTGATTTTGATAGTGATAGACGCGGGCGCGATGGTTGTAGAGGATGGGCGCATTTGCAGGGTTAAGCTTGAGGGCGCGGCTGAACTGATGGAGCGCTTCGTCGTACATACCGTCCCCGCGCAGAGCCATGCCGGCAACCATGTGAACGTTCCAGTCGTTTGACGCAGATGCGAGGAGGTTGGCAACGCCGTGGCGTGCAGACTCTTTTTCACCGCGCGAGAGAAGCATGTAGATGCGATATAGGTTTGCCTCTGTAGAGGTGGGATCGAGCTTGAGGGCCTCATCGAATGCGCGGCGTGCGTGCATAACATGGATCTGGCCGCCGAAGCCGTGGCGTACATACTGCAGTTCGGCGATGCCCAGGCCACACCAGCCTGCGGCGAAGCCTGGATCCTTTGCAGTGACCTCAGTGAACAGCGCATGAGCGCGATCAAGATCAAGGCGCGAACCGGTGCGGACCATGAAGGAGCTCAGCATCGCGCGACCCTGTAGATAGTCCTCGCTAACCGGGCCGGGGAGCGATGCATCGCGGGGCACGACGCGGGGCGCGTCCATCTGGTCGCCGGCTGGAAGGCCATGCAATGAGGCAAAGACCTCATTGGATATTTCGGACTGCACAGCGATGAGATCGAGGGATGCGACGCGAATTGCGCCGCCGGAGCGCACGCTCTTAGCACCTACGTCGAGTAACTGCCAGTTAAGATCGAAGCCTTCGTCGGAGCGAAGAAAGCTGCCGGCGAGGACATAAGAGACGAGGAGTTTTTGGCCGACCTGCAACGGGTCCATCTGTGCGATGGGGAGCTGCATAAGCGTGCTTGATGGCCGGATGACGATGCCGGGGATGCGGGCGAGGCGAGCGGCGATGGCATCGGCGAGAGCGAATCCGTAAAGGGGAGCGGCCTCAGTGGGGCCGAGATTGGTGAACGGCAAAACCATGAGCGAGTTTTGCTTATTGCGGTCGATGGCGGGTTCTCTGAATCGCTCGGCTAACATTGAAAGGAACCCGGTGTTGCGCATCTCCTGCTCGGCGGCAGAGACAGGCAGATTAGCAGCGGCATCCCCTGGTATGACGCCTGTCTCGATCTGTAGCGCCTTCATGATTGTCTTAAGCGCTTCGCGGACTTCGGCTGCTGAGGCGTAGCGCGCGCCGGGCGTCTTCTCGAGGCAGGTGGCGATGACGCTTTTGAGCTCAGGCGAGATGTCGCGGACGATTTCAGTGATGTCAAACGGCTCAGAGAATTGAATGGCGCGAACTATTTGGAAGTCTTCAGCTTCAAGGCGGGCAAAGGGATGGCGACCGCTGGCGAGCTCATAGAGGATGACGCCGAGTGCCCATACATCAGACTGGACGCTGGAGTGGCCGGTGACAAACTGCTCGGGAGCCATGTAACGGATGGTGCCGCCGCGCGCCGTATAAGTGGCGGCAATGGATGCGTCGCGAGCGAGGCCGGGCTTGGACGGATCGAAGCTGCCGTCGTCAGGATGGAGGCGGCGGGCGAGACCGAAGTCGAGAATCTTGACCAGGCCGCCGTCGGTGAGCATCACGTTCTGGGGCTTGAGGTCGCGATGAAAGATGCCGAGTGCGTGGGCAGCCTGGAGACCGTCGGCGATTTGAATGCCGATGGAGAGCACAAGCTGAAGCACGGCAGGACCGCGCGCGATGAGGCTATCGAGGGACTGGCCCGGCACGTATTGCATGACGATGTAACCTTCGTCACCGGTTTCGCCAACTTCGTAGATGGCGCAGACGTTGGGGTGTTCGATGGCGGAGGCGAGACGTGCTTCACGCAGAATGGTTGTGCGAAGCTGCTCAGCCGAAAGCGTGCCGGTGCGCAAAATTTTGAGCACGACAGGGCGCTGCAACAAGCTGTCGTTGGCAAGGTAGACAACGCCGCTGCCACCTGCGCCCAGCTTGCGAATAATCTCGTATTGTTCGATCGTCTTGCGCGCCATAGCTAACTACAAGTGTAGCTATCGCGCCGTAAAGAGAGTCTCACGGGAATTCAATTCCACAGGGGATTGCGGTGCGGGAAATCTGTTACCTTCGTACTGAGAATGAGTAACGAAGATAGAGACAGTTTGGCTAATTCTGGGCAGACGTTGGGTCACGCGAAGTGGGCGGCGGCCCGCTTGATCGCCGCGCTGTTGTGGTGCATTGTCGCGATGGACGAAGGAAAGACGATTGCGCAAGGGGCGATGTCGCCCAGGCCGACAACACAGGAAACAGCGAAGCCGGACAATCGACAAACTCCAACGGATGGGCAGCAGGGCGCACAGGTGCATACTGGCGTAACCAGTGGGATGGACACTGAGGCGCGGTTACAGAACCTGCTGGTGGATCATCAATTTCTGCGCATTGAGGCGCAACTGGATCAGATGCCGGCTGATGAGGCACAGTTTTATCGCGGCATACTTGCGAATCGGAAGAACGATTTGAAGGCGTCGGTTGCCTTGCTGGAGCCGCTGGCGGAACAAATTGCGGCGGCAGGAGTTCCAGGGCAAGAGAAATTGCTGCGACGGGCGCTGGCCGAGGACTACTTGCGGCTGGGGCAATGGGCGAAGGCGGCCAACGCCTACAGCACGCTGGAGCAGCGAGTGGGCACCCAGCTAACTGCTGATGAGCAGGATGAGTTGGAGTTACCAGTAAAGCTACTGCCGCTGGCTGCGAAAAATGATCCGATGACGGTTGACCCTTACGATGCGTTCGGTCTGCCGGTGAGCCGGAATTTGCTGGGGCTGCTGGATATTCCTGTGTTTGTGGATGCGCGGCCGCATAGCTGGATGCTCGAGCCGACAGCGCCGTTCAACCTGATTGCGAGGTCGCTGGCGCGGGAAGCGGGGGTGACGGTTTCAGACGCTGCGGTGACAGTGCACACGATAACGGGGAGGCCGATGCAGGTGCACATGACGGTGATTCCGCGATTCACAATTGGCGGGGCGATTACGTTTCATAACATGACTGCGTTTGTGTTTGAGGATTCGGATTATGCATTCAGGCAGACGCACTATCAGGTGCAGGGCGTGCTGGGTTACGCAGCGGTGGCGGCGCTGGGGAGTCTCACGATTACCGACAACGCGATGATCGAAGTGCGGCCGCCGGCGACTGGATCAAAGAGCGAGGCGAATTATCACAGCGATCCGGGAGCGCCGATTTTCTTCGACGGCGACCAGATGGTAGTGGCGATGAAGAATGCAGGGCCTGCGGGGGCTGCGGCTACGAAGCCTGGAGATGAACGGATGTTTGTGCTGGACGCGAGTGGGCAGCAGACTTATTTGACGTCGCGCTACTACGAGGAACACGCGAGCGATTTTATGGGCCAGAAGATGGATATGTTCACGCTGCTTGCGTCGCCGAACACGGCTGCGCAGCCTGCATATAGCGCGGAGACGGTGAACCTGGCGTTTGGGCCTACTGTGGTTGCGGTCCATTACATACCGGTGCTGACGCAGCCGGTGGGCGATGCGGCGCTGGACGATGTGTATGGGGTGCTGGGGCTGGATGCGCTGGATCAGTTGGCGGCGTATACGTTCGACTTCAAGGCGATGACGTTGAGTGTGCGGAACCGGGAGTAATTTGCCGAATCTCTATTTCACGCCGGGTGTGCGGGCGATGATTTCGCAACTGCTGCCACCGGCTTTTTTGCAGCGCTCTTTTGCTGATTCTTCGGCGAGGGCTTGATCGAAGCCGGCAGCGCTGAAAAAGAGTTTGCCGGATTGATCGCGGGCAAGTGCCTTGTAAGGAGCCGCAAGAAGGAATCGCTTCCAGGTGTCTTCGTCTTTTGCATCGAGGCCTGGAGGCATGGGAATGTTGGGAGGTTGCGGGGCGGGCAGCACGGTGTCGCCGAGGGGCAGAAGCGCGTGCTCGTTGAGAAATGCATCGACGATGTCGGACCAGGCGGCGACGTGACCGTAAAGGTGGTGACCATCGTCGCCGTCGGGTGGGGCCATTACGAATTGAATGGTTGCGCCGTTTTTTGTGTAGGCCTCTTCAAACCGCTGTGCCATGGCGGGCGTGAACCAGTGATCGTTCTGGGAGTAGATCCAGAGCATGGGCAGGTCGCCATGCTTGTGGGCTGATTTTCCGAATGAGCCGAAGGCTCCAATTAGGGCGCCCAGGTCGCAGTTATGCTCTTTGCCGTCGCCGCCGCGACCGCCGGCAAAGCTGATGGCTGCCTTCACACCGGGCGGAGGTTCAGCTGATAGGGCTACCTGGGCGAAGCCTCCGGTGGAGACGCCGACGCTGATGATGGTGTTCGCGTCGACCTCAGGAAGTGTTTCCGCATAGCGCATGACAGCGGCGAGATCGGCTGCGCTGGCTTCTCCTGCTTCTTGAAAGCTGCCCCCGCGCGAGTTGCAGCCGCCATGGGCACTGTCCTGCCTGCCACCGGACTTGCCATAGCCCTGCCGGATGACAACGATGACGACATAGCCACGGCGGGCGAACCATTGCGCCTGGGATTGCTGTGCCCAAGGGGTTTGATGAGCGCGGACCAACGGATCGTCGGAGGTTCCGTGGGTGAGAACGGCGAGTGGGTGCTTGCCGGGGAGGTTGAAGTAGATTTCAAGGACGTCGAGGCCGGGAGGATTGGCACCGGGTGCCTGGATGTACATCTCTTTTTCGATGAGGTGAGCGGGCGATTGGGTGGGTGTGGCCTGGATGACAGACTGCGCGGGCGCGGGTTCCTGCGCCGCCGCGACGCTCAGGGATGAAGCGAGGAGTATTGCTGTGATGAAGACGCTGCGCTGGAATTCCATAGGCATCAATTGAATACTGCGGGAGCGCGATGATAAGCGATGTTACGCCAATCGATTTTCGACGCCATCAGTGCCCAAGGCGGGAGCGGGTTTCGTCGACGGGCTCGGGGGGCAAGCTGGCTTGGCGCTTTTGTCCGCGGCGGCCGAGGATGTACATTGTGAGGCCGAAGATGAGCAGGACGAAGCCCCACCACAAGTTCACGTTGATGCCGAGGCTCGAGTTGTAGATCGACGAGCCGTTGGTGGCCAGGCCGAAGCCGGTAAGGATTATGCCAAGCAGGGAGAACATTAATCCCATGGGGATGCGTAAATCGAGACTCATTGGTGACTCCTATGCGCCGCGTGTGCGGAGCATTGCTGATCAATCGAGTTTGTTGAATCCGAAGCCGCTTTAAGAACAGAGGCAGATCCTTCGACTCACCACCCCCGAGCTCCACCCCAAGGAGCAAAGATCGCTCCTTGGGGACCCCGGGGCCGAAGAGTACGCCTGGGGCCCCGTTCGCTCCTGATGAACAAGCTTCTCATGCGGCGATGGGGATGAGTTGGAAACCGAGAGCGTTGGCTTGCTTGCGCAGGCGTTTTTCGTGTCTTTGTGCTTG
>Ga0182016_10002907_pt1 | contig 19794 bp, 17 predicted proteins | sample 712S2MmetaG_FD_120491 | JGI IMG/M metagenome (GOLD analysis project Ga0182016, IMG submission 120491) | Permafrost microbial communities from Stordalen Mire, Sweden - 712S2M metaG | ecosystem: Environmental > Terrestrial > Soil > Wetlands > Permafrost | place: Sweden: Stordalen | collected... | reverse complement strand
CGGGGACCTGCCCTGCGAACCCTCCGCCGACATTTGCCGCCTGTTCACGCCGAGCTATGCCGCGCCGGAGCAGTTTTCCGGCGAACCGGTGACGGTGGCCGCCGATGTATTCGGGCTGGGCGCGCTCGGCCATCGGCTGTTGACGGGTCGCGCGCCGTTCGCGAAGGCCGCGAGCCCTCTCGCCTACATGCTGGCGGTCACCGCGCAGGATGTCGACCTGCCGAGCCACACCGCCGCCGCCGCGGGCATGGATCCGCCGTGGGTGCGGGAACTCGAGGGCGACCTGGACGCCATATTGACCAAGGCGCTGGCGCGCGATCCCGCGCGGCGCTACGCCACCGCCGAGCAGATGCAGGGGGATCTGCACCGCCATCTCGACGGGCTGCCGGTGCACGCCCGCAACCCCACGGTGCGCTACCGCACCGTCAAACTCGCGCACCGCTTGGCGAATGCGCTCAACCTCGGCGCCCCGCGACGGGCCTGCGTACGGCCTACGACGACGATGCGGCGGCGCGCGACATCTACATGAACGCGCGCTTCGAACTGTCGACCCGCTCGGCCGACGGTCTTGCAGCCGCGGAAACGGCCTTCCGCCTGCTGACCGCGCGCTACCCGAAGAGGGCGCCCGCCTGGTCGGGCCTGGCGGACACCTATCTGTTGTTGCGCGAATTCAGCTCCACCCGGGATGAAGAAGCCTATCCGGAGGCCGAGCGGGACGCGCGCATGGTACGCGAACGCCCTCTGCACCCACGGGGATTACGCCAAGTCGCTGGCGCTGATGGCGCGCGCCCGAGCGCTCGATCCAGCCGACCGTGCCATCGTCGCCGACGCATACTGGGCGCGTTTCGTGGCTGGAGACGGCTTCGAATCCGTCGCGGAGCTGGAACGGATGGCGCACATCGACCCGAAGTTCGCCGCCTGGCACCGGTACCTGTGGCGAATCTACCTGGTGCAGGGGCGCGACGCGGACGCGCTGCGCGAGGCTGTCACCACCGCCGAGCTGCGCGGCCTGCCCGATGCCGCCGAGCGCTATCGAGCCGCCGCGGCCCGGCTCGCCGGCGGCGGAAGGCCGGCTATGCTCCTGCAATTGAGCTCGGGCGAGGAATCGGCCTGGACGCGCGGCCAGGGGTCCGCAGTCGCGATCGCGGGCTACCGCGCTGGCGCACGATCGGGCGGCGATGCTGCGGTGGCTGTCCGTTGCCGATGCCCGGCACGACCGGGACCTGCTCGGCTTGTTCAGCGAGCCGAATTTCCGCCAGTACCGCGATGACCCGGAGTTCTTGGCCATCGCGGATCGCTGTCGCTGAGGAGCGCGGCTGCGGCCTCAGTGCTTCTCGGGCTGCGGGGGTGTCTTCTGCGCGTCGGCCGGGTCGTCGTCCGGCGGCAAACCGGCATCCGGATCCTCCAGCGGGGACTCGGTGACCTTGCCGTCGGAGATCAGGTAGGCCCGGCGCTGCAAATAGGCGTCGCGCACGAAGGTGTAGGGGTCATAGGCATTCTTCAAGGTCTCGTCCAGCGGGAGGAGCGAGGCCCGCTTGTCGGTCAGGTAGGGAAGTATCAGTCCGTACCTGATCCAGGTGTTCGCGATGTACTCCTGCGGATTGGTGTACACATCGACGACCCGCGCCGGCGCATCGCGCAGGTCCGAGGGTCCGAGAATGGGCAACTCGACGAAGGGGCCCGGATGGACGCCCCATTTGCCCAGGGTCTGGCCGAAATCCTCTTCGTTGCGCTGCAGGCCGGCGGAACTCGCCGGATCGAGAATGCCCCCGATGCCCACCGTGGAATTGAGGACGAAGCGCCCGAGGTCGTTCGCGGCGGCGACGATCTTACCCTGCAGCACGTCGTTGATCATCACGGTGGGGGTGTTGAGATTGGCGAAGAAATTGCTCACGCCGATGCGAACCGGCAGGGGCACCACCTTCACGTAGGCGTGCGCCACCGGCTTCGCCACCGCGCGATCGGCGAAATCGTTGAACCGGTAGACCCCCCGGTTCCAGGACTCCCAGGGATCCTGCACAGAGCGCTTGCCGTTGGGCGGCAACGACACGCAGGCGTTCAACGCCGCCGCGGCCACGACGGTCAGCGCCCAGCGCGCGGGCCAGATCTTCCACATGTCCAATATCCCCCTTCGAATTCGCAATCAACGTCTGCCGCTGCCGCCGCTGTCGTCCGCCACCGTGTTCTTCCGGTCCTTCGGCATCGCGGCCTTGAGCTCATCGAGGCGGGCGCTGAAGCGGGCCCGCTGGATGGCGTCCAAGCCCGGCAGTTCCAGGGCCAGCTGCAACTGAGCCGCGGCCATCTTCAAGTCGCCGTACATGACGTAGTAGAACGACATGTAATAGTACGAATCGCCTTCGTTCCCCGCTTCCTTCGCGGCCTTGGCGATGAGCTTGGTCTGATCGGGCGTCGGCTCGACGAAGTTGAACAGGTCGTCCAGCAGCAATTGCGCCCGCCGGTTGTCCCCGATGCGCATCAGGCACTGGGACAGCCGGATGGTGATCGGCACGTTGCGCGGGAACAGCCCGATGGCCTTGTCGAGAATCTCCTGGGACTCCCTCAACTGCCCGTTCATGAGGTAAGCCTGGCCCAGGGCGCCGTAGAATTGGGTCACCTTTGGATACTCGCGCACCAGCCACTGCAGGTCGGGAATCGCCGCGCCCGGATTGCGCAATTGGAGATCCGTGATGGCCTTGCCGTAGCGTTCCTCCATGTCCAGGTCGCCGCCGTTCTTGAGGAGGTTGGCGTAGTAGTCGCGCGTCACGCGGGGATCGCCGATGAGCGCCCGCAGCCGCTCACGGGTCAGGCGATAGCCGATCGAGTCATCGTGGTGGACACGGCCGATCTGCTCGGCGCGATTGCGCGCCTCGGCCACCCGGTCCGAGTTGATGGGGTGATCGATCAAGAACTGAACCGCGTTGATCCGGTCCGGGGAGGGCTGGTTGCGGCCCATGTAGCCGAAGAAGCTCGCCATACCGAGTGGATCGTAGCCGGAGGCGGCCATGGTGCCGATACCGATCCGGTCGGCCTCGTACTCGTCCTTGCGCGTGTAATTGATCTGGTGCTGGATGGCCGCGCTCTGGCCTGCGAGGATGGCGCCCTCCATGGCGTCGGGCGAGCCTCGGCCCGCGGTCGCCCCCAGCAAAATGGCGGCCAGCATGGCGGCGGTCGCGACCAGCCCGGCATGGCTCTGGTCGATGATCTGGCGCACCAGGTGGCGCTGGGTCACGTGCGCGGTTTCGTGGGCCATGACGCCGGCGAGTTCGTTCTCGTTGCGCGTCGCCAGGATCAAGCCGCTGTTGATGGCGACGAAGCCGCCCGGCATGGCGAAGGCATTGATGACCGGGTCGCGCACCACGAAGTAGTAGAACTGGTGCTGGCCCTCCTCGGCCCGGCTCGACAGGCTGTGGCCGATCTGCTGGATGTAGTCGCTCACCTCCGGGTCTTCCAGCACGGCGCCGCTCTGGCCCATTTGCCGGAACCAGCCGAGTCCGGCCTGGTACTCATCCTCCAGGGACACGGCCGCATTCGCCGGGCTGCCGAGGTCCGGGAGGTCCTCCTGGGGGGTATTCAGGCCGTCGGCCCAGCCGATGCCGGCGCCGGCGCTCATCGCAAATGCGACGAGGAAGGCCGACAGGGAGTGCCGCAGCGTGTTCATTCGAGCTCCATAGAAGCCCTTGGAGTGCGATTGGACAGGCAAAGTTCGCTCAAACGCGCCCGCCGACCGCCCTGGCCGCCGGTTCACAGGGCCTCGGAGGCATAATCCGCCAAGCGGGACCGCTCCCCGCGCACCAGTGTGATATGGCCGGCGTAAGCCCAGCCATGGAAGCGGTTGACCACGTAGGTCAGGCCGGTGGTGGTCTCGGTGAGGTAGGGCGTATCGATCTGGGCGATGTTCCCGAGGCAGATCATCTTCGTCCCGGGGCCGGCCCGCGTCACCAGCGCTTTCATCTGCTTCGGCGTCAGGTTCTGAGCTTCGTCGATGATGATGAAGCGGTTCAAGAAGGTCCGGCCGCGCATGAAATTCAGCGATCTTATCTTGATCCGATGGCGAAGCAGGTCGTTGGTCGCGCCGCGGCCCCAGGTGCCGCCCCCCTGGCTTTGAGTGAGCACCTCCAGGTTGTCCATCAAAGCGCCCATCCACGGTTCCATCTTCTCCTCTTCCGTTCCCGGCAGAAAACCGATGTCCTCTCCCAGGGGTATCGTCACCCGGGTCATGATGATTTCGCTGAATCGATTGTGATCCAGCGTCTGCGCGAGACCGGCGGCGAGCGTCAGGAGCGTCTTGCCGGTGCCGGCCGGCCCCAGCACCGTCACGAAGTCGATTTCCGGGTCCATGAGCAGGTTCAGGGCGAGGTTCTGCTCGCGGTTGCGGGCGGTCACGCCCCAGACGTTGTTGCGTTCGGTCCGATAGTCCAGGGTCAGTTCCAGAACGGCCGACTCGCCCTCGATCTTGCGCACGACGGCTTCGACGCCGTTCTCGCCGGGGTCGTAGACGAACTGATTCGGCCGCCATTCGCGCACCAGGGGCCCGCGAACTCGGTAGAAGGTCCGGCTCTGTTGCTGCCAGGACTCCATGTCCTTGCCGTGCTTTTCCCAGAAATTCGACGGCAGCCGTTGCACGCCGCTGACGAGGAGGTCGGCATCCTCGATGGTCTTGTCGCTGGAATAATCCTCGGCCTTCACGCCGACGATCGCCGCCTTGATGCGCAGATTGATGTCCTTGGACACGAGCGTGACCCGGGCGGTCGGGTAGCTCTGCTGCAGCGCCAAAGTGTTCGCCAGGATGGCGTTGTCCGCCCCATGGCCCGGCAGGCTGTCGGGCAGCACCGATTCGAGAAGCTGGGTCTGGAAGTACAGGCGCCCGGCGGGCGGCCGCTTGCCGTGATTGATGGGCGCCGAGGTCGGCAGGAGGAGGCCGCGATCGATGTCCTTCTTGGTCGCATCGCGCATCAGCTCGTCGAGAAACCGGCTCACTTGCCGCACGTTGCGCGCCGATTCGGACAGGCCCTTCTTGCCCGCATCGAGCTCCTCGAGAACCGTCATCGGAATGTAGACGTCGTGTTCTTCGAAGCGGAAAATCGCGGTCGGGTCGTGCATCAGGACGTTCGTGTCGAGCACGAAGATGCGCCGCTCCTGCCGCCCCTGACGTCCCCGAATCACCGCGGCTCCGGCAGTCCGCTCCGGGTCCGTCACAGCGCCTTTACCGCTGCCAAGACGGCCTCCGCATGTCCGGCGACCTTGACCTTGCGCCACTCCTGGCGGAGCACGCCCTTGGCGTCGATCAGGAAGGTGCTGCGCTCGATCCCCATGAATTTCTTGCCGTACATGCTCTTTTCCCGGATGACGTCGTACAGCGTGCACACGCGGCGGTCGGGATCGCTCAACAGTTCGAACGGAAACGACATCTTTTTCTTGAATTTCACATGTGATTCGACGCTGTCGGCCGATATGCCGACGATCAGCGCCTTCGCCCTGGTGAACTGCGCGTGGCGGGCGGTGAAGTCCTCACCCTCCTGGGTGCAGCCGGGCGTGCTGTCGCGCGGGTAGAAGTAGATCACGAGGCTCTTTCCGGCCGCGTCCGCCAGCGACCACGACCCGGAGGTGCCGTCCAGGGTGAATGACGGCGCTTTTTTCCCGATTTCCAGCTTGCTCATTGCGGCTCAACTCTTGACCGGTTCGAAAATGGCGTCGAGATTCAGGTGATCGCAGAAATCCATGAACTCCTCGCGCAGCACGCCGATGTGCAGGCGGCTCGGCACGTTGACGATCATCTGCACCGAAAACATGGGCGCGCCCGTGTGTGCGGCGGCATAGGCGCGCGTCGACACCTCGGCGATGTCGACCCCGCGCTGCGAGAAAAAGCCGGCAAGCCCCGCGACGATGCCGGTCTGATCGAGGCAGACGACGTCGATCGAGTAGGGCAGCATGTCGTTGCGTGCCGCGCGCTCCTCGGTTCGCCGCAGCTGGATGTTCATGCCGGTGGCGTCGGCCAGCTTCTTGAATTCACCCTCGAGCTTTGCAAGAGTGTGCCAGTTGCCGTTGACGAGCAGCAGCATGGCGAACTCGTTGCCCAATGAGGTCATGCGGCTGTCGCTGATGCTGCCGCCGCAATCGGCGACCACCTTGGAAAGCTCATGGACCAGCCCAGCGCGGTCGCCGCCCACCGCGGAAATCACGATATGTTGTTTCATTGGCGCAAATTCTACCGGATGGGCGCTTGCCAGGGTGCATGTCGGCCACTTAAGGTAGCGATATTTCCCCTGGAGCCCCCCGCATGTTTTCCGGAAGCCTGGTTGCAATTGTCACGCCGATGACCGCGGATGGGGCGCTGGACTGGCCTGCTTGGGACCGCTTGCTCGAATTTCACTTGGCCGAGGGCTCGGACGGCATCGTGGTCGCCGGCACGACCGGAGAATCGCCGGTGTTGTCGCTGGAGGAAATCGAGGAGTTGACCCGCCGGGCCGTGGCCGTCGCGAAGGGGCGGATGAAGGTGATCGTCGGCGCGGGCACGCATTGCACCGCCACCACCGTAGCACGGTCGCGCGCGCTGTCGCGGCTGGGCGTCGACGGCGTCATGTTCGTGACGCCGTATTACAATAAGCCTCCGCAGGAGGGTCTGTACCGTCATTTCATGGCGGGCGCCGACGCATCGGCGGTCCCGGTGGTCCTGTACAACGTGCCGAGCCGCACGGGGGTCGATTTGCTGCCGGCGACCGTGGCGCGATTGGCGCGCCATCCGCAGATCGTCGCGCTCAAAGAGGCGACTGCGCAGATGAGCCGCGCGCGCGAACTCAAGTCGCTGTTGCGCGATGATTTCGCGCTGCTTTCCGGCGACGATGCCACCGCGATCGACTTCATCGCGTCGGGGGGCAGGGGCGTCATTTCAGTCACCGCGAACGTCGCGCCACGACGCATGCACGAGGCTTGTATGGCGGCGTTGAGCGGCGATTTCAAGGCGGCCCGCGCCATCGACGCCGAGTTGCAGCCGCTGCATCGGGATTTGTTCGTCGAGGCCAACCCCATTCCGGTAAAATGGGCCGTTGCGAGAATGGGCCTGATCGGCGCCGCCATACGCCTGCCGTTGGTCGAGCTGGCGTCGGCTTACCAGGAGACCGTGCTGCGTGCCATGCATGTGGCCGGCGTTGCACTCGAGGGCAAGGCGGCGTGAGATCGCCGCCCGCACCCGAAAATCATCTGCGGAGAGTTACATTGAGTCTGGACCGAAGCATCATTTTCAGCGCCGCGGCCGCGCTCCTCGCCGGCTGCCACCTCTCGGCCCGCCTGAATCCGGATTGTCACGTTCACCAGGAATATCAGAACGCCAAACAGCTCGAACTGCTGAAGGTTCCCGACGGGCTGGATTCGCCCAACACGCAGAGTTCGCTGGCCATTCCGACCGTTGAATTGGCGCCGCCGCCGCCGGGACCGAAGGATGCGTGCCTGGACACGCCGCCCCGCTTCAAGCCTGCTGCGCCGAACAAGGCCGGGGCACCGGACCAGCCGGCGCCGGGGTAGCGCCGGCGTCCCGGGGGCTGGACCGCGCGTCTCCGCGGCCGCGAATTTGATCGCCCGGCCCGCCTCCGGTACCCTTGCGCACCCGCTGTCGAGATGCGGCAGGGGAGCTTTGAGTGGAGAGGTGGCCGAGTGGTCGAAGGCGCTCGCCTGGAAAGTGAGTAACACCCCAAAAGGTGTTCGAGGGTTCGAATCCCTCCCTCTCCGCCACGCTTGAAATTTTCGGTTTGTTAGATGGTCTAATTGGAGTCATTGCATCGAATGGAGGAGGAGGGGTTCGAACCCCGGGGTTCGACCAGCCGCCGCGCAGTGGCGGCGCAGGACGCCGGAGCGGCTGCGCGACGGCGGTCCCGAGCGGCAAGCGAGGGATGAGCGGCGAAGCCGCGAGCAATCCCTCCCTCTCCGCCACCCGGCCGCCGCACGAGTCTATGGCGGCTCGCGTTTGCAACTTCGCGACGACTGGCCCCGAACCCCGTCAGGCCCGGAAGGGAGCAGCGGTAGGGGATTTCAGTCGGGCGCCGAAGCCATGCTGGCGCGGGCCGCCTCCCATGCTGAACCTCGGCCCGCGGCATGACGGCCGTTGCGACGCGGTCCCTTGACGAAACGGCTAAACTTGACCCTATGAGCTACGTGGTATTAGCGCGCAAATGGCGCCCGAAGCGGTTCGCCGAGATGGTGGGGCAGGATCATGTGCTGCGCGCGCTCGGCAACGCGCTCGACAGCGGCAAGGTGCACCACGCGTTTCTGTTCACCGGCACCCGCGGGGTGGGCAAGACGACCGTGGCCCGCATCCTCGCCAAGTCGCTGAACTGCGAGGCCGGGGTCAGCGCCAATCCGTGCGGCGTCTGCGCCGCCTGCCGCGAGATCGACGAGGGGCGGTTCGTCGATCTCATCGAGGTGGATGCCGCGTCGCGCACCAAGGTCGACGACACGCGGGAGCTGCTGGACAACGTGCAGTACGCGCCCACCCGGGGCCGCTACAAGGTGTACCTCATCGACGAGGTGCACATGCTGTCGAACCACTCGTTCAACGCGCTGCTGAAGACGCTCGAGGAGCCGCCGCCGCACGTGAAGTTCCTGCTCGCGACGACCGATCCGCAGAAGCTGCCCATGACCGTGCTGTCGCGGTGCCTGCAGTTCAGCCTCAAGCGGCTGTCGGCCAACCTCATCGGCGAGCGCCTGAAGTTCATCGCCTCGGAGGAAAAGCTGGCGTTCGAGCCGGCCGCGATCGCACTGCTCGCGCGCGCCGCGGAGGGCAGCATGCGCGATGCCCTGAGCTTGATGGATCAGCTGATCGCCTTCGGCGGCGGCGCTCTGAGCGAGGCGCATGCGCGGTCGATGCTCGGCACCATCGACCGCGGGCATACGACGAAGATCCTCGATGCGCTGTCGCGTCAAGACGGCCGGGCGGTCTTGGATCAGGTCCGGGAACTGGACAAGGATGCGCCGGACTACGATCGGGCGCTGGCCGAGATGGCCGCTTATCTACAGCGTATCGCGATCGTGCAGGTCGTGCCGGATGCGGCGCCACAGGACGAAGAGTTCGATGGGGAAGCTCTGACCCGCCTGGCGGCGGCCATGTCGGCCGAGGACGTGCAGCTTTGCTATCAGATCGCCCTCGGCGGCCGCCGTGATCTCGCCATGGCGCCCGAACCGCGCATCGGTTTCGAAATGAGCCTGTTGCGGATGCTGGCATTTCGTCCCGATTCCGCCGGCGCCGGGGCGGGCGCCGGCCCGCCGGCCGCCCAGTCCGCGCGGTCAACGGCGGGCGCCGCGGCGCGCTCCGCCGCTCCCGCGGTGCGGCCGGCGAGCGTGGACGCCGCCAATTGGGGGGCGGTCGTGGAGGCGGCCGGCTTGACGGGCATGGCCCGGCAGTTCGCGCTGAATTGCACGCCTGCGGCATTCGACAACCGCGTGCTGCGTCTGCAATTCGACCCGGCGGCGGCGCATCACCGCACGCCGCAAAACGAGGAGAAGCTGCTGCAGGGCCTGTCGGGGTATCTGGGGCCGGACATCCGGGTGATATTCGAGGCAACCGGCGCCGAGGTCCTCACGCCCGCGCGCCAGCGCGCGCAGGCCGAACAGGACCGGATTGCCAGGGCTGCGGCGGCGTTCGATGAGGACTCCGCCGTCAAGGGGCTGCGGGAGCGTTTTGGGGCGGAGATCGACACCGCGTCGGTCAAGCCGCCGAACTAGGGGAGAGGCGGGCATGATGAAGGGTGGATTGGGCAACTTGATGCGCCAGGCGCAGCAGATGCAGGAGACCATGCAAAAGGCCCAGGCGGAACTCGCCGACCTGGAGGTCACGGGCGAGGCGGGCGCCGGCATGGTCAAGGTCGTGATCAACGGGCGCCACGAAGCCAAGCGCGTGACCATCGAGCCGAAGCTCCTCGCCGAGGAGGTGGGGATGCTGGAGGATCTCGTGGCGGCGGCGATCACCGATGCCGCGGGCAAACTCGCGGCGCGGACGCAGGAGAAGTATGCCGGGCTCATGTCGGGATTGAATCTGCCGCCCGGCATGAAACTGCCGTTCTGAGCGTCCGCGAACCCGATGAAGTACACGCCGACCTTGGCCCGCCTGATCGATTCCCTGCGATGCCTGCCGGGGGTTGGACCCAAGTCGGCCCAGCGCATGGCGTTCTACCTCCTGGAGCGCGACCGCGACGGCGGCCGCGCGCTGAGCGCGGCTCTGGCCGAGGCGCTCACCAGCGTCGGCCGCTGCAAGCGCTGCCGAATGCTGACCGAGAGTGAATTGTGCGTCACGTGCGCGTCCACCCAGCGCGACGCCCAGCAGCTGTGCGTGGTGGAGTCGCCGGCCGACGTGGTCGCAATCGAGCAGTCCGGCGGCTTTCGCGGCCGCTATTTCGTGCTGCTGGGACACCTCTCGCCGCTCGACGGCATTGGACCCGACGAGCTCGGGCTCGGGGAGTTCGAGGCGCTGCTCGACGGCGGCGAGATTCGGGAAGTGATCCTTGCCACCAATCCGACCGTGGAGGGCGAGGCGACCGCGCACTACGTGGGGGAGCTCGCCCTGCGCCGCGGTCTCAAGGTGACCCGGATTGCGCACGGCGTTCCCGTGGGCGGCGAACTCGAGTATGTCGATGGCGGCACGCTGGCGCACGCGCTGGCGGGCCGCACGGCGGTGTCTTGAGGGTCGCTAGGGCGGCGCCAGCTTCTCGTAGAGGCGCAGCAGGCGGCGATAGCTCTCGTAGCGCCGGGCGGTGATGCCGCCGCCAAGGACCGAGGCGCGCACGGCGCATCCCGGCTCTTCGAGGTGGCGGCAATCGTTGAACCGGCACTGCGCGCTGCATGCGTGGATTTCGATGAATCCGCGCTCCGCGGCCCGCACGAGCGACGCCGGAGGCGCAAAATCGCGCACTCCCGGAGCATCCACGATCGCCGTCTCGGCTCCCAATCGATAGCGCCGCGCGGTGGTCGTGGTATGGCGTCCCTCCGCATCGCGCGTAAGCTCGGCGGTTTGTGCCGCCGCCTCGGGCGCAAGGGCGTTGACCAGGGAAGATTTGCCCACGCCGGACTGCCCGACCAGCAGCGTCACGCTTCCCCGCAGGATCGCCTCCAGCGCGGCGATGCCGGCGCCCGACAGCGACGCCGTCTCGACGCACGCAAGCCCCAGGTCCCGGTACACCGCCGTCTCTGCGCGGATGTCCTGCAGCGGGAGGTCCGCCTTGTTCACCACCAGCAGCGTGGCAATCTCCTTCAGCTGCGCCCCGGCCCAATAGCGATCGACCAGAAACCAGTCCGTAGCGGGCTCCGGCGCGACGACGATGGCCAACCGGTCGATGTTCGACGCCACCGGCTCCGCGCGGCCGCGCAGATCGATGCGCTCGATGAGGTTCCTGCGAGGCTCGATGGAGTCCACCGAGGCGCCGCCGTGGCCGGGGCGCCAGCTCCAGGCGATGCGATCGCCGCAGACGATGCGCTGCTTGCGTCCCTTCAGCGAACACCGCAGGGTCTGGCCGTCGCGGTCCGGGTCGTCGGGCTGCACCAGGACGCCGCGGCCGAAACTCGCGAGCACCACCCCGCAGCGCGCGCCCGTCAACATCTTCGCTCTGCTAACATGCGCGTTTCAACCGGCCGCAGTCACCATGAAATCCCCCGACAATCTCATCTGGATCGACCTCGAGATGACCGGGCTCAGGCCCGAATCCGATCTCATCATCGAGATCGCCACGATCGTAACCGACAAGCACCTCGCCGTGCTCGCGGAAGGTCCGGTACTCGCGATCCACCAGAGCGATGCCATCCTCGAGGCGATGGACGAGTGGAACCGGCGCCAGCACGGCGGCTCCGGGCTCATTGAGCGCGTGCGCTCGAGCCGCGTCGATTCCGCGGCGGCCGAGGCGGCCACGTTGGAATTTCTCGGCGCCTGGGCCGAGCCCGGCCGCTCGCCCATGTGCGGCAACAGCATCTGCCAGGACCGCCGCTTCATGGCGCGGCTCATGCCGGGGCTCGAAGGCTTCTTTCACTACCGGAATCTCGACGTGAGCACGCTCAAGGAACTCGCGCAGCGCTGGGCGCCGCAGGTCGCACAGGGATTCCAGAAGACATCGACGCATCTCGCGCTCGACGACGTGCGCGAGTCGATCCGCGAGCTGCAGTACTACCGCGAGCGGCTTCTGCGGCCATTCTAGCCGTCCCGCCGGGCGGGGCGCGCGCCGCAGCCCGCCGCGGGTCCGGCCGGGCCGCCGCGCGCCGAGCGATGGCTTGTGCGGGCTGCCTCAAGCGGCGGGCTTGTGGACCGACTCGCCGGCGAGGAACATCCAGGTCTCCACGACCGTATCCGGATTCAGCGAGAGGCTGTCGATGCCTTCCTTCACCAGCCAAAGGGCGAGTTCCGGATGGTCCGAGGGCCCCTGCCCGCAGATCCCGACGTACTTGCCCTGGCGCTTGCAGGCCTGGATGGCGAGCGACATCAGCGCCTTGACCGCGTCGTCGCGCTCATCGAACAGCTTGGCGATCACCGCGGAATCCCGGTCCAGCCCGAGCGCCAGCTGCGTCATGTCGTTCGATCCGATGGAGAACCCGTCGAAGTACTCCAGGTACCGGTCGGCGAGCACGGCGTTCGTGGGCAGCTCGCACATCATGATGTGCTTCAGGCCGTTTTCGCCGCGCTTCAAGCCGTTGTCGGCCAGCAGGCCGGTGACGGTCTTCGCCTCCTGGAGCGTGCGCACGAAGGGGACCATGATCTGCACGTTCCGCAGGCCCATCTCGTCGCGCACCCGCTTCAACGCCCGGCATTCCAGCTCGAAGCAGGGGCGGAAGACCTTGTCGATGTAGCGGGACGCGCCGCGGAATCCCAGCATGGGGTTCTCCTCGTGCGGCTCGTAATTCTTGCCGCCGATGAGGTTCGCGTACTCGTTCGACTTGAAGTCCGACAGGCGCACGATGACGGGCTCCGGCGCGAACGCGGCCGCAATCTGCGAGATGCCCTCGGCCAGCTTGTCCACGTAGAAGCTGACCGGGTCGGCGTAGCCGGCAATCTGCCTCGAGATGGTGTCCTTCAGCTCGGCGCTCTGCTTGTCGAATTCCAGCAGCGCCCGCGGATGCACGCCGATCATGCGGTTGATGATGAACTCGAGCCGCGCCAGCCCGACGCCGTGGTTCGGTATGCCCGCAAAATCGAATGCGCGGTCGGGGTTGCCGACGTTCATGGTGATCTTCACCGGTATCGGCGGCAGCGAGTCCATCTCGATATTGCGCTCGTCGAACTCCAGCATGCCGTCGTACACGTGGCCGGTGTCGCCCTCGGCGCACGAAACCGTCACGGCCTGATTTTCCTTGATCGCCGAAGTGGCGGTTCCGCAGCCGACGACCGCCGGTATGCCTAGTTCGCGCGCGATGATGGCGGCGTGGCAGGTGCGTCCGCCGCGATTGGTGACGATGGCCGAGGCGCGCTTCATCACCGGCTCCCAGTCGGGGTCGGTCATGTCGGCGACCAGCACGTCGCCGGCGCGCACGCGGGACATCTCCTTCGGATCCTTGATGATTCGCGCGTTTCCGGCGCCTATGCGCTGGCCGATGCTGCGGCCGCTCACCAGCATTTTCGAGCGGCTCTTGAGCGTGAAGCGCTGAATGGTGCGTCCCGCGCGGCTCTGCACGGTCTCGGGCCGCGCCTGCAGGATGTAGATCTTGCCGCTGCCGCCGTCCTTGCCCCACTCGATGTCCATGGGCGTGCCGTAATGCTGCTCGATGAGCAGGGCCTGCTTCGCCAATTCGACGATGTCGGACTCCTCGAGGGAGAACCGGTCGCGATCCTTGGGCGGCACATCGACGGTGCGCACACGGGCGGCCGACCCGCTCTCCGCGTACACCATCTTGATGGCCTTGCCGCCCAGGTTCTTGCGCAGTATCGAGCGCAATCCCGCGCGCAGCGCCGGCTTGTAGACGTAGAACTCGTCCGGATTGACGGCTCCCTGCACGACGGTCTCGCCCAGGCCGTAGGCGGACGTGATGAACACGACGCCGCGGAAGCCCGAATCGGTGTCGAGCGTGAACATGACGCCGGCCGAGCCCAGATCGCTGCGCACCATGTGTTGCACGCCCACGGACAGGGCGACGGCGCTGTGATCGAAATTGTTGTGGACGCGATACGCGATCGCGCGGTCGTTGAAGAGCGAGGCATAGACCTCGTGCATGCTCGACAGCAGGTGTTCCTCGCCGCGTACGTTGAGAAAGGTTTCCTGCTGGCCGGCGAACGAGGCCTCGGGCAGGTCCTCGGCGGTGGCGGAGGATCGGACCGCAACCGCGAATTCGCTGCCCTGGCCCATCTTGCGGTAGGCCCCGAGCACCTCGTCGTTGAGGCGCCCGGGAAAGGGCGTCGCCAGCATCCAGCCGCGGATTTCCTTGCCGACCACCGCGAGGCGGTCCACGTCGTCCACGTCGAGCGACGCCAGGACACTGCGGATCCGCTCGTCGAGGCCGCCCTGCGCCAGGAAGTCGCGGTAGGCGTGGGACGTGGTCGCAAAGCCGCCCGGCACCGAGACGCCCAGAGCCGCCAGACTGGATATCATTTCGCCGATCGACGCATTCTTGCCCCCGACCAGCTCGACATCTTTGATTTTGAGTTTTTCGAACGGAATGACGTAGGGATTCATGACGGGTTACTTGTTCCGTGGGACTTTAAGTGAAACACTTCCGCGAAGAGGCGGGCGACGTTAATCGGAGTCAACGTGATTAAACGAACCGTGTTCTTCGTGTCTGATCAAACCGGCATTACCGCGGAGACCATGGGTCACAGCCTTATGACGCAATTCGAGGGCATCGAATTTCGGCAGGTGACTGTGCCATTTATCTCCACGGTTGACAAGGCAATCGACGCCGTGCGCAAGATCGATCTGGTCGGTAAACAGGAAGGCGTCCGTCCGATCGTCTTCAGCACGCTGGTCCAGGAGGACGTGCGCAACGTCGTGCGGGGAAGCACGGGCTTTTTCCTCGATTTCTTCGATCCGTTCCTCGCGCCCCTGGAAAACGAGCTCAAGACGCAATCGCACCATGTGCCGAGCCGGACGCATCGCATGGCGGACACTCATGCCTACGCGATGCGCATCGACGCCACCAACTTCGCGCTGGCGAACGACGACGGCTCCGTCGTCCGGGATTACGAGCGCGCCGACGTGGTGCTGATCGGCGTGTCGCGATCGGGCAAGACGCCCACGTGCCTTTATCTGGCGATGCAGTACGGCATCTTCGCCGCGAATTATCCGCTGACCGAGGATGATCTCGAGTCGCGGAAGCTGCCCGGGCCGCTCGAGCATTACGCGCCCAAGCTTTTCGGACTTACCATCAGGCCGGATCGATTGCAACAGATTCGCAATGAACGTCGTCCCGACAGCCGCTATTCCTCCGCGGGCCAGGTCGCGTTCGAGGTGCGGGCGGCGGAATCGCTGTTCGAGAGGACGGGAGTTCCCTTCATAGATGCGACGGAGTGCTCAATCGAGGAGATTTCAAGCCGGATTCTCGACAGAACGGGAATCGAGCGGCGGATCAGACCGTGAAACCGCATGGTATAGTCGATTCATGATCGCGGACCAGTGGTGTGAGACATCATGGCGGGCGAGCCCGGGCAGCTTCGTCGGCCTCATGACCTTGTACGAGAGCAATTACGTGCGCTTGCGGTGGCTGGTGCGCGACCTGCGCTCGATCGCGGCGCGCTGCGTGTCGCGGAGCGCCACGGATTGTGACCTGTATCTCACGCCTCTGGAGGTTTCGCGCTACACGAGTGTGTTCCGCCTCACATATGAGTTCACGGCGGATGCCGCGTGCGTGCGTGATCCGGATCTCGAAGTGTGCGTGTATCACGACGCCAGACTTGCCGAGGTGCGCAGCTTTCGCGGCTTTCAGCGCCATCCCGAGCTCTCCAGGTTCCAGTCGCGGCTCAAGCGTGAACTGGATCAGCGATGGACCCGCAACATGATGTTAAATAAATGGCTGGAGTATTGTGCCGAGCGGGGACATCACTTCTAGCGGGCAGCCCCGCGTGATCGCCCGCATTCAACCATTGACGGGGCGGGACCTTGATCGATCGCTTGAGTTTTCTGAAGGTGGGTCCGGAAGGGGGCGCCGTGAGCGCGGACGAAGAGCGGCTCATGCAGCTCTTTCAGAATCGCGCGGGCCTGAAGAAGGCCTATGCCGACCTGAAGGATGAGTTCCACCTCCTCCGGGACCGCCTGAAGCAGCAGGAGGGCGCGACCATCCGCGTCCAGCAGCAACTGGACGGGCTCGGAGACCTCCTCGCCGACCCGGCCACCGGCTTCGGCGCGCTCGTTTTCTATCAGCTGCGCGGCCTTTGGAAGACCTGCCACCAGAACCTGTCCGCGTTCACCGCGGACCTGACGAAGACCCAGGAGGCGCGCGAAATGGCGCGCTACAAGGCCGATTGCGAAGCGGCGCGGAACGCGCGCCTCGCGGATGTCGAACGCCGCCTGCAATTGGCGGCGGAGAAGGCGGACCTGCAGCGCGAGCATCTGGCGAACGCGCAGCGCGAGCTGAACCAGCTGAAGGCGTTCTGGCATTATTTCGAGCGGCGGCGGCGCAACAAATCGCTGGAGAATCTGCGCCAAAACGTGGTGCTGGCGGACGGTGAGACCGGCGACCTGCACGCCGAGCGAAGCGCCATCGGGAATCAATCGATCGATGACTTTCCGGGCATATCGCTGTCGGCGCGCCGTAACATCAATCTTGCCATCATCGGCTACGCGGAACTGCTGTGCGAGACCGTCGACGCCTTCGGGCTCGCGGCGCGCGCCAAGGAGGCGGTGGCGCGGCGGGTGCACGAGATGACCTTCGGCAGCCGGGCGGAATGCGAGGACTACATGCAGCGGGTGCAGAAGGCCTTGGAGGCCGTTGCAAGCCACAAGCCGATCACCGGTGCGGTAAAGGCCAAGATGGAGAGGCTGCGCGCCATCTGCGAGTACCGCAACAGCGCCGACACGGTGCCCACGGCCGACTCGCTGGCGGCGCCGCCAGCGCAGGACGGGCGCTCCGCGCCGCCTCCCGCGTGGAACGTCCTCGCGGAAGACTACTGGGACCTCTACACGCTCCTGATGCGCTGAGCCTCGCCGCCGCCCGCCCTCCGGCGCGCTAGCGAATGTCGGTGCGGCTGGCCTGGGTGGGCTTCGGCGCGCGCACCGCGGCGGAGGTCGCCGCAAAATCCGCGGCGATCTGCGACGCCTCATCCAGGATGATTCCCGCGGCCGCGTCGTCCTTGATCTCGTCGAGCGACTTGGCAGGAGGCGTGCCATGAGCGGCGCGCAGCGCATTCTCGCGCTCCAGACGATCGCTCTCCTGCCGCTTGCGCTCGGCCTCGCGGGTCTTGATGTTCAACGACAGGGTCTTTTGCGTGCGCATGGCGTCCAAGGCAGCGATGTCGTCGTGCAGGTAGTGGAAATCGGCGCTGTTCGCCGTTCGCTCCTGGTGCAGCTTCTCGAGGACCGCGGCGACCGGCTTCAAGTCGCCTTCGGGCTTGAATGCCGCCGGATCGATGTGGTCCCAAGGCAGCGCCCGGTCGCGCGTACTCTCCCCGACCTCATTGGAATCGATCAGCGAGGGCAGGGCGATGTCGGGGGTCACGCCGCGGTCCTGGGTGCTCTCGCCGGTGATGCGGTAATACTTGCCGATGGTCACGTTGAGCTGGCCCAGTTCGGGCTTGCGCCCGAAAATCGTGTAGTTGAGCGGGTGCGCGTTTTGAACGGTGCCCTTGCCGTAGGTCTGCTGGCCCACGATCAGCCCGCGGCCATAATCCTGGATCGCTCCGGCGAAGATCTCCGATGCCGATGCGCTGAACCGGTCGACCAGCACGATCAACGGGCCGCTGTAGAAAATCGACGGATCCGGGTCGTCGTCCACCTCGACGCGGCCGCTGGTGTCGCGCAGCTGCACCACGGGGCCGCGGTCGATGAACAGGCCGGTCAACGACTCGGCTTCCGGCAGATACCCGCCGCCGTTGGCGCGAAGATCCATGATGAGCACTTCAGCGCCGTCCTTGCGCAGTTCGCCGATCAGCCGCTGCACGTCGCGGGTGGTGCTGCGGTAGTCCTTGACTCCGGCGCGGCTGGCATCGTAATCCTGGTAGAAGCTCGGCACCGTGATGACGCCGATCTTGATCTCGCGGCCGTTGCGCACCACGGTGCGCATGGCCTTGTGCGAGGCCTGCGCTTCGAGCGACACGCGGTTGCGGGTGAATTCAACCACCTTCTGCGCGGAGCCGGGGGCCGCTCCGGCGGGCAGCAGCTGCAGGCGCACCAGCGTGCCGCCGGGCCCGCGAATCTTCTGCACGACGTCGTCCAGCCGCCAGCCGATCACGTCGACGAGCTCGCCGTTCTTACCCTCTCCGACGGCGGTGATGCGGTCGTTGGTCCCGAGCTTGCCGCTGACGGCCGCCGGGCCGCCGGGAATGACGTCGATGACCGTCACGTAGTCGTCGGTCAATTGCAGCGAGGCTCCGATGCCTTCGTAGCTCAGGCTCATCTGGATGTTGTATTCCTCGGAATTGCGCGCCGAGAAATAGTTCGAGTGCGGATCGAGCGACAGCACGAAGGCGTTCATGAACGCCTCGAAGACGTCCTCGGGTTTGCTCTGGTCCATGCGCTTCGCCACCCGCTCGTAGCGCTTGCGCAGGATGTCCGTCACCTCCGGCCATTGCTTGCCGGTGATCACCAGCGACAACGCGTCGTTCTTGATGCGCTTGCGCCAGAGCTCATTCATCTCCGCCGCATTCGCCGGCCACGGGTCCTTCTCGCGATCGAAATTGAAGGATTCGTCGACGTCGAAGTCCGGCTTTTTCGACAGCAGCTCGATGGCGTAGTTCATCCGCTCCCGCGTGCGTTGCTGATAGCGCCGGAAAATCACGAACGCAGGCTCGACGTCTCCCGACTTGATGGCGTCGTCGAGTTCGTACCGGTACTTCTCGAACTCGGCGATGTCGCTGGCGTAGAAATAACTCCGGCCGCCGTCGATGGCGTCGAGATAGCGGTCCAGGATCAGGCTCGAGAGCCGGTCGTCCAGCGGCGCGCGGCGATAGTGCTCGCGCGCGATGATCTCGCTGACGCGGCGGGCGACGTAGTTTTCCTGTTCGGTGGGCGCAAGCGCGGCGACCGCGGCCGGCACGGCGGCCGGCGGGGTCATGGCGGCGCCCAGCAATGCGGCGAGTCCGACGGCGCTCACGCAAACTGCGATGCCCGAGACCCAGCGTCTGGCCCAAGGCCTAATTGTCATCACCGTGCACTTTACTCCTGTAAACTTCGAACCTCGGGTTCCCAAGGCGCTCACATTGAAGCCGGGCCCAAGTGTATACGAGCCAGAGGATATGCGTCCGCCCACCGTATCGCAGAAACCCAAGCCGATCTTCCCGGCCCGCCTCACGCCTCGGCGTTCGACCACCGGCCGGCGGGCGAGTTTCATCTGAAGGTATCCGAGGTGGCGTTTGGAATCCCATTTCCGCGGCTTCGCGCCGTCTGGACCGGCGCCGTTCTCGGCTTGGCGGCCTGCGCGGGCGGCCACGGCCACCGGCCGCCCCCGTCGGCGGACGTCGAAGAGGCGGTTTTTCGCGACGAGCTGCGAATTCTCGCCTCCGACGAGTTCGAGGGCCGGAGGCCCGGGACCCCCGGCGAGGACAAGTCGGTTGCCTTCCTCGTCGACAAATTCCGCCAGTTGGGCCTGAAACCCGGCAATGGCGACAGTTACCTGCAGCAGGTGCCCCTGGCCGAGATCACCGGCGGCCGCGATGCGAGCTTCGCCGTGTCCGGACAGGGCGGCGCGCTG
>Ga0182016_10002906_pt1 | contig 19813 bp, 15 predicted proteins | sample 712S2MmetaG_FD_120491 | JGI IMG/M metagenome (GOLD analysis project Ga0182016, IMG submission 120491) | Permafrost microbial communities from Stordalen Mire, Sweden - 712S2M metaG | ecosystem: Environmental > Terrestrial > Soil > Wetlands > Permafrost | place: Sweden: Stordalen | collected... | reverse complement strand
TTCGTAACCAAATTCAGTCCCACCGGCGGCTTGGTGTATTCCACTTTTTTTGGACACAGCAATGAAACCGGGATTTCCATCGCCGTCGACGCGAAGGGCCAGGCCTATGTCGCGGGAGATACGGTCGACCAATGCGGCTCCAGCAATACAATTGCTTGCTTCCCGACCACACCCAACGCGGTCCTGCCGGGATCCACTTTTAACACCACCGTCAACACCAGCAACTCTAATGGGGGCTCGGGCTTCATCTCCGTGTTCGATGCCGCCGGCGCCAACTTGCTGTACTCCAGTCTGTTCGGCGGCAACGGCGATCAGTCCACGGGCAACGATCACCCTACCTATGCCTCCGGTGTGGCGGTGGATCCGTCCGGATTTTTCTATCTCGCGGGAACGACCGGAAGCAATCAACTGCCGGTAACCCAGGGTGCGTTTCAAACGACTTATTACGGCAATGACACTCCGGGCTTCTCGACGGCCACGCGCGGGTACGTCGCCAAATTCAATCCGGTGAGTTCCGGCGCCTCATTGTTCTACACTACTTACCTCGGCGGGACCGACCCGACCCAGAACGCCTATGCGGACTACGTTTCCGGCATTGCAGTCGACGCGGCCGGCAATGCGTATATCAGCGGCAACGCCTCTTACGATTTTCCGGCTACGGCCGGGTCCGCGAACTCCACTCCCTGCCCATCCGACAGCGATTGCTTAAACCGCGGTTTTCTGGCCAAGCTAAATCCCGCCGGAAGTACGCTCTTATGGGCCACGTTTGTCGGCAACGAAGCCAACCCGGACCAGAGCGTCACCGACACCATCAGTCCCCCGCAACTCGACGCCCAGGGCAACGTATATATCGGTGGCATTGCGGGCACGGGCCTCGATTATCCCCTCGTGAATCCGTTGCAACCCCAGAATGAGTTCGGCGGCGTGTACGCGACCATGTTCGATCCCACCGGCAGCACCATTCTGTTTTCGACCATCATCTACAACCCGGCGCAAAATAGCGGCATATTCAACAGCGGCGTAGCCGTCGATTCATCGGCCAACCTGTACGTGGCGGGTTACACCTCCACGCCCGGTCTCCCCACCACCGCCGGCGCGTTCCAACCCGCCGTGAAGGGCAATACCGACGCCTTCATCGCCAAGATCCAAACGACCGCGCCGCTGCCGGCGATCGCACCGAACGGCGTAGTGAGCGGCGCTAGTTTTCAGACCGGCATCGTGCCCAACTCCTGGGTCACAATTTATGGCACGAATCTTTCGACCGTTAGCGATATCTGGACCGTCAACAACGGCCAGTTCCCGACCCAGTTGGACGGTGTGTCGGTATCGATCGGCGGCCAGCCCGCCTACGTCGAGTTTGTCAGTCCCGGCCAGATCAATGTGCTCGCGCCCAACATCGCCGCGGGCCCCGTGCAGGTGACCGTAACCAACAGCATGGGCACGAGTCAGCCGGTCTCGGCAACCGCGGCCCTCGCCGGACCCGCCTTTTTTCTTTGGGCTAATACCTACGCGGTTGCGACTTACACTGACTACACCTATGCCGCGAAGAACGGCGCGATCGCAGGTGTTGCCACGGTACCAGCCGCCCCGGGCGACGTGCTGATCCTGTGGGGCACGGGTTTCGGCCCCACCAATCCCGCCGCCACACCCGGCCAGGAAGTGCCTCCTTCCGGACTGTATCCGACCGCCAACCCAGTCACAGTAAGCATCGGAAACATCGATGCCATCGTATACGGCTCAGTCCTTTCGCCCGGCTTCGCTGGACTTTACCAGATCGCCGTCCAAGTCCCAACCTCGGCTCCGAATGGCGACTTGCCAATCATCGCCACCGTAAACGGAGTATCGTCGCCCGCAACGACTTTACTAACAGTCCAGCAGTAACACAGGGGGCTCGACTGTCCAGCATTTTCTTGGTTGCTTGCGACGATTCCAGGCGCGGGGCGTCCACGTCCCGCCCCCACTGTTTTGGTCGCTGCCCATTCCGGTAACACAGTCCGAAATCAATAGCCGTTAAATGCCAGATGCCCAGGACGACCCCAAAGAATTCGGATATAATCGCTGAAAGCAAAAGAACGGTATGGTATCTGTAGCTGAGGACCCAGCTTGAAAACACAGATCCTGACCGTCTGCCTGGCCGCCCTTTGCGGCGTCGCTCAGGCGCAGAATCCCATTGGATACCAGTTGCGGTACAGCAAGGCCACCGCCGGAATGGTGTTGGTAACCATCACGCTTCCTGAACCGGTGAAAGCGCCAGCCGCACTGGTCATGCCGCGGACGTACCCCGGCGGGTACGCACAGGTGCCGTACGATTCCTTCGTGACCGGTGTCGCGGCCTTTGCGCCCGCCGGAGAATCGCTGCGCGTGGCGAAGGACGCCGATGGGCCTCGCTGGAGCCTTGGAAAAGCCGGCGCCATCCAGCGAATCGAATACCGCGTGGATATCGGCCGCATGGAGGCCCAGATCCTGGATGCCATCTCAACTTCCAAAGTTCGTAAAGGCTACGTCGGACTCCTGGGATATTCTGTCTTTGCCTACGTGGACGGTCTCGCGGATCGCAGCATCCAGTTAAGCGTGATTGCCCCTGAGGGATGGCCCGTCCTCACCACGCTCAGCCCCATGGCGCCGCCACGCGAGGCCACCTCGTTGGCAAGCGCCGCGGACTATTACGCGCTGGCCGATTCCGAAATGCTGATGGGCCCCGATCTCCGGGTAGCCAGACTTGAGGGCAAGATCCCACTGGTGATGGCGATCTACGCCGAAGGCGCTGTGGATTTGGAATTGGAAGGCCGCCTGGCGCGCCAGGCGCTCGATCGCGTGCAGGAGTATTTTGGCGACACGCCATTCCCGCAATACACCGTCCAACTGGAACTGCTCCGGCCGCTCGCGGGCCACGACTACAACTTCAGCCAGGAGCATGTAGATAGCGGAACGTTCAGCCTTTCCGTGGAGGCCGCTACCACCGCGAGCTCGTCCGCCCAGCAACAGGCCCGGACGCGGTTTAACTACGCGCACCACATGGCCCACTGCTGGATTCCCAAGCGGGCCTACGGAATCGGCTATCGTCCGTTCACCTGGGAAATGACGCCCGTGATCGACACCATTTGGTTCAATGAAGGCTTCGGCAGATACGCCGCCATCGAGGCGGTGGCAGAGGCCATGCCCATCGCCGAAGGCAAGGCGTTTCGCGATGGCCGCCTCGCCGCTCTCCGCGAGATTGTGGATTCGGCCGCGCCGTTCCTCCGTAGAATGTCGCTGCCCGTGCTGTCCCGCGAGGCGTCGTTTCTGTATGCCGAGGATTTCCGCACCGGCATGAATGTTTTTGCGCGCGGTGCGTTGATGGCCGCCGAAATGGACGATCGCATCCGCTCACAGAGTGAGGGAAAGAAATCTCTGCGCGATGCTTTGCGATGGCTGCTGCGCTGGAGCGCCCAGAATCGGAAACCGTTTGAAGTCGAGGATCTGCCTCGCTACTTCGCGACCGCAACCGGAGTGGACGTGAGCGATATTCTGCAGCGCTGGATCGAGCCCCTGGACAAGTAATGCACCTTGCCCGAACTACTTGGCCTCCTCCGCGCTCGCCAAAGGTGGCCGGTAAACCCGGATCGCGCGGATCATCGGTGGATTCGGGCCGCGGGCAATCAGTTCCAGCCTGTGTTTCGTCCCGGCCAGCCCTAGCGCCAGCGTAGTAGCCTGCTCGCGGGTGCGGTCTTCGAGCGGTGCCGCGCGATACACATCCGCGAACATCGGCAACACACTCCAGGTCACTTCGAAGCCCACCGGCGTGGGACGGTGTACCAGCGCGAAAGAGCGCGCGAAAGTCCAGTCTTCCGGTTCGATCACGACCCGGCCGGACTTGGATACGAAGCGTTCCGTACTCATGCCGCTCCCATCGGGGCCGGTCCGCGAGCCAGTCACCTCGAAGCGCAACCGCGATTCGTCCGCGTTCACCTCCAGGACTCGCAGAGTCCAGTCCTCGATCAGCAAAGGCTTCTCCGCGCCGATCCGGTTCACGCCCGGCCAGTCCACGCTGAACGTGTCTGTGGGCCGCGTGATGTGATACAGCTCGGGCCGGTCTGAAGGACGCTGGCCGTCGATGCGGACTTCCGCTTCGCCGCCATAGTAAGGGTCGCCCCAGCCGGCGATGACGTCCACGCGATTGCCTTCGAATTCCAGCTCCAGCTTGCCGTTCACCCATTTGACGTCGCGCCCGATTTCGTAGGTGCGGACCAGGTTCTCCCAGGACTTGCGCGGCAGCGCCGGATCGTATCGCAGATGGCGCCCGGTCAGTTCCGCAATCACATAGTCGCCCTGAAAGTTGAAGTGGGTGCCGTCATAGAGGACATCGGCCGGCTTCAGGCCGTGGGCTTTCAGGTAGTCGAGAAAAGGCCCTCGCACGTCGGCGATCTCGCAGTCATAACGGGCGGCCAGAGCGGGGAGCCACTCGGCGTTGTGCCGGTTCATCCACTGGTAGCCGCTCAGTTTCTTGGGATCGGTAGGCTCGGGTCCCACAGTGAGCGCGTCCGGCCGGTCGTTCTGAATCAGAATCTCGGCCGTGGTATGGCGCCGGATTTCGCCGATGATGTGCTCGTAGTCGGGCTCCCCGCCGAAATCGTGGAAGATGATCAGGTCGGGATAGAACGCGAACACGTCGTGCGGCAGCGTGCGCTTCAGCAGCGGAGAAGCATAGCCGCCGATGGCGCGATTGGCGAATGTGATATCGGCATACGGAAACCGCGCGCGCTGGTCTCTGGCGACCATTCGCGTCCACTCCTGCTTGGTCAGCGACTGGCCGTAGAACAGAATGCGCACGGCGTTGCGCCGCTCCGGCGTGCTGGTCGCGAGCAGCGTCATCGTGCGCTGGATGCCGGCGCCGAATTGGGAAGCGTTCGGATCGGGGGCCACCGCGGGGAACGCGGGTTTCTCCACGCGGAGGGGCAGGTTGGTGGTCGCGGCATTGCCGTGCCCGTCGCGTACGTAGGCGAACAGCCGGTAATCGCCTTCGCGCTCAGGCAGGCGGAACGTGGCGCGATTGCCGGTGGCGGCCAGCACCAGGCCATCGATCGGCGGCGTGGGCTGCTCGCGGTCGCCGCCGACCTTCGGGTCGCCGCTCACGTCCAGCCGCAAGTCCCAACTGTACTGGAGCTCGTCTCCGTCCGGATCGGAGGCATCCAGATGGCAATCGATCTGTGCCCCAGGCGGCAGAACCGCGGGGCCTTCCGCCGCGCCGTTCTCCGAAGTGAGATGGATCGGCGCAGGGCCCAGACGCGGGCTGCGGTTAGCCGGCCAGCGCCCGCTCCAGAGATAGGTCATAACATCCACTGCTTCGGTCCGGCTGCCGTCTTCGAGAAACATGCCGTACCAGGTGTGGGTCTTCTCGTGGTGCTGCGCCCAATGGAAAACGTAGGAGCCGAGGCACTGCGGCCGGCCTTGAACAGCATGCTCGTAGGCCTTGCGGTAGAAATCGGCCTTCTCCGAGCTGGAGTCCTCGATGGGCAGCTTCCACGCGGTGCGCGGCGCCTGCCAGTGGCCGCGTGGGCCGAACTCCGTCACCCAGTAGGGACGCGTCCAACCCTCGCGCCGGATGTCTTCCGGCAAAGTCAGCATGTCGGCATAGGAGTTCAAACCGACGGCGTCAAGATTCGGGCAATATTGGTTCAGCTCGTGCAGCATGTCCTTGTACTGACCGCCAACCACGGTGATCACCGGATGATTGGGATCGATGCCGTGAATCATGCGGGCCACTGCATCGATCTCTCGCCAAAGTACCGCCCGCTGCTCGGCGCTGGTGCGGATCTCCAGTTCGTTGCCCAGCGCCCAAGCCAGTATGGCCGGGTGGTTCTTGTGCTGCTCCACAATGTCCCGCAACTCTTCGCGCTGCCGATTCACGGCGGTCGGATCTGCGTAGTTGAAGCCCCAGCGCTGCTTGCCGAAAGGCAGATCGACAAGCACGCTCAAGCCTAGCGCCTGCGCGCGGTCGAGCGCCGTGACGCCGGCGCGGACCGAGTTGCCGCCGGCCGCGGCCAACTCCTCCAGATGCACCGCGCCGACCGCGCCTTTTACGAAGTACGGCTGACCGTCACGCAGAAGCGAGTAGCCATCGCCCTGGTGCACGATGCTCACCGTAGACCCAGCCAAAGCCCAGGCCGCGGTCAGAAGGAACACAACAGGAATCGAAATACGCATGATCGAGTAACCATTCTAAGCGAGCTTCGCTCGCGAAAGGCCGATTAACAATCGGCCTGCAGGTTACCAACCTGCCCCACCGCTCCTCGTCTCCAATCTGCTACAACAAACTCATGAAAGTCCTCTTCATCGGCGGAACCGGCATCATCAGCACAGCTTGCACGCACCTGGCGGTCGAGCGCGGCATAGAAGTGACACTCCTGAACCGCGGCCGTCACACAGCCCACCTGCCCGCCGGCATAACTACGCTTGCCGTGGACATCGACGATGCCGCCGCCGTATCGCACGCGCTCGCCGGCGCCTCCTTCGACGCCGTAGTCGATTGGATCGCCTTTGAACCCGCGCACGTCGAGCGCGACATCGCGCTGTTCCGCGGCCGTACCCGCCACTACATTTTCATCAGTTCCGCCAGCGCCTACCAGAAGCCTGCGACCGACTATCTGATCACCGAGTCCACCCCGCTCGCGAACCCGTACTGGGAATACTCGCGGCAGAAAATCGCCTGCGAAGACCGCCTCATGCGCGCGTACCGCGAAGAGGGCTTCCCCATCACCATCGTGCGCCCGTCGCTGACCTATGGCGACACGCAGATCGCCTTGGCAATTAACAGTTGGGCCAAGTCCTACACCGTGGTGGATCGCATGCGCCGGGGAAAGGAAGTGATTGTCCCCGGGGATGGCTCGTCGCTCTGGGTCATCACCCATAACACCGATTTCGCCAAGGGGCTGGTGGGGCTGCTGGCGCGCGAGCAGGCCATCGGGCACGCCTTCCACATCACCAGCGACGAGGTGATGTGCTGGGACCAGTGGTATCGACTGACCGCCGAGGCCGCCGGCGCCGAGCGGCGTCTGGTGCATATCCCCAGCGACTACATCGCGGCGTGTGTCCCTGAGGCGCGCGGCGGCCTCCTGGGAGACAAAGCCGTCAGTGTGGTCTTCGATAATACCAAGATCAAGCGCTTCGTTCCGGGCTACTGCGCCACGGTGCCGTTTACGCAGGGGATCCGCCGGACCATGGCCTGGTTCGACGCCGACCCGGCGCGGCGGCAAATCGACGACCAGGCCAACGCCCTCTGGGACAACCTGATCGCCTCCTACGAGCGTGGTTTGCAGGAAGCCATCCGCAATCGCTGAGATGTGACTTTCGCCCCCGAATACCCGATACAATAACTGCGTGCTCCCCAGATCCGCGTTTCTCATCCTGCTGGCCGCCGCCGTCACCGTCGGCCAGCCGCCGGCGCCGAAAATCCAGGCGTTGATTATCACCGGGCAGAACGGCCACGATTGGCGCGCCACCACACCGGTCCTGCGCAAATTGCTCGAGGACACCGGCCGCTTCGAGGTTCGCGTTACCGAAGAGTTCCGCGGCGCGGGACCCGAGACCCTGGCCCCTTACGGCGTAGTGATCCTGAATTACTACGACAGCAACCGTCCGGAACTGCGCTGGGGCGAGCGCGCCGATGCCGCGCTGCTTGACTTCGTGCGCTCCGGCAAGGGCGTAGTCGTCTACCACTTTTCGACCGCGGCGTTCAACGGCTGGCCCGAGTATGAAAAGCTCTCCGGCGGCAATTGGCGCCCGCAGCACGGGCATCACTCCGCTCGTCACGATTTCACGGTGAAAATCATAGACAAGGAACACCCGGTCACCCGCGGCATGCAGGCTTCCTTTCCAGAGTCGAACGACGAGTTGTACGCCAATCTGCAGTGGCAGCCGGAAGGCACTTACCATGTGCTCGCCACAGCCTGGGACGACCATGCGCGGTACAAGGCTGGCGAAAAGCAACCGCTTCCGGGACCCGGGCTCGACCAACCCATGTTGTGGACGGTGAATTACGGCACGGGGCGCGTATTCGTGACCGCACTGGGCCACGATCCGGATGCCATGAAAAGCGCCGGATTCGCGGCGACACTCACGCGCGGCGCCGAATGGGCGGCTACCGGCGGTGTGTCCATTCTACTGCCGAACGGGTTGTAGTAATTCTCACCGACAGTATTAGCCAACGTTTATTCCCGGCTGCTAAGATGTTTTTCGGAGGATTTTGATGAGGCTACTGATCGGTTTGTGCGCAGTATCGATGACGCTGGCTTTACCCACGTTTGCCCAGGAACGGGGCGGTGAGAAACATGCAGGTGGCAAGCAGGAGGTGGGTGGCGGATACGCTCCCAAGCGGGGACCTGCTCCCGCCAAGGCGGCGCCGCACGCCGCGCCCGCGGCCCAGCACCCCGCCGACAAGGCCGGGCATCCGGAGGCTCCCCATGTCCACACCAACGGCAAGTGGGTCGGACACGATACTGGCAAGAATGACGCGAATTACCATCTCGATCATCCATGGGAGCACGGACGCTTCACCGGCGGCATTGGCATTGGCCATCGCTGGCACCTGGCAGGCGGCGGTCCGGGACGCTTCTGGTTCGGCGGATTTTTCTTCAGTGTGGCGCCCTTCGACGTGGCCTTCTGCAATGGCTGGCTCTGGGATAGCGACGAGATCGTGATCTACGACGATCCGGACCACGACGGCTGGTACCTGGCCTATAACTCGCGGCTCGGCACCTACGCCCACGTGATGTATCTGGGAACCAGCTAGTACACCGTCCAGTTACTTCTTTACAGATTGGCGGTGCGGCCAAGACGCCACATCCGCGCCGGCTGACAAGTGACCCCTCTGGGGCCGGCTTTCAGTCGGCCTCTGCGACCGTGACGAGGCGCGGTGAAAGCAGGAGCCGCCTGGAGAGGCGGCTGCGGCCATGATTGGCCGCCCCACGGTGCAACCGAACTGCCATTATTCTATGAGGGACTATCTGTACGATGTACTGGCAGGATGCTGAAAAAGGCTCTCACAGGCTGAAGCCTGTGCCACCAACTGCCGCTAAGCGCCATCGAGTAGGTGGACGGCGGTACACTGGGTTTGGCGCTGCCTGACGGGTTCCTATTATGTGTCTAGCGATTCCGGGACAGATCGTCGACACCGAAGTAATCGACGGCAACCGCGTCGGCCGCGTTCGTTTCGGCGGCATCACGCGCCAGGCCTTTCTGGACTTTGTGCCCGAAGCGCAACCCGGCGATTACGTCATCGTGCACGTGGGCTTCGCCATCAGCAAGGTGGATGAGGAAGAAGCGCGCCAGACCTACGCATACCTCGCGCAGGCGGGACTGCTCGACGAAGAGGAGTTCGCGCCTTGAGGTACATCGACGAGTACCGCGACGCGAAGGTCGCATTGGGCCTGGCGCGCCGCATCGCGTCCAGGGCCACCCGTCCATGGGTGCTAATGGAGATCTGCGGCGGCCAGACCCACACCATCATGCGCTACGGGTTGGACGAACTGTTGCCGCCCGAGGTGGAGTTGGTCCACGGTCCCGGATGTCCGGTTTGCGTGACGCCCATCGAGGTGATCGACAAGGCCATTGCCATCGCGGCCATGCCGGGCGTGATCTTCGTATCGTACGGCGATATGCTGCGCGTGCCGGGGTCGAGCTCGGACCTGTTCGAAGTGAAGGCGTCGGGCGGCGACGTGCGCATCGCCTATTCGCCTATGGAGGCGATCAAGATCGCGCGGGCCAATCCCGGCCGCCAGGTGGTGTTCTTCGGCGTCGGGTTCGAAACCACCGCGCCGGCCAACGCTATGCCCGTATGGCAGGCGCGGCGCGAGGGGCTGACCAACTTTTCGCTGCTGGCGTCGCACGTGCTGGTGCCGCCGGCCATTCGCCTGCTGTTGCGGCAGCCGTCCAACCGGGTGCAGGGCTTCATCGCGCCGGGGCATGTTTGCACTGTGATGGGATATCGCGAGTACGAAGAACTGGCCGCGGAATTTCGTGTGCCTTTCGTGGTGGGCGGGTTCGAGCCGGTGGACCTGCTGGAGGCCATCGCCATGCTCGTCGAGCAACTCGAAGAAGGACGCGCGGAGGCCGAAAATCAGTACTCGCGCAGCGTGACCAGGGAAGGGAACCCGGCCGCGCGCAAGATCATGTTCGAAGTGTTCGAGCCCGTCGACCGCAAGTGGCGCGGGATCGGACCCATTCCCATGAGCGGCTATCGCATCCGCGAGGAGTTCGCCCAGTACGATGCGGAACGCGTGTTCGACGTCGCCACGGTCACTGCCGAGGAGCCGCCCGAATGCATCGCGGCCGCCGTGCTGCAAGGGCTGAAGAAGCCGCACGATTGTTCGGCGTTCGGCGAATCCTGCACGCCGGAACGGCCTCTCGGCGCGCCCATGGTTTCCAGCGAAGGCGCGTGCGCGGCGTATTACCGCTATCGCCGGAACCCGCTCGTGAAAGTCTGAGATGTTCATCTGTCCCCTGCCGGTTACCAAGCGCGATAAGGTCCTGCTCGGCCACGGAAGCGGCGGGAAGCTCAGCGCCGAGTTGCTGCGCGATGTCTTCCTGCCCGCATTCTCGAATCCCGCGCTGTGCCGCATGGACGATCAGGCCATCGTGGAAGCCGCCGGCGCGCGCTTGGCATTCACCACCGATTCCTACGTGGTGAAGCCGCTCTTCTTTCCCGGCGGTGATATTGGGTCGCTGGCCGTGCACGGCACCATCAACGATCTCGCGGTAGGCGGCGCCGATCCGTTGTGTCTGAGCGCCGCTTTCATTCTGGAAGAAGGCCTGCCGATGGAAACGCTGCGTTCCGTCGCGCGATCGATGGGCGCGGCGGCTGAGCGCGCGGGCATTCCGATCGTGACCGGCGATACGAAGGTGGTGGACAAGGGCAGCGGCGATGGCCTGTTCATCAATACGACTGGAATCGGGATCGTGCGGCCCGGCATCAGCCTATCCGCGAACCAGGCCCGGCCGGGCGATTGCGTGCTGCTCAGCGGCTACATCGGCGACCATGGGATCGCCATCCTGGCGCAGCGCGAAGGGCTGGAGTTTGAAACGCGCATCGAGAGCGACTCGGCCGCTCTGCATGGGCTGATCGGGGCGATGCTGGCGGCGTCGCCGGCGGGCGCCATCCGCTGCATGCGCGATCCGACGCGCGGCGGCCTGTCGAGCACGTTGAATGAGATCGCCGCGCAATCCGCGGTAGGCATCGCTCTCCAGGAAAGCGCGATTCCGATTCGAGAGGAAGTGCGCGGCGCCTGCGAGATGCTTGGGCTGGACCCGCTCTACGTCGCGAATGAAGGCAAGGTGGTGGCCATCGTCGATCCGGCCGCCGCGGATGCCGTGTTGGCCGCCATGCGCGCCCATCCCCTAGGCGCAGAGGCGCGCATCGTCGGCGCGGTCACTGATCGCAACCCCGGCTTGGTGACTATGCGGACGGCGCTGGGGACCACCCGCATTGTGGACATGCTGGCGGGAGATCAACTCCCCAGAATCTGCTGATTCTCATCCCCCGCCCAACAATCCTTCCACAAACCCCTTCTCCAGCGGCCAACTTCCCTTTACCTGCGTGCCGAGATGGTTGAACGTCCCCGAAGTCAGCACCCCGCTCAAATCGTGCGGATTGGGTGTCTGATGCTCGCGCGCGATCATTTCGCGCAGCATGGTCGTGATTGCCTGGAGCTGCGCGGCCAGCGCTGCGGCCTGCCGTTCCGACCGGCACTGCACGTTGAGCCGCGCTTCGAAGCGGCTGCCCGATGGCGCCATGGCAATGCTGACGTCGTCGGCATCCTCCATGGTGTGCGCGAACATGCGCGTGCCAGGCGGCATCTCGCTTCCCGTCTTCAGCATGGCGGGCGGGATCGAGATCCACACCGGCGCATCCGGCAACTCCAGCCCCCGCCGCCGCGCGGCGGTGGACTGCAGATCGGCGGCGGCCCATTCGTCCGGACTGACTGCCAGACCCATCAGGTTCGGCCGCAAGGGGAAAAACGAGATCTTGCGCTCGGGCGTGCTTCCGCTCATGCGGCAGAGGGCGTCGCGGCAGGTCCCGCCTTGCTCGCGCGCGTATGATGCGAGGCTGTTCCAATCGAAGCGCCCCTCGACGACCAGGTATTTGGCGTGCGGCGTGAAGCACGCCAGCACCGCATCCAGGTCGCGCGTGTAATCGAACTCGGTCTTCATCACGAAGACCTTGTACTCGGGTTCCTCGCCCACCTTGGACCCCGCCAGCATCTGCATCACACCGCCCTTGCGCAGCGCCGCGAAGTCGACGTAGAAAACCATGGAATCCCGCGTGGGGAGGCGCTGCAGCCAGTCTGCCGTGGTCCGCAGCGCGTGGTAGCGCAGCCGCGCTACGCCCCAGACCGCCACTCCGCATAGGGAGGCGATGGTGATGATGAGCAGCGCGGCCCGTTTCTTGTAGTTCACAAGCGCAGTATCACACAGCCGCGGCGGTTTCGGTGAGCCGGGCTTCCTTCCAAAGCTCCAGATACGGGCGAAGCTGGCGCATCATGCCGCGGAAATCTTCCAGGGTTAGCGATTGCGCGCCGTCGCTGACCGCCTTTTCCGGATTGGGATGCACCTCCACGATCAGCCCGTCGGCCCCGATGGCGACGCCGGCGCGCGCCAGCGCGGGCACCAGGCTGCGCTTGCCCGCGGCGTGGCTGGGGTCCAGGATCACCGGCAGGTGCGTCAGTTCGTTCAGCACCGGGACGGCCGAGATGTCGAAGGTGTTGCGCGTGGCGGTCTCGAAAGTGCGGATGCCCCGCTCGCACAGCAGCACGTTCGGATTGCCGTGGGCCACGATGTACTCGGCCGACATCAGCAGCTCTTTGATGGTGGAGCTCATGCCGCGCTTCAGCAGCACCGTGCGTCCGCAGCCCCCCAGCGATTTCAGCAGCGCGAAGTTCTGCATGTTGCGCGCGCCCACCTGCATCACGTCGGCGTACTCGGCCACCATGCCCACGTCCCTGTCGCTCATCACTTCGGTGACGATGTCCAGCCCGGTGGCCTGCTTGGCCTTGCGCAGCAGCTTCAGGCCTTCCAGTTCCATGCCCTGGAAATCGTAGGGCGAAGTGCGCGGCTTGAACGCGCCCCCGCGCAACATGCGCGCGCCGGCCGCCGCCACGCCTTCGGCGGTCTCCATAATCTGCCGCTCGGATTCCACCGAGCACGGCCCGGCCATCACGATGAACTCGTCGCCGCCGATCTCCACACCGTTCACCCGTACGACCGTGCGCTCCGGCTTGAACTCGCGGCTGACGAATTTGTAGGGCGCCGAAATGCGCATGGCGCGCTCCACTCCGGGCGTGGCTTCGAGCGACTCCAGGCAGGCGGTCACGTCGCCGACACCCACTACGCCAATCACCACGCGCTCCTCGCCTTCGATGGAATGGACTTTGTATCCGAACTCTTCAATCCGTTCGCAAACGTGCTTGATTTCGTCGCGCGTGGCATGCGGCCGCATCGAGATGATCATGGCTGTTGGCTCCCCATCTGCAAAAAAGCTACACAATAAAAAACCCACTCTCGCGAGTGGGTTGGCTTCGAGAAAACCGGCTATGCCTCAATCCAACGCCACTCTACCGATTCCGGCTGAACCAGAATCGGAAACTAAACGAGCTGGCGGGAAAAGACATCGTAAAAGGCAAGTATAGGTCAAGTGGCGAGGGGATGGCAAGCGCAGTGCGAACCAGCGCGAACCACTTGTCCCTACGCCGCGATTTCGCGGAGCACTTCGGGATGCAGTTCCGCGACGCGGATGAGCGTCTTGGCGGCTCCGCTAGGAACGCGGCGCCCTTGCTCCCACTGTTCCAATGTCCGTTGCGACACGCCCAAAAGAGCCGCGAACTGAGCCTGTGTCAGACCGGACCTGAGCCGCGCCCGCGCAATCGGCGAGCGCGGCTCCAGCGTAGTCCGTTTACCGCGCCCCGCCTTGATTTCGCTCACCCCGTCAAGAACCTCTTGCCAGATGTCGCGATCGGCTTCCAGCTTAGCCAGCGCGCGTGCGCTCAATTTCTTAGTCATTTTCGAATGCTTCCTTCAGCTTTTTCAGTATGTGGGCAGGAGTGTTTTCCCGCTTCGTCTTCGAGTACAGCGTCAACATCCAGAACTCGCTCCGTTCGGCGCGCACGCAATAGATGACGCGCAGCCCGCCCCGCTTGCCGGCGCCTCCGCGTGCCCAGCGCAGTTTTCGTACGCCACCGGAACGGGGAACGACAACTCCAGCCGCCGGGTTCAGCATCAAAAAGTCCTGCAGTTCTCTGTATTCGTCATCATCGAGGTAATTGGCGCGAAGGCGATCAAACGCGACCGACTCGATGAATATGAACACCAAACCTAGACTACGCCTTTGGCGTATGCTTGTCAATGTTGCCCAAGCAGCGCAGCGCGAACCGCAACTGGCGAACCGCAGACTGGCGATTGACTTCTTGCCCTCACCATTCTATACTTCCATAGTCTAACTATGGAGGACGGTGATGCGCTGGCTTGGATCGACGCTTGGCGAATTCCGGCGGCGGCTTTCGTTCCTGTGGAATCGCCGTCGAGTCGACCGCGATCTCGAGGAGGAGATGCGTTTCCACGTGGACATGAAGGCGCGAGCCGCAGTCGAACGCGGCACGTCCGCCGCCGACGCGCACCGCGCGGCGCGCTTGCAATTCGGCGGCGTCACCCTCTGGCGGGAGATCTCGCGCGAGGCTTGGGGCTGGTCCGCCGTCGAACACCTGCTGCAAGACCTGCGTTATGCCGCGCGCATCCTGCGCCACAATCCGGGATTCACCGCCGTCGCCGTCTTGTCCCTCGCGCTGGGGATCGGCGCCAACACCGCCGTCTTCAGCCTGATCGACACGGTGTTGCTGCGCATGCTGCCGGTCCGGACACCGGAGCAGCTCGTTTTCGCCGAAAGATCCTGCCCGCGCGGCTGCAGCGGCGCGCCACCCTATCCCTGCTTCGAGCAGTTCCGCGACCGCAATCGTTACTTCTCGGGACTCTCGGCGTTCAGTGCCCGCAACATGCGCATCTCCATCGACGGCCGCACGGAAGAGGCGATAGTGCAACATGCCACCGGGAATTACTTCGAAGTGCTCGGCGTGAAGGCCTGGGCCGGCCGCACTTTCTCGCCCGCAGACGATTCCGTGAGCGGCAGAGGCGGTCCGGATGGACCGGTGGCCGTGATCAGTTACCGGTATTGGAAACGGCGCTTCGGCATGTCCCCCGCCGTTCTCGGCAAGGCCATCCAGCTTGGGGGCCGGGCCGTAACCATCGTTGGAGTGACTCCACCGGAATTCTTCGGCTTACAACCCGGAACGCCAGTGGATGTCACCGTTCCCATAATGCTCGCTTCCGACGGCATGCGTTCCAAGCACTCTTACTGGCTCCACGTGGTGGGCCGCCTGAAGCCAGGCGCCATTCCCGCCCAAGCCCGCACGGAATTGGACGGCATCTTTCAAGCGTTCATGGACGAGGACTCAGGCATCGTCAAGATTCCCGGGGCTTCCGCGACGCGCCGCGATATTCACATTGAACTAACGCCCGCCGCGCGGGGCTTCGACCGCCTGCGGCGCCAGTTTTCGAAGCCTCTGTTAGTGCTCATGGCGTTGGTGGGCTTGGTGCTGTTGATCGCCTGCGCCAACGTTGCGAATCTGCTGCTGGCGCGAACCACGGCGCGTAACCGGGAGTTCGCGGTGCGCCTCGCGCTGGGCGCCGGACGCATACGCCTCATGCGCCAGGTGCTCACCGAAAGCCTGCTGCTGGTGGCGCTCGGCGGGCTGCTCGGATTGCTATTCGCGAGTTGGGCGGGTCGCTTGCTGGTGGCCTTCTTTGCCGCGGGCCAGCAAGGTACTGCCGTGGATCTGCACTTTGACGCGAGCGTGCTGGCCTTTACGGCAGGCGCGTCCGTGCTGACCGGGTTGCTGTTCGGCCTGGCCCCCGCCTTCCGCGTCTCCAAGACAACGCTCGCTCCCGCCCTCAAGGAGCAGGGCCATGGCTTGGCTGGTTTCCGGTCGCACCTGCCGCTGGCCAAGCTCCTGGTGGTTTTGCAGGTAGCTCTTTCGCTGGTGCTGTTGATCGGGGCCGGCTTGTTTGTGCGAAGCCTCTGGAACTTGCGCAACCTGGACGCCGGCTTTCATCCCGAGGGCGTTCTGACCATGCGGGTCGAACCCGATGAGAGGGTTTACAGCGAAACGCGCCGGCGGGCACTATGGACCGAGATCCTGGATCGTGCCAGCCGCATTCCCGGCGTGCGTTCCGCCAGCCTCTCCGTGGTCAGTCCCATGGGCGGAATTATTGCCACCGGGTTGATCGCCGTACCGGGTTTCGCATCGCGGGACTCTGGCGATACCGACATCTTTTTCAACGAAGTCACACCGGGCTATTTCGAAACCATGGGCATTCCGTTGGTGCTGGGGCGCTCGTTCAACGCAGGCGACGCCGGGAACGCGCCGCGGGTAGCCCTGCTCAGCGAAACCGCTGCGCGCTTCTATTTCGGCGGACGGAACCCGCTGGGCGTCACCATTCGCTTTCCCTTTGGAGACGAGAAGCCGCCCTACCAGATTGTGGGTGTGGTGAAGGATTCCCGCCAAAGCAGCCTGCGCGAGGAGGCGCCGCGCCTGGTCTACGTCCCTGTTTCTCAGGCGATGACCGGCCTGGACAGCCTGACATTGGCAACCCGCACCGCGGGCGACCCCAGCGCTCTGGCGCCCATCTTGTCCAGGGAAGCCCGCACGGCGGGGCCGGATATCCTGATCGCGGCCGTCGCCACCATGGCGGGCCAGATGGATGAATCGTTGTTCGAGGAGCGCCTGGTCTCCACGCTGGCCAGCTTCTTCGGAATGCTGGCGCTGCTGCTGGCCTCCATCGGGCTGTACGGGACCATGTCGTACTCGGTGGCGCGCCGGACCAACGAGATTGGCATCCGGATGGCGCTAGGCGCGTCTGGAACGGGAGTCGTCCGGCTGGTCCTGCGCGATGCCGTACTCATGATTGGCGCAGGCATGGCGCTTGGCGTGCCAGCGGCGATCGCCGGCGGGAGATACGTCCGGAGCCAGCTCTTCGGACTGAAGCCGGCCGATCCCATCGCGCTGACACTTGCCTGCCTGGCTCTGGCAGCCGTCGCCTTGCTCGCGGGCTATCTGCCGGCACGCCGTGCGTCGCGGGTGGACCCTGTGACGGCGTTGCGGTATGAGTAAGGCGCGCCCATCGGGCTGATGTGGGGCGGCCAATCTTGGCCGCAGCCGCCTTTTAGGCGGCCGGCTGAAAGCCGCCCCCAAAGGGGACCCCGGGGCAGAATGCCCGCCCCACACTGTGCGAGACTCACTAGGTCTATAATCGGCTAGAGCGCTGCTGGAGGCTCGAATTGTACTTTGAACAGTTCTATCTCGGTTGCCTGGCCCACGCTTCGTACATGGCCGGCTCCCAGGGCGTCGCGGCAGTCATTGACCCGCAGCGTGATGTCGACGTCTATCTGGAAGCCGCGCGTAACAACGGCCTCCGCATCGGGCATGTGATCGAGACCCACTTGCACGCCGATTTCGTCTCCGGCCACCGCGAGTTGGCCGCCCGCACCGGCGCGACGATTTACGTGGGTCGGCAGGCTGGCGCGCAGTTCCCGCACGTCGCGGTTTCCCAAGGCGATGAGATCCAATTCGGCCAGTGCCGCCTGCGGTTTCTCGAAACGCCCGGCCATACTCTGGAGAGCATTTGCGTCCTGCTGACGGACCTGGATGGTTCGCCGGAGCCCTTTGCGGTGCTCACCGGCGACACCCTGTTCATCGGCGATGTGGGCCGTCCGGACCTCTCGCCCAGCCACACACCGCAGCAGCTTGCCGGCTTGCTCTACGACAGCCTGCACCAGAAGGTGTTGAGCCTGCCGGACGGCGTCCGCGTCTACCCGGCCCACGGCGCTGGTTCCCTCTGCGGACGCCAGATGAGCAGCGAGCGCTCTTCCACCATCGGCGAGCAGCGCGTCGCCAACTACGCGCTGCGGGCCGCCACCCGCGACGAGTTCGTCCACCTGATCGCCGACGCGCTTCCCGAGCGGCCCGCCTACTTCGCGCGCGACGCCGAGATCAACCGCACTGGCGCCGCATCGTTGGGCGATCTGCCCCCCTTGCGGGAGTTGAGCCCGGATGCCCTTCCGCGGCTGCAACAATCCGGCGCTATCGTGCTCGATACGCGGCCGGACATCCAATTCGGCGCAGGTCATGTTCCCGGATCTGTGAACATTCCGCTCTCGGGCCAGTTCGCGGCGTGGGCCGGCGCGCTCCTCGGCCTCGAAACCGATCTGCTCCTGGTAACCGAAAACGTTGCCGATAACGCCGCCGAATCGCGCATGCGCCTGGCGCGCGTCGGCATCGAACGCGTCGCCGGATATCTGGTGGGTGGTATCGCCGCTTGGCGGGCGGCCGGCCAGCCGGTCGAGGAGTTGACGCACATAACCGTGCAAGATCTAAGCCTCCTCCAGAGCGAAGGCGCGGTTCTGCAAATCGCCGACGTGCGCCGCCCGGCCGAATGGGAGGAGGGGCACATTGCCGGCGCACTGCTGCTGCCGTTGAACCAGATCAACACCGCCATCGGCGAGTTGGACCCGGGCCGCCCCGTCGCCGTCCACTGCAAGGGCGGCTATCGCAGCGCCATCGCCGCCAGCCTGCTGCTCCGCGCCGGGTTCCGCCAGGTGGTGAATGTGACCGGAGGCTTCGATGCCTGGAAAGCCGCCGGGCTGCCGGTGGCACAGGTCGCGCCGGCATGATTCCGTCGCACACTACCGCCGCGGTGCTCACCGCGCCGCGTGGGACCGTTGCCGTGGCCTCGGTCCCGCTCGCCGGGCCCCGCACCGGTGAAGTGCTCCTCAAGATGGAGGCTTGCGGCCTCTGCCATTCCGACCTGTTCGTCGCCTCCCTGGAGAAACTGCCGCGCCTGCCGCTCACCTTGGGACACGAGGGTATCGGCCGCGTGGAGGCGCTGGGCGCGGGTGTCGCCGGCTTCGCGGTCGGTGATCGCGCCGGCATCACCTTCCTGGCCTCCACCTGCGGCGCTTGCGAACTCTGTCTCACCGGCCGCGAGCGCTTCTGCCCGCGGCAACTCAATTTCGGTTATACCGTCAATGGCGCGCTGGCCGGATACGCCGTGATGCCGGCGCCGTCGTTGTTCCGCGTTCCGGATGCGCTCCCGGCCGCCGATGCCGCCCCGCTGTGCTGCGCTGGTTGGACCGCCTACGGCGCGTTGCGGGAGGCCGCGCTGCAGCCCGGCCAGTCCGTCGCGCTGTTTGGCATGGGCGGCTTGGGCCACCTCGCCATACAGTATGCGCGGCATCTCGGCCTGCGCGTGGCCGCCGTGGACCTATCCGAGAGCAAGCTGGAAATGGCGAGATCTCTGGGCGCGGATCTGGCGCTCTCGGCCGAGAATGCCGGCCGCACGCTACAAAAGCAGTGGGGCGGCGCTGACGCTGCCATTGTCCTGACCGGTTCGCCCGCCGCCATTCAGCAGGCTTTCCGCTCGCTCAAGCGCACCGGCACATTGATTACTTCCGGCCTCTCCACCAATTCATACGAATTGCCCATCGTGGACACGGTGCTGAAGGGTATCTCGATCCGGGGCAGCTATCTCGGTACCCGCGCCGACCTCGAGGAAGTGTTCCGCCTGGCACAATCGGGTGTGGGGCGCGCCCACATCGAAACGCACGCGCTAGACGAAGCGCCCGAACTGTTTGAGAAGATGCGCCGTGGCGAGATCCTGGGCCGCGCCGTAGTAGTCTTCTGAACCGGCACTATTTGTGGGGCAGGCCCTCGGCCCGCTGCGGCTTCTCAGGCCGCCC
>Ga0182016_10002903_pt1 | contig 19815 bp, 19 predicted proteins | sample 712S2MmetaG_FD_120491 | JGI IMG/M metagenome (GOLD analysis project Ga0182016, IMG submission 120491) | Permafrost microbial communities from Stordalen Mire, Sweden - 712S2M metaG | ecosystem: Environmental > Terrestrial > Soil > Wetlands > Permafrost | place: Sweden: Stordalen | collected... | reverse complement strand
GTGGCGCTTTGGAAAATTCCACGATGTGGTCGGATTTCGCCGATAAAGTGGCCCGGAAAAATCTGAAGAATTTAAGCTTTGCCTTCGAGTCGGTCAGCAATTCGGGCCATGCCAGTGAGAATGCCGAATGTTATACGCGCGGACTGCAATTTGTGTTCGCCACCAATGCGCCCCCGAAATCCGGCCCCGGGACCCAGTAAGGCCTTGGAACGCGTCGGCGCATTGACAGAAAAGCTGTGGCGGTAGGCGAATTGGTCGGTGCCACCTCGGCGGCGCGCAGATTGGTGGCAGCGGTCATCACCAAAATCCAGAAGATATTCTTCATAACAGATTTCCGTGAGACGACGCCCGCAATAGCTCTATAGTTTCCGATTGTAAATAAGTTGTGGATAACTTCACGAGAAGAAAAATGTGCATCTGAATCTATTTTTGTAAGTATTTCTTCTGTCAAAAAGACTCGCTGGCCAGCCGCTTCACGCCAGGCGAGCCGCTGTGCAAAATTAATTTTGAAAAATTATGAGCTTTCGCGGTTTGGGCGGATTCGTCGGGGTTGTTGGTTTGGTGACATGCTTCGCTGCTTCAGCCGCGGCGCAGGTTACGCTGACCGGAACCAATTACACGCAAAATTTCAACTCCATCAGCAACGGCCTGCCGCCGGGCTGGTCGGTGCGGACCAACGCCACTGCGACCAGCCTCGGGGTGGCCACCGCCTTCAACATTACCAATGTCAGTTGGGGCACTCAAACCGGACAGTTTGGCAACGCCGCCGGGATAACCAACAATTCCCTCGCCGCTGCTATTGGAACCGAAAGTTCTACGCTCCAAGGCGAATTCACCAACCGCTATCCGTGCATCTGGCAAACCGCCGCTTTCGGCGATCCGGGCGCGGCGTTTGTCTTTCAAATCGCGAACACCACCGGTTTCAGCAACTTCACTTTCAGCGTGGACTTGAGTTTGTTGAGGTCGAACAGCAATTCCACGACCTGGACCATTGACTACGCCGTTGGCGATTCACCAACGGCATTCACACTGCTGGGAACCAATTCCGACCCGGGAAGTTTCAGCACCACCAATCGGACTTTCACGCTGGGAACGGACGCGGACAACCAGCCCCATAATGTCTGGATTCGAGTTGCCGCCTTAAGCACCGACACCGCCGGCGGCACCCGCGACACCTTCGGCATAGATAATTTTTCGCTTTCCTGGAGTGCCAACAATCAGACCGTCGTTGCGCCTGTCAGACCCGCCATCGCGGCGATGGTCATGAACGGCGGCAACGTCCAGATTGATTTCAATGCCGGAACCAGCGATGTCCCGTCGGCATTTTTGGTGGTGCGTTCGGCGCAGATCACCGGCACCTATTCTGACGCCGGAGCCGTCATCACGTCGCTGGGTTCGGGATTGTTCCGGGCGACCTGCGCCCCCAATGGGGCGCAACAATTCTACCGGATCAAACGCCCGTAGCCGGCCAAGCTCTAAAACTTCCGGCGCGGCAGCAATCAAATCGCCGCCGCAATCGCGTCGCCCATCTGCGTGGTGCCGACCTTTTTCGCCGACGTTTCCAGCGGATTGAAAATGTCACCGGTGCGGTTGCCCGCGTTGATGGCTTTGCCCACCGCCGCTTCAATCGCCGCCGCCGCGTCGTTCAAACCAAAACTATGACGCAGCATCAGCGCGCCCGACAGGATTTGCGCGATGGGGTTTGCCAGGTTTTTACCGGCAATGTCCGGCGCGGTGCCGCCGGCGGGTTCGTAGAAGCCAAAAGTCTGATTTCCGTTCGTCGCGCCGAGGCTCGCGCTGGGCAGCATTCCCAGCGAACCGCCGAGTGCCGCCGCCTCGTCGCTCAGGATGTCGCCGAACATGTTTTCGCAGAGCATCACGTCGAACTGCGTCGGCTTGAGCATGAGCTGCATCGCGCCATTGTCCACGAACATGTGGTCCAGGGTCACGTCGGGATACTGTTTGCCGACGTGGGTGACGACTTCGCGCCACAAAATTCCGTTCTCCAGCACGTTCGCCTTGTCGATGCTCGTCAGTTTTTTCCGCCGCAACTGCGCGGCCTTGAAGGCCACATGCGCAATCCGTTCAATCTCGGGCGTGGTATAAACCATCGTGTCAATCGCGCGCTGCTGGCCGTTGCCGAGATCTTCCGTCTTCTTCGGCTGGCCGAAATACATGCCGCCGGTCAGTTCGCGCACGACCAAAATATCAATGCCGTCGCCCTGGCGTTCCTTCGCCAGCGGGCACGCATGGGACAGCACTTTCGGCAATGAAACCGGGCGCAGGTTGGCGAACAGGCCGAATTCCTTGCGCAGCCGCAGCAACGCGGCGCGTTCGGGGCGTTCCTCTTTGGGAATCGTCGGATCGCGATCCGGTAGGCCGACGGAGCCGAACAGGATGGATTCGGACTTTTTGCAGAGCGCGAGCGTGGCGTCGGGCAGCGCCTTGCCGGCGGCATCAATGCCGGCCCAGCCGACGGGCGCTTCGGTGATGTTGAGTTGGAAGCCGAATTTCTTTTCCGTGGTGCGCAAGACCTTGATGGCCTCGGCCATGACTTCGTTGCCGATGCCGTCGCCGGCGAGCGCTGCGATGTTGTAAGTTTTCATTTAAGCGAGTGGACAGTTTAATTTTTTGGCGCGCGGAGACAATGGAATTTTACCGCGTCACTGCGCGTTGGTGGCGCGGAAGGATTCGCGCCACGGCTGGTTTTGCTGGTAAAGTTCAAGTCGTTTTTGCAGCGGCGCGACATTGTTCATGTGCGCCGCGTTCGCGAGAGCAAGAGCATTTTGCGCGCAGGCGACGGCGTTGGTGAAATCGCCATTGGCAGCGAAGGCCATGCCGAGAAAGTCCAACACCACGGGCTGCCCATGACCGGAAAGCTCGTCGGCCTGGCGGGCGAGCGCGAGCGCGGCCGGCCCATTGCGAGCGGCGGCATTTTCGTTGGCGGCGAGATAATGCGCGACCGTGGCCAGGGTCTTGTAATTGTCCGGTTCAACTTGCAGCGCAACATGGAATTCGTCCAACCCTTCGATGTCGCGGCCGAGCTTGAAAAGGACTTTCGCGGCCTCGACGTGCGGGACGGCGTAATTGGGATTGAGCGTTTCCGCTTCGGAAAATTCCGCCAGCGCCTCGTCCCACCGGCTGAGCGCGGCCAGTTCGGTGCCGGCGGCGTTGTGAAACTTGGGATTGTCCGGCCGGTGCCGGATCGCCTCCCGGTATTCGGCGAGCGATTCAGCGTGTCGATCCAGAAGGCCAAGCACGTTGCCAAGATTATTGTGAACCTCGAAATGGCGGCTGCCGCATTTTTCAGCCTGATGATACACCGCCAGCGCCTCGTCGAAGCGGTCTTGTACGTCCAATGCGACGCCGAGGTTGACGAGCGCAATGTCGTTGTTTTCCGTCACGGCGATGGCGCGGCGGAAAAGTGTCTCACTGTCGCGCCAGAACTGGAGCTGGTTTTCCGTGGCCAAAATGCACACAAGCGAAACCAGCCCGGCCAATCCGAACCGGATGACCCGGGGCGTATGCAGCCGGTCCGCGAAATCGTCCCCCAAGAAAACCAGCGCAATGAAAAATCCGATTGCCGGCAGGTAAGTATAGCGGTCAGCCATCGCCTGCCCGCCGACCTGCACCAGGCCGATGACAGGAACGAGCGTGCCGAGAAACCACAGCCAGCCGGTGATGAAATACGGCCTAGATTTCCGCCAGCGCCACGCGGCGGCGGAAATCAAAAGCAAAACCGCGACGGACAACACGACCGGCAGCGCGGGAATTTTTTCCGGCAGCGGATAGATGGCGCAAAGGCCGGCTGGCCAGAAAATTTTCTGGAGATAGCGGGCGGCGGCGAGCGGCGCGTTTTCGAGCCGGTAGCCCAGCGAGACGCTGTCGAGCGAGATGACGGCCTCGCCGCTGCGCTGGGCGAGAAAGGTGACGACGCAAGAAATCGCGGCGAGCAGAAAGAAGGGAATTTTTTCAGTCAGAAGCGCAGGCCGAAAGGCGGCCGGCGAAAATCTTTTCAGCGGCCAGTAATCCAACAGCAGCAGCACGAACGGCAGCGTGACCAGCATCGGCTTAGACATCAGGCCGAGTGCGAAAAATATCAGCGCGAACCAAAAACTCTGGCGGCAGTTTTCCTTCGCATATTTCGCGTAGTTCAGCAGCGACATCAGCGCGAAAAATGTGCTCAAGACATCCTTGCGCTCGGAAATCCACGCGACCGATTCGACATGAAGCGGATGCCACGCGAACAGTGCGGCGACCAGTGCGGATGGCCAGAGTCTTTGCGTAAGCCGCCAGAACAGGATGAAGAGCAGTGCGGCGTTGGCCGCGTGAAAAAGGACATTAACGAAGTGCATCGCGCCCGGATTTACGCCGAACAGCGAACAGTCAGCCATGTGCGAAAGCCAGGTGACCGGATGCCAGTTGCTGACATGATAGCCGGTGAACGCCCAGACCACCCCAGCCGGCGTCAGCCCGTGTTTGACGACGGGGTTATCGGTGATGTAATCGGTGTCGTCGAAGTTCACGAAATGGAACCCGCCGACGGGCAGAAAGACCACCAGCGTGGTCAGTGCCAGCAGCAGGGCGACGAGGCGTGGACGCGACATGATTTTCCTTTAAGCGAGCGGACAGTAGTTTATTCGAACATCAAGGCAGAAGGAAGAATGAAGAAATGATTTTTACAGCCTGCGTTTGAATTTTGTTTCTGCATTTTGCATTCTTCCTTCTGCATTTTCGATTTATGGCTTTGCCCTACAAAATCGCCACGGCGTTATGGAGATAATGACAAATGACGGTGATTTGTCAATTCCCTTTGTTTTCAACGGTTTTAGGGATTACAGACGGAACACATTCCCCACAGGCGACAAAAGACCGTCAGGCGCAAAGCCAGAACGATTCCAGACGGTTCTGGCCGTCAAACCACGTCAAACGGTTTGACCGTCACCGATACCACGACCGAACCGGCTGGAATTGTCGTTATGCGCTGGCGAAATGACTTTAGGGACGGCGGCAGCGAGCCAGAACACAATGGCGGGCTGAATCACAATCTGGCGGGCGGTTTTCCCTTTCGTCGTAAATCTTCCGCCTCTTTTATCATTTGAGATAACGGAACACCAAGAGCATCCGCAAGCGAATCGGCCAGATTCAAACTTGGATTCCGAATAAAGTTTTCAATCCGCCCAATCATTTTCACGTCCACGTCGGCTTTCTCGCTCAATTTCTCCTGACTCATTTTCGCAGCTTTTCTATGATTGCGAAGCACGACACCAAACGATTTCGCCAAATCTCTTTTTATCATTCTGTCACTTTGCCAGCGGCAAAAACAATAATGACAGGGACTATAATCCCCCTTTTTGACTTGACCAAAAACGACGGGGCGAATTAAATCATAAACCTTATGACAACAAAGGCCGAACGAAAAGAAATAGCACGAGGAATTGATGCTTTTTTCAAAAAGTTAGGCAGCAAACGAAAGACCAATATGAATGACACAAATCCACAACAATCCCCAACAGCAACCAAGTCTCGATTGCTTGAAACTGTATGGGTCGCGCTAATTGTAATTTCTTCGGTGGCAACCCTCCTGATTGCCGCGTCGCAGGTAAAGGTCTATTCATCTACCTATTGTCCGGGACTGTCTCCATATATTCTTTTGTGTCCCTTAATTTTATGCACGGCATTTTTGATTTTCTACTTTACAAGAGACAACAGCCGTCAAAGCAGCCTGAAAATTTATTGTATAGTAACCGCTGTATGCTTATTTCTCGTGTTGCTGATTTGTGACTACTATAATTCTGAAGAACAGGCAAAATGGGCTGGAAACACTCGCCTGTATCAGAATCGGGAAAGCGTGGACAGTGTTAAGGTTGTGTCTTACGGCCCATTTACTCGCACCTTTGCCCTTTGTTTCAATGGTCAAGTCACCAAGACAGTCGTAGTTAAGCGCACTTTTGGAAAGTTCAAGGCAGCTTTGCCTTTTAGCAGCGACAATTCTCCGTATTATCAGCCCGAGTTTTCCTTTAATGCGTTGAATATATTTGCTTGGGAACTCCAATAGAAAGGTAAATATGAGTAACACAAATCATCAATCACAAAATCAAATGGAAACACCCATGGCAACCGCAAAACCATCTGAATTCTGGACGGTCTTTTTATTGGGACTCTTTCTCGGTGTTTTCGGCATCCATCGGTTCTACGCCCGAAAATTCAAATCAGGAATCGTCCAACTTGTGACATTTGGGGGATTGGGGATTTGGACATTCATTGATGTCATAACCATCCTGTTGAGCAAATTCAAAAACTCGAATGGCGTGGTGTTCACAAATCCAAAACCCAAAGTGGCATGGGGAATCTTTGCGGCGGTTTGCATCCTTGGCATTATTTCAGAAGCAAACGACAAGGAAACCGGCAGCGGTAGTAGAGGCGGTTCAAGTTCATCGCACAGCAGTTCACACAAATCGGCTCGGCAATTGATTCGGGATTACGCCCAAGACCATTATGGCCGTAATGCTGATGTTGAAATTGATAGTGGTTTTGCTGGCGGTGCTTTTCAGGTAACGGTCAGGACTCCGATTTCCGGCGGTGCTAATGACGGGGGAATTCAAAGTAATTCATACACCGTTACCGTGGACGAGCCGGCTCAAGAAATTACGTCTTGGAAAATGTATGACCACAATTAGAAAAATAATGGGATACACGGTTTTGATGGCGATGGCAGTTCTGCTTTCGGTGTTGCTAAACGGTTGTGGCAATTCAGACGGCAGCCTGTCATTCAACAAAAACAAAACCGCCGAATTGGTTAAATTGCTCGGAACGTATGAAGGACAGGCGCACGCCCAAAAGATTATGGGGGCGATGATGACAGGTGTTTGGACGGCCACGTTTTTTCAAGATGACGATGGGGCTTTGAAATGTAAAAGCACCTTGCGGCTTCACGATTCCGAAAACGGGTGGGGAAATCCAACCACCGCAACGGCTGACGTGAAAATCTTCAAGGGAGCCGCAGACGGCCTATACGATTTGAAGGCCGAGGCCAGTTTCAGCGATAGCGAACCAAATTGGCTTGTCACCATTGACGGTGTTTCCCTAACAGCGGGCAATCCTGTCGGGACGGTTAATTTGGGCGATATGGATGGCAACCAAATCACATTGACACGAAAATAATCTGCTTACTTACACAACTCCGCCAATAACAAAACTGGCGGAGTTTTTTATTTGGCAGGTTTATTTTTGCCCAAGTAATACAAGCGTAAATCGGATTTTCCAATTATACGGCCTTCCCTTGAACGTGTGACATCATTCCTTGAATCGTAATGCGCCACCAATTTGCCTTGGCCGTCCCTTAACCACCGGCCATCGGAATCAAACTTCGCTATTATACGTCCCTCACGATTGCGAATAAATCCGTCTTTCATACGCTTAAAATCCTTTCTTATTTCCGAATCAAAATCCGTTGTATCATTGTCGGATGCCATTTTGTTTCTTTTCCGGCTCTGGAATTTGTTCGTGGTTTGATACCGTCCAAGTTTAATTGGTTGGCGATGTCAGCGATTGACCGGCCATTTGAACGATACTCAAGCATCTTGTTAATAATCATCTTTTCGGATTCTGTGAAACCGTAAGGTTTCCGGCCTTCACAACGGCCATCAGTTTTTCGGATTCTCATGCGAGCGGAGCGGAGCTTTTGAACCACAACGGATTTTTCCCATTCGCTTATTGCCCCCAAGACCTGCCTAATCAGAATTTTGGTCGGGTCGGCTCCTTCCACCGTCAATTCAGTCCCACATTCGGCGGATATAACCTTTACACCAATCTTTCTGAACTCGCCTAAAAGAATCTCTGAAATCATTAAATCCCGCGCCAGCCTATCCGCCCGCTCAACCAAGACCAGCCGAACACCGTTTGCCTTTATAGCAACAAACAATTCAGTTAGGGCTTCACGGTCAAATGCGTCCTTTGTTCCACTAACGCCCTTTTCACAAAATTCCCGCTCCAATTCAATTTGATGCCGTTTGGCATATCGGGTGATTGTGTCACGTTGCCGGGGGAATCCGTCACCCTCAATTTGTCCCTTCCCGCTGACTCGTATGTAATAATATGCTTTTGATTTCATATCTGGAGAGTCCAATAACGGGCAGGAATGGCGACACATATTCTACGGAATTTGTGCTCCTGAATCGGAATTGTTGTTGTAAAGCGTTGAAATCGTCAAGCATAACAGGATTTATCGTTTTCAGTATCGTTTATTAAGGGTAAAATTGACTATTGCTGCTCAGTTTTAGCCACTTGTATCAGCCGCACCTATTTCTTATCCGATAACAAAACATACAGGCCAGCCACCCTATGTGCGCCAGATTGGTTCTGGCCGTGGTTTTGATGATGAAATGGGATTCACGGTCTAATCAGATGGAGCGGACAGACGCAATCCGGCGCAAGTATAAACGTATTTCCTATAAAATGCCCGGAACCCGTCCCCGCTGAACATCAATAATCCTTGGTTTGGCGCGAGAATTTTGCGTATATCCAGAAGCGATTTTTTTAATGCCGTTTCGTGTTGTCACGATTTTGTTTTACTAACATCCGCTTTCGGCGCGAGGCGGCTTGATGCTTTCGTAACACGGATTTTAGGCGCGAGGTTTTATCCTTATATCCGTCAATCTGATTTTTTAGGTTATCGGTGCGGCTATCGCCTTCCATTATCTGCGCCGACAGTGACGCTTCCAACTGTGCAAGTAAGATTTCCAAAATGGAAATGATTCTGGCGGGGTCTAATGAATTGTCATTCATAATCACATTCACCTTTGAAGATTTGCATGGCTCTCTGTGTCAGCGCCTCACGTCTGCGGTCTTTGGCTTCCGCACGGCGTTTCATTATCTTGAAATCCAATTCTGCTTTGAGTCGTTGGTTTTCTTCCGGCGTGTGTGCGCCCCTTTGACAAACTCGCCTTAATTCTGCGGCGAATGAATCCGCACTACCGCTGATGTTTTGATTATTTGTAAAATCCATAATCGGTTCTCTTTCGTTTTGACGATGGCTCATTCCATCGCCAAAAATAAATATGTGACTGGCGGCGGATAAAATAATCATTCCGCCAACATCGGGATATTTATCAGTGGGCAAACATTCAGGTTACTTCACAGCCTCGGTTCTCAACGCCCATTAACCCTCACGTTTAATCAGCGTGGGGGTTTTCATTGCGGCAGGGGAAGGAAAATAAAAAAATGATTTCGAGCGTTTTTAATCTGATAGCGATATTTATTGAAAGAGAACTTAAAATGATTAACGCCATTTATCGCAGATTGAATTCTATAATTAACACCGTTGACACCTAATTGATGTAATGGACAAGACCGTATTAACATAACCGTTGAGTTTTGAGCCGGTATCAAAACGAACCAATAGGCGGTTGGAGCAAGTCAACGCTCCCATTTCCGAAAGGAAAATTCACTCAAGGAAATATGATGGTGGCGAATTGAGTCGCCGACTGGGGAAACCCGACAACACTGATAAAATGTAAAAACAGAAACCTACTAGACTCACTGGAGGATTTCGATTGATGAAACTGGAAATTGATTATTTCAATTTTCCAAGTTCAACATTTCACTCAAAGAAAATTCAGTATCACTGGAAAACAGAAACGCTGAAACTTGAAAAACACTCCAGTAAAATAATCCAAGTGTGACCGCAAAGAAAGCCCGTCCATTTTGGACGGGTGAAACTGTTTATTGATGTTCGGCTATTTCTTAGTATCAGAAACCGAATACTTGTCATCCTTTACGGCGAGGTTGCCTTTCGTCACCAGCTTTTTGATTGCTGACAGGACAAACTTCTTACCAACGCCAGCGGAGATTTCCGCTTTCGTAACGGCTTTGTTCTGCGCCGTAACCCAAGACAGGATTTTATCTGATACACTGGGGGACTTCGGCGGATTCCATTCCGGGCTAATCGCCTGAATCTTCATTTCCAATTCCGAAAGGATGGCATCGGTTTTGTTGTATTCATCAATCAGCGGTTGAAGGGAAGCCTGTTGGCGTTCCTTGGCGGCTGCGGCGAGTTGTTCCGGCGTCAGCGTTGCCAGAACCTTGGCGATTTGTTCGGGGCTGAATTGATTCGTGTTACTTGTGTTCTTTTTCATATTTTTTGCTTTCTGTTGTTGTTTGTTATCAATCAGTCAATCGTTATTGATTAACTGTATGGTGTTACTGGAACATCGGCATTTGCGCCGGGCAACAGCGAAAAGCAAAAAAGTTGAAAGTTTTTATTTGCGCTGAAATCCGTTATCGGTTAAGAATCTGTCCCGCGATGGATGATGCTGCAAAATCGTTACGCCGAACATTCAAAAAGCCGACCATTGAACAAATCAAAAAAGCTGCGGCTCGCGTCATCAAAGGAAGCCATGATGAATATGGACGAAGCCGGTTCAATCAAAAAGGTTTTCAACAGGACATGGCGAAATTGCGTGGTTTGCAGTTCAAGACAGAATTGGCTGAACAGTTGGAAAACATTGATAACAATAACACGAATGTGGCAAATACTACTATGACACAAGCAAAAGCTGCGATAGAAGTCCTGGATAAACATTTACCGACAGAACCACCTGACCTGCTCAAAGAAATTGAGCAAGCCAAGTCCAATGCTCAAAAGCAAAAAGAAGAAATTGACCGGAATCTCCAGACAACGATTGACAAGCTGGCGATACCACTAAAGAAAAAATTGGTGGATAGGCTGTTTGATGTTTGTGAGATAATCAAACAGTTAGACCATGAAGATTTATTTGATGGCGAATATCTGAAAGACGAACAATATAAACACTCTGTCGCCTTCCTTAAAAAGAGATTCGGCGGCAATGGCAATTCAGGCGGCGCAACCGCGGGTAAGCCAAAGCCCGGAAAGAAAATCAATTCAGCAATCAAGCGAGCGGAAGGCAAACCGGCAACCATTGAATATATCGCAAAGGAGACTGACTTGACCGAGGAAGTTGTAAAGGGGTATCTGACAACCGGCAATAGCTCTGGCCGATATGAAAAGTCCGGCGCTGGATATATCATCAAGCCGAAGTAAATCACCGTTGAGCGCCACAACCCAAAGGTTAATTCCTTTGGGTTTCTTTATGCGCCAGATGCGTTGTCGTCTTCAAAGAAATGCTTGTTTGATATGCTTCCCATTTACAAGCGTTACGTCAAACGACATTCCGGCAAGGTCAACATCTATTCTTGAAATCAATTCGGGCATCATATTTTTTAACTCCTGCCGTATTTTGTTATCTCTTAACTGCGAAATAATCTTGTCGGCCTCTGTTTTTTCATACTCAAAATCCATTTGAAATATCTGTTTCAGTCTAATAATGCTTTGCGGGTTCACATTTTGAATCGCTTGCTTTGATTCCTCGGCTTGAATTTGCTCTTTTAACTCTGTGCGCCGGATATTTAGCTTTACAAGGTTCGTTTGAATCTCCTGAACGTCCTTCAAATTAAAGTCCAACAGCATATCACTATTCCGACGAATCAGCATATTTACTTTTCCCAGTTCCATATTCAATTTTTCCAAAACGGAATTCTGTTTCATTTCCGGCTTATCCAGCAATTCCGCAGGCGATTTTTCCAGCACCATAAACAATATCTGCTCTTCAAACCTATTCGCCGGCCACCAAGTCATATCGGAACAAAGATTGACGCGGGCTTTGCGGCAACTCATATAGCTGTAATACTTGTTTCCAACTTTGTGATACCTTACGCCAATGTCATGGTGGCTTCCGTGAACACACCACGACAAACCTTGAAACAAATTTGTCACCAACCCTGTTTTGTAAGCGCCGCCACGATTGAAAGCATTCTTTTCTAACCGGACTTGAATTCGGTTAAACAACCCTGCGTCTATAATTTTTGGATAATAACTGTCTGATTCAAAATCGTTAATTTTGCTCCATCCAGTTAGAGATTTGTTCGTAAGAATGTTTCGTATGGTGGTATTATACCAATGTGTCTTTGTTTCTTTATCCGATTTTGTCTTTCGTGATAAGCCAAACCGTGTTTTCCTTTCATCATTCAGAATCTTTGCTATACCAACACAGCTTTTGCCGTGGATGTATAAATCATAGATTCGCTTGATGTCGGCAACCATATCGTCATCTAAAACAAACTTTCCATCCTTAACCCCGATAATCCACCGCGGCGACTGTCCACCAAAATAAATCTTTTCACCGCTCTTTGCCCTATTCACCTTCACGAATAAATTTCTTTTGCTGAATCCGCTCTTGCGCTGCGATTCCTTTCTTGCCCGCTGAATGTCATTAACCACCAGTTGAAGGATGTCTGAATTCAGAGCCAAAACTTTTTGGTCAATAACAACATTCATTGAAACGACGCCGACGGAAACACCGGCGTAAATCAAATCCAAAAACCTTTTGGTGTTCTTCCATTCTATATCCCGGCCAAATCTATCCCAGTTCTCAAAGCATAAACAAACCGGAGTGGATATGGTTCCTGTCTTAACAGCCTCAATAAATTTTCCCAGCACGGTTTCATTATCAAAGTTTTTGCCGGTGAAACTTGAACCCGTATAAACCATGCGCTGCACCACTTCGAGCCTATGGGTTTTTATGAAGTCAAAAACCTCGGCGGATTCTGATTGTCTGGTTAGGCCATCGCCACTACTTTGTTTGCCGGAACTTATCCGGTTGTATAGGTAAGTTTTCATTGATTTTATTGCGTTTTACTGTGAATCCGAAACTTTGTCAACATTTCCAAATCGCCACGCTGCTTTACGTCTTCAATGAGCGCGACGAAATCCTGCTGCTTGAACGCGCGCAGGAGCCGAATCGTGGGCTGTGGAGTCCGTGCGGCGGCAAACTCAAGATGGACACTGGCGAATCGCCCTACGCCTGTGCCTGCCGCGAGGCGCACGAGGAAATCGGGCTGGAGCTTGCACCGTCGGATTTGCACCTCGCCGGGCTGATCAGCGAGCACGGCTATCAGGGCCAAACGCACTGGTTGATGTTTTTGTTTGAGGTGAAGGTGAAATTGAAAGTGCTCCCGCCGGCCATGAGTGAAGGCCGGTTTGAATTTTTCCCGCGCGAAAAAATTTCCTCGTTGAAAATCCCGCAGACCGACCGGGAAAAAATCTGGCCGTGGTTCTGGCAGTTTCGCGGTGGATTTTTCGCGGCGCACTGCCGTTGCCATCCGGACGGGCGGAACGAGTGGATGCTGGAAGAAGCGAAAGAAAAATGAAGAATGCAGACTGAAGAAATGAATTTGTCCACGCCGTTTTGGGTTTTTGTTTCCGCCTGCTTCATTCTATCTTCTTCATTCAAGAAATGAGCGAACCCATCATTGACCTGCGCAGCGACGATTATTTCATGGGCGAAGCCTTGCGGCAGGCGGCGAAGGCTTACGAGCGCGAGGAAGTGCCCGTCGGCGCGGTCGTTGTGCGCGAAGGGCGCATCATTGCGCGGGCCTACAATCAGGTCGAGACGCTCAAGGACGCCACGGCGCACGCGGAGATGCTGGCGCTCACGCAGGCGGAAAACGCCGTGGGCGATTGGCGGCTGACGGATTGCACGCTTTACGTCACCAAGGAGCCGTGTCCGATGTGTGCCGGCGCAGTGGTACACACGCGGCTGGCGCGGGTGGTGTTCGGCGCACCCGACCCGAAAGGCGGCGCGGCGGGCGGCGCATTGAATTTGCTACAGTTCCCCACGCTCAACCACCGCTGCGAAATCACCGCCGGCGTGCGGCTGGAAGAATGCCGCGCGCTGCTGCAAAACTTTTTTGCCGATCAGCGCACCGTTGGCAAAACCGGGCGCAAGCCCCGATGACACCCGGAAACATCATCGGTTGAAAGAAAAAGGCGCCCCTTGCGGAGCGCCTTGAAACTGGCTGAATCAGCTTACATCGGAAAGTTCCAAGATTGAACGGCCACCGTGTTGGTGCTGTTCAGCATTGCGGTGTGCAAAGCGGAAATGCTGACCTGCTGCACGCTGCCATCGGCTATCATAAGATTGCCGTTTTTCTGATGAAAATCTGCCGTCCATGCCCAGGCACCGGCCGCAGTGCCCCATGGGGTGGCACCGGTGCTGAAATTCTCGGAGTCAACTTTTGCTGGCGTTTGAGGGAGAGCTGCAGTGGTAGTGAATGCATTACCTGAAGCTCCGTTAGCAACTGTGGTTGCATTGCCAATGTTTTCGTCGCCGGCCATGATCATTTGGGGGTCGGACTCCGTGGCATCACCGCTGACAAAGTAGCTGACCTGTCCGATAGCGCCTTGTTTACCAACTGGCGGATATGCATTGCCACCATAGATGGTTTGGTTGAAGTTGGTGCCGATCTGATGGCTATAGGAGTCCGACGGGCAGTTGAGCACTTTGGGGGTTGCCAATTCATTGGACATGACCATGAAAACCATGGCGGGGTATAACTTTCCGGAAAAAGTAGATCCTTGTGCGATAAATTCTTGAGCGCCGCCTGAAGCGGAAGCAACCGACATGGGATACCGGTCGTTGTTGTCACCTTCCCAAACGCGGAAGGCCAGGCCCATTTCCTTGAGGTTGTTGACGCAGTTGATTCGCTGGGCCTTGCGCTTGGCGGCGGCGAGCGCCGGCAGCAGCATGGCCGCGAGAATGGCGATGATGGCGATGACGACGAGCAGCTCGATGAGCGTGAACGCCGCTTTTTGCTTGAGGAGTTTTTTCATAAGTTGACGGTTTTTCAATTGTTGTTATTTCGTCCGGAGACTGGTGGCGCAATCTACTGGATTCGCGTCTTCTGTCAATCGGATTGTTGATTCCATTTAGCACTACCAATGCCAACAGTGCGTATTGCCGAAATACCAATGAAACCGTGAATCTGTTTTTGCCGCCAACTCGCCTTGCGTGAAATTTTCACGCATAGCGCGTGAGTTTCACGCATTGGCGGAAAAATTGTTCGCATAAAAACGGTGACAGATGGCGAGCGGCAAGTGACACGGTGAAATTCCGCCGCAACGAGAGCTTGTCTGTCTTTTGCCACGCGCCACCGGTCACTTTTGCGCCTTCGGGATTGATTTCTCCACAAAATTGACCAACACTGCCAAATTCAATATATGGCCGAACCAAAAGAGAATTTGCAGATGGAGAAAATCGTCTCGCTGTGCAAGCGACGCGGGTTCATTTTTCAGTCGTCGGAGATTTACGGCGGCATCAACGGTTTTTGGGATTACGGCCCGCTCGGCGCGGAGCTCAAGCGCAACGTCAAGGAGCTTTGGTGGAATGCCATGACCCGCCATCGCGACGACGTCGCCGGCCTCGAAGCCACCATCATCATGTCGCCCGCCATCTGGAAGGCCAGCGGCCATGTGGACACGTTCAGCGACCCGATGTGCGACTGCAAAAAATGCAAGAAGCGCCATCGCGCCGACCAACTTTGCGAGGATCAGGGACTGACGCTCATCAAAAATGCGGACGGTAAATTCGCCTTGCCCGCCGGCACGAAATGCACCGGCTGCGGTTCCACGGAACTGACGGAGCCGCGTCCGTTCAATTTGATGTTCAAGACCTACGTCGGTCCGGTGGAGAGCGAAGACAACGTCGCGTATCTTCGGCCGGAAACCGCGCAGGCGATTTTCACGCAGTTCAAAAACGTGCTGGAAACGTCGCGCCAGAAGGTGCCGTTCGGCATCGGGCAGATCGGCAAGGCGTTCCGCAACGAGGTGACACCGCGCAACTACACCTTCCGCTCGCGCGAGTTCGAGCAGATGGAACTGGAATTTTTTATTAAGCCGGACGAGGCGATTGAAGCCATCCACGGCAGCGTCGTCACGGTGCCGACCACTGGCCATCCCGGCGAGCCGCAGCCGAACTGGGGCTGGCAGGCGTGGCATCAATATTGGGTCGAGGAACGCGTGCGTTTTTACGAAGGCATCGGCTTGTCGCGCGAGACGCTCGGTTTTCACATTCAGACCAAGGAAGAACTCGCGCATTACGCCCGTGCCTGCACGGATATTTTGTTCAAGTTCCCGTTCAGCAAGAAGGACGAGAACGGCAACGTGAAGGGTGACGAACTGGAAGGCATCGCCGCGCGCAGCGATTTTGACTTGTCGCAGCACCAACGATTTTCCGGCAAGCCGATGGGCGTGTTTGACGATGAACTGCGCGCCGCGTGGGCGAAATTGCCGAAGGATAAACAGGACGATCTCTGGCGGCGCTACTACGAGAACCGGAAGAATTACCTGACGAAATCCGCCAAGCCGGATGAGACTCCGGAGCAAATCCAAAAGCAGGCGACGGAAGATGCGAACGGTCTGACCAAAGGCCAATATATCCCGCACGTTATCGAGCCGAGCGCCGGCGTGGATCGCTTGATCCTCGCGCTCATCGCGAATGCCTATTCCGAAACCGTCAAGACGGACGACAAGGGCAAGACCGAGACGATTTACACGATGAAGTTTCATCCACGCGTCGCGCCGATCAAAGTTGGCGTGCTGCCGCTATTGAAGAACAAGCCGGAGCTGGTCGCCAAAGCCATCGCCGTGCGCGATTTGCTGCGGCCGTGGATGAATGTTTATTACGACGACGGCGGCAGCATTGGCAAACGCTACGCGCGTCAGGATGAGGCCGGCACGCCGTTCTGCGTGACGATTGATTTCGACACGCTCGGCGAAAAACCGGAACTGCTCGACACGGTGACGATCCGCTATCGCGATGACGGCCGGCAGGAACGCTTGAAAATTTCTGAACTTTTGGAATTCTTGCTGTCAAAGATTCGTTGATGCGTGAAGACGTAATCATTTCCGATCCGCCGAAGCGCCGTGCGCCGACGCTGTATTTGATCATCACCGGCAAATTGATCAAAGGCCTGCTCGCGCTGGCGCTGGCGTTTGGAATTTTGCGGCTGATTGGTCAGGACCTGTCGGATTTATTTGGCCGGCTCGTGGCGTGGGTTCATCTTGATCCCGAAAACCGCTTCTTCTCGGAAATCGGCGACCGGCTGGATCAGATCACCCCGGCCAATGTCCGCTGGGTCGCCGTCGCGACGTTTGCTTACAGCCTGATTTCGTTCGTTGAAGGCATCGGGCTGATGTTTCGTTTTTCATGGGCCGGCTGGCTGGCGATTGGCGAATCGGCTTTTTTCATCCCCATCGAAATCCGCGAGCTGGTGCGGCATCCGCATTGGTATGTGTTTGGCGTGCTGGCCTTCAACGTATTGATCGTCTGGTATCTTTACGTGAACCGGAGTTGGCTCTTCCGGCATCACCATCACCATTGAGGTTCCGTCACGCAGTTTTTACTTGCACTCTGACCGGAAAACGCTTATTAACAGGGCATAATTATGAATTGCCCGTCGTGGCAATCTGCTTGATGCTAAAAATTAAAGTCATGTTACAACCAACGAGGGTGTCTTGAGCCGCCCTTTCTCCCCACGTAATTCCTCGCCTGCTTCGTTCGTCCGGGTCAACGGCAAAATCCGCGCCCGCGAAGTCCGCGTCATCGGAGTGGACGGCAACCAGCTTGGCGTCCTGCCGCTGACCGATGCGATGAATCTCGCGCGCCAGCACAGCGTGGATCTCGTCGAAATCGCCGCGACCGCCGTGCCGCCCGTCTGCCGGCTCGTGGATTTCGGCAAATACCGCTACGAAATCGCCAAGAAGGAAAAGGAATCCAAGAAGCATCAGCATGCGTCCATCGTCAAGGAAGTCCAGTTAAGCCCGCGCATTGATCCCCACGACCTCGGCATCAAACTCCAGCACGCGATCAATTTTCTGTGCGATGACATGAAGGTGAAGATTGCCCTGAAATTTCGCGGCCGCGAAAACGCGCACACGGAAGTCGGCTTCGAGGTCATTAAAAAGTTCATTGCCGACATCGCGCCCTACGGTCAGCCGGATTTTCAGCCGAAACTTGTCGGCAAGGCCATCAACCTGATGATCAGCCCGCTGCCGCGCAACAAACGCGCCAAGAATCCGCATCAAGGCGAACCGCTGGAGGCCATGAAAGATGAAGACGAGGACGAAGCTCCGGCTGAAACCGCGCCACCCAAAGCCAAGGTGCCTGTCGCCAGCGAACCGCAGCCGAGCGGACTCAACGACGCGTTTTCCAAGCTCGAAGTCAAGTAGCCGCCGGCGCATTTCCGCCGCGCACCAGCCCGGGAAACCGGCAGTCCGCGCAAACCGCGTTCGAGTGTTCGCAAAAGTCCCGGACGATTTGCATCAGTCCCTGCTGCGCTGCAGCCGTCTGCAAAATGCCGGTTTTTCCGGTTCCCAGCAACCGCTGCCGCGCCAGTTTCAAGACGGAATTGTCCTCGGACGCCAGCCACGCAAAAAAGCGCCGTCCCACCGCCTGAAATTTCAGCTGTCGCCCAGCTTTCGATTTTGGAAATGAATTTTTGGTCGGCCAGCCAGTGCGACGCCAGCGCGAGCCGGTGCTGCGGATGGTTGGCCGGACGCAGGCCGTGAAATTTCCACTCCGCGCGCGGCAGCACGCAGCTTTCCAATTTGTCGCGCTCGCGCCACCAGCAATCCCACGCCCGCCGTAAAAAGGTGTCCGAAGATTTTTGTGCCCGCGTCAAATCGCCCGGCAAAAGCCCGCTGATGCCAAGCAGCCGCGCCTGGATTTCAAACGCGGTGTCGCCGGCACCGGTGCCGTACGCGCCGCGCGACCAGCGCGGTTTTGTCTCGGCGAGATGCAGCATCGGCCAGACGTTGTGTTTGTAGCCGAGCGCGCGGAACAGGTTTTCCCACAGCGCCTGTTCCCAGCCGGAACTTTTCGCGCGGGCCAGCATTGCCGCGGCCTTGCTCCGGAAACGGGTTTCGGCGGCGGCTTGAAGCAGTTCCGCGACCCGCGACTCTGGCAGTTCACGCGGCGAAGCGGAGCACTTGCCGCGCAAATATTCCGGCAACGAACGGAGCGGTTCGTTTTCGAGCGACAAACCCAGTTCCGCCAGCGGCGCATCGAGCACGGTTTTCAGCGGTAAAACCAAGGGCGCACTTTCACCGGCCGGAAACTTCGGTTCGTCCCAAACGACGTGCAGCAGCATGTTTTGGAAATTTTTATTCTTTTCGTGGCCATGCGCCCGCCAGCCATCGGCGCGCAGGTCAATTTCCACGTCGCCGGAACGCGGCGCTTCGTCCCCGACCTGCAAAACGGCGTTGCAAAAATCCGGCCCGCCTTCGACGCTGATGAATCCGGGGTGAAAAACGCGGACGGCGTGGCCGTCGGCGGTTTTGAGCCGGTCGCGTTGCAGCCGCTGATGCTGCCAGATGGCTTGGAGCAAGCGTTCGGACGGCAATCCGTTGTCGTCATGCAACTCGGCGGCCGCCGCGAACTGCGACCGCCAGACGGCGTAGAAATTTTCGGATGCCGGGAACATTTTATGAAGTTTTTGCGCATCCGGTGCGTCAAAGTCAAGCAGCCGGTTTTATTTTGATTGCATCGAATGGCGGATTGGAATGTTTATAGAAAAACGCCGGAATTTTTGTTGGCTGTCGGCGGCGTTTTTCAGTTACACTCCGTGCCAAGTTTTAATGAGCGAACAACCGATGATCGAAGTCGTGGATCTGACTAAGCGCTACACGGGCCGGACGGCCGTGGACGGCATTTCGTTCACGGTCGCGCGCGGCGAGATCGTCGGCCTGCTCGGCCCGAACGGCGCGGGCAAAAGCACGACAATGCGGGTGCTTTCCAGCTTCATGCCGGCGACGAGCGGCACGGTGCGCGTGGCGGGCTTCGATGTTTTCCACCAGTCCGAGGAGGTGCGCCGGCGGATCGGCTTCATGCCGGAGAACAATCCGCTGTATCCCGAAATGCGCGTCCGGGAATACCTGAAATTCCGCGCGCGGCTGAAAGG